>Ga0315298_1009130_pt1 | contig 12348 bp, 10 predicted proteins | sample WHS_1_MG_FD_203077 | JGI IMG/M metagenome (GOLD analysis project Ga0315298, IMG submission 203077) | Extremophilic microbial mat communities from Washburn Hot Springs, YNP, Wyoming, USA - WHS_1_MG | ecosystem: Environmental > Aquatic > Thermal springs > Hot (42-90C) | place: USA: Wyoming... | reverse complement strand
GTTTTAAATGATAAACTCCAGTATGTTCCATTATGATAAGCATATCTGACTGCTTAAACTTTTTCAAGAATGGCTTTATTTTCATTTCAAACTCTACTGGGTCTGATTTAACTTCAAAATTTTCTTTCTTGTTATCATACAAAACTGTAGCAGTAAATGAGTTTTTAGATACATCAACTCCTATGACTATTTTATAGCCATTCATAATAATACCTCCTTTCATAAAATACTTGACATGAGAGAAACTTCCTGATAACCTATCATCGTAGTTAATACAGGCTTAAAAAGCCTAATGTTCTGATTCAGGTTGTAGGAAGTAGAGGAAGGATAGTCTAAAACATTCTACAGCGGTCTTAAAAGACCAATGACAGTCACTTGATCTGTCCTTCTTTTTCTCTCCCATGTCTATAATTATTATAAAACTTATTCTCTTATAGTTTAAAAAATTTTTAGTATATTTAATATACGATGACAGCTAAAGGCTGATCAATAAGCATTAAAGGAAGGACAACCTTATTCGTCATTCTACAGCCGGCGAAGAATCTCCTACCTTTACTGAATTTCTCACCCGATGTTTATTTTTAAAAATACTACATAAAAATAAAATTTTAAATGATGTTTTTCATAAAGTAAAAAGCTATTGAAAATTTTAGTATTATGTATTATATTAATTTAACAATACTACACTAAAATTATTTTACAATGGAGGATTTAAAATGTTTAGTGAAAATTTATTAGAAAGAAAAGCAAAAGATTTGTTGGAACAGGCTAAAAGCATCGCATCTAAAAACAATGACTCAATGGTTGATACAGACCATTTACTTTTGGCGTTAATATCGAAAGATGATTCATCACTTTTAAAGATTCTTGAAAAGAGAGGCATCGATAAGAAAGCTTTAAAAGAGAATATTGCATCATACTTAAATGACATTTACTCTCAAATAAATAAAGCTGTAGAGGACTATTCAAATTATTTAAAGAATTTACAATCTCAATTAACACAAGCAAGAAATCAAGCTCTTGAAATATACAAAGAGCTTAGAAATGTAAAGGCTCAAAAAGAGAGATTAAAAAGAGATTTATCTTATGAAAGGGAATTTTTCTTTGGTGGTGGAAGTAGGTTAGAACATGAAAGATTGACTATATACGAAAAACAGCTTGAGTCTAATTTAAACTCATTAAAATCTCAATTAGCTCAGCTAACGGATTCTAACACTGCTGATAAATTTTTATCCGGTGATATAAATCTTCTGTCATTCTTATACAAGATTATAGAAAACAGCTCATTAATCAAACAGATTGAAGACCTTGGATTTTCAAAAGATAGATTTGTAGAAAAAATTATTGAAAATGTCACAGGCTCAAAAACTTCAAAAGTGTATTCGTCAAAACTTATTAAAGTTTTAGAAAATGCTGAAAAAATTGCATTTAACAGTGGCTCTAATACAGTTGGCGTTGTTCATATAGCAACATCTTTGGTAGATAGTAAAGATACAATAGCTGGTAAAATTTTAGATGAAATATTAAATTTTGAGAAAAAAGAAGGAGGAAAGAAAGCAATGGACGAGAAAAATATCCAGCAAGAAATGGCAGAAGAGGAAAAGTCTGCATTAGAAAGATTTACTGTTGATTTAACAAAATTAGCAAAAGAAGGAAAATTAGACCCGGTAATTGGAAGAGAGAGAGAAATTCAACAAGTTATAGAAATCTTACTAAGAAGAACTAAAAACAACCCGGTATTGATTGGAGAGGCTGGAGTTGGTAAAACAGCTATTGTAGAAGGTTTAGCACAAAAAATAGTAAACAAAGAAGTTCCGGAGGAGCTTCAAAATAAAAAAGTGTTATCTCTTGACCTTGGCGGTCTTGTTGCAGGCACAAAGTACAGAGGCGAATTTGAAGAGAGAATGAAATCTCTTATCGATGAGCTAAAAAAAGACCCTAACATCATACTATTTATAGACGAATTACACACAATCGTTGGGGCGGGTAAAGGAGAGGGTGCTTCCGATGCTGGACAGTTATTAAAACCAGCCCTTGCAAGAGGAGAAATTAGAGTTATAGGTGCGACAACATTTGACGAGTACAGAAAATATATAGAAAAAGACCCAGCATTAGAAAGAAGATTCCAACCTGTTTACGTAGAAGAGCCAGATATTGATACAACAATAGAAATACTAAAAGCTTTAAGACCAAAACTTGAAAAACATCACAACGTAAAAATAAGTGATAAAGCAATAGAAGCAGCAGCAAAATTAACCGGCAGATACATACCGGCAAGAAAATTCCCGGATAAAGCGATTGATGCCCTTGACCAAGCATGTGCAAGAAAAAAACTAAAGCTTGTTTATGCATCTCCGGAAGTTATTGAACTTGAAAGAAAAATAAAAATGTTAGACGAACAGATAGTACAGGCTTCCTTGGAAGGAGACTACGAAAAAGAAGCAAAGCTAAAAATAGAAAAAGCAAATCTTGAAAAACAACTTAAAGATTTAAAAGCTAAATCTTCAAATGAAAGAACAAAACTTGAAGAATTACAAAGACAGCTTGAAGAAATTGAAAAACAGATAGAGTTCTACAGCCAAAAAGGCGATTATGAAAAAGAAGCTGAATACAAGATTAAAAAAGCTCAGATAGAAAAAGAGATAAAAGCTTTACAACAAAAACTTGCTGAGTCTGTAGTTGTTACAGAAGATGATGTTGCAGAAGTTATAGCAGAATGGACCGGAATTCCTATATCTAAGATGAAAGAAGAAGAGATGGAAAGACTGCTTCACTTAGAAGAAGAAATGCACAAACGTTTAATAGACCAAGAACATGCAGTTAAACTAGTTGCAGAAGCTATTAGAAGAGCAAGAGCAGGATTATCAGACCCAAGAAAACCACTTGCATCATTTATGTTTTTAGGACCAACAGGTGTAGGTAAAACAGAGCTTGCAAAAACATTAGCAGAACTTTTATTTGACGATGAAGATGCATTAATTAGATTAGATATGTCAGAATTTAAAGAAGAGCATTCTATTGCAAAATTAATCGGTGCACCTCCAGGATACGTAGGATATGAAGAAGGTGGAAAGCTTACAGAAGCAGTAAGAAGAAGACCTTACAGTGTTATTCTACTTGACGAGATAGAAAAAGCTCATCCAAGAGTATTTGACTTATTCTTACAAGTACTTGATGATGGAAGACTTACAGATTCTCAAGGTAGAACTGTAAACTTTAGAAACACTGTAATCATAATGACTTCTAACATCGGTAGCCAATACTTAACACTTATACCGGTAGATGCTCCAGAAGATGTTATTGAGAAAGAGTTTGAAATTACTAAGAAGAGAGTTCTTGAAGAAGTTAAAAACTACTTCAGACCAGAATTTTTAAACAGAATAGATGAAATAATTGTATTTAAGCCATTATTCAAGAAAGATATCATACAAATAGTAGACTTAATGGTGAATGCTCTTAATAAGAGATTACATGATAGAAATATTAAAGTTGAGCTTACAGATAAGGCTAAAGAAGTATTGATGAAGCTTGGTTATGACCCACTTTATGGTGCAAGACCTATGAGAAGAGCTATACAAAAATACCTTGAAACACCATTATCAGAAAAAATACTTAGAAGAGAAATTAAAGAAGGCAACACTGTCATAGTAGATGCTGATGAAACCGGTGAAAATTTAGTATTTGCTGTAAAACAAGGTTAGTTGAGAGTACTGTAAAAATTTTTGTAAGTTTACCTTTTCTCGTCATCCTGAGGCCGCAAGGCCGAAGGATCTCCTTCTTCTAAAAAGTGAGAAGTAAGAGGTAAGAAAGAGAGGAGATTCTTCGCTTCGCTCAGAATAACGTTCAAAAGTTTAATTAATTTTTAGACTTGGTTAAAATTTGGAACACCCTCAAGTTAGTTCTATAACCTCTGGTCTTGATAACTCGGGGATATTATATTTCAAGGTCTAAGATTACAGGAGCATGGTCAGAAGGTTTGGGCGACCTTCTTCTTCTTGGCCACAAATCAACTTCAACATCTCTTATATACTGTAAAAGAGGTTTTGATACTAATATGTAATCTATTCTCATTCCTTCATTTCTCCAAATAGCACCACCTATATAATCCCACCATGTAAATTGTTGCTTGTTTGGATATAAGTATCTAAATGTATCTATCAAGCCAAGATTTAAAAGCTGTCTTAAAAGTTCTCGTTCTTCCGGCATGGTTCCGATTGAATCTGCCAGTAGTACAGGGTCGTAAACATCTATATCTTCTAATGCAATATTTAAGTCTCCAAGTAATATTATCTTTTGATTTTCAAAATCAAAGTTTTCCTTTAGAAAGTTAATAAAATGCTTATACCAATCTAATTTGTAATAATATTTCTCTCCACCTCTCAAATCTCCATGTGGAGCATATGTGTTAATCACAAAAATTTCCTTTTCTGTGATTTTATCAATTAAAACCCTTTTTTGAACATCAAAGTACTCGTTATTTAAACCTTTTTGATAATGAGAAATTTCAAGCTTAGATAAAGTAGCAACTCCATTATATCCTTTTTGTCCAGAAATATCTTGATATAGATAACCAAGCTTTTTAAAATCTCCAGAAGGAAAGTTTTTATCTTCTGCCTTAATCTCTTGAAAGCATAAAACATCTATATCGTTGTTTCTATGATTTAACCATTCAATAACCAAATCTTTTCGTGCTTTTATAGAATTAACATTAAATGTACAAATTTTCATTGTGCTTCACCATTTCCATAATTTTTCCAAAGTCTATACATACCAACTACAAAGACTATCAAAACCGTGAGCCAAACTAAAAATAAAGCAATATATCCAGATTTAGCAATCATTTTTTCAACTGTAAGCCCACCATAATTTACCAAACCTGCAATCGTAATGACAATGATTATTGCAGTAATTAACCCATACCTCATGGGTTTAATATTCCATGCCAAAGCAAGACCAACGATTAAGAAAAATAATAGCCCTATTGCCAAAATGTTTTGAAGTATAAATTCAACCATCTTTATGCCTCCTTAAAATTGTCATTATGATTTAAATTATACCACTTATAAAAAGTTTTTAAGAAATATTTATTTGTTTTTAAAAATTTCTTAACAGAATTATGTAAATAATATTATGGAATAATTTTCCGGAGGTAGATTACCATGGTAGAGATAAAAGGCGAGATAGATCAGGAAGTTATTGATACTTTAATAGATTTGACTAAATGTATTATTGGAGAAAATGCTGTAAATAATGTACTGAGATTAGCTAACGAGAAAAACAAAGAAAACGCTACTGGAAGAGATATTGTTTTTGCTTTTGCAGACGAAATCCAAAATTTATTTGGTCAAAATGGTGGATATGCAATAATCAGACAGCTTGGAAGGGAAGTTGCCAAATCTCTAATGGAAAAGCATCCAAAGGAAGAGTGGGAAGGTTTGCTTGAAAAATCTTTAAATGCTTTTGGCTTTGCGTATAAAATAGAGAGAAATGAAAATGAAGCTTATATTTGTAATTGTGTATTTTATGAGGGAGCTTTAAAACCAAGAGGACTTGGACCAATTGAGCATTGTGTGTGCTGGTGTGGATGGGGATTTATAGAGGCTTTTGTAAAAGGTTTAGAGGAAGGGGTAAAAGGTATTAAGTGGGAAGAAAGAGATTATGAAAATCAAAAATGTAAATTTGTATTTTTGAGATGATATATTGGGTGAGAAATCAAATAAAATAGGAGATTCTTTACAGACTGCAGAACGACAAAGTCACACTTAACTGATATCTATCAATCTTTGACTGTTAGTCTGAGTACATAAGTCCGAAGGATCTCCTTCTTTTAAAAAATGAGAAAATAAGAAATGAAAAAGTGAGAGATAAGAAAGAGAAGAGATTCTTCATGAGACTGCTTGCAAAAATCCACCTCGTCATTCTGAGCGAAGCGAAGAATCTCATGTTTTTCTTTTTAATCAAAAAATCAAAAAATGAGATCCTTCAGCCTTACGGCCTCAGGATGACACGGAAAGGGAAAGCATGTTAACAATTGACTTATTTGTCATTCTGAGCGAAGCGAAGAATCTCATGTTTTCGTTGAATTTCTCACCCGACGTATTTTCTTTTATAAATTTCTAATGTATTATATAAAAGCATAGCGACGGTCATTGGACCAACACCGCCGGGGACTGGGGTAATTGCGTAGGCTTTTTTCTTTACGTTTTCAAAATCTACATCTCCTGCGATTTTACCATCAACTCTATTAATTCCTACATCAATAACAACAGCACCTTCTTTAACCATGTCCTCAGTGATTAATTTCGGCTTTCCTACTGCTACGACTAAGATGTCTGCTTTAAGTGTGTGAGATTTTAAGTCTTTTGTATTTTTATGGCATATGGTTACAGTTGATTTTTCATCTTTTAAAAACAATAAAGACATTGGTTTTCCTACTATATTGCTTGCTCCTACAACTACAACATCTTTTCCAAAATGGTCAATGTTGTATTCTTGTAAAAGCTTCATTATTCCATAGGGTGTACATGGAAGTATTGCATCATTTCTTCCTGTTGCAAGCTTCCCAACGTTTATAGGGTGAAATCCGTCAACATCTTTATTTGGGCTTATAGCTTCTATTATTTCAAGGGTGTTTATGTGGGATGGTAGCGGAAGCTGAACTAAAATTCCATCAACCTCCTCATCTCCGTTTAGGTCTCCAATAAGCTCTAAAAGCTCTGTTTGGGTTATGTTTTCAGGCAAGAAAAAAGGTTTTGATTTTATTCCTACAGATGCACAATCTTTAATTTTTTTATTTACATAAATCTGACTTGCTGGGTTTTCTCCGACAAGAATCACAGATAAAACAGGCGGTCTATAGCCTTTTTGTGTTAGCTGGTCTATTTCTTGTTTTATTTGATTTTTTATTTTTTCTGCTAAGGATTTTCCGTCTAATAAAATCAAGCCTTCTGCTCCTTAATGTTTAAAGTGTCTCATGTTTGTAAAAATCATAGCAATTCCATGCTCATTACATGCATCTATTACCTCTTGGTCCCTGATTGAACCACCCGGCTGTATAACTGCTTTTATTCCTTCTCTTGCTGCTGTATCAATACTGTCTCTAAATGGGAAGAATGCTTCTGATGCAAGAACGCTTCCTTCTAATGGTAGATTAAATTCTTTTGCTTTTTTGATTGCAGTTTCTAAGCTATCTACTCTTGAAGTTTGTCCTACTCCAATGCCAACAGTTCTTTTGTCTTTTGCTATCACAACCGCGTTAGATTTTACATGTTTAACAACTTTTAAAGCAAATATTAAATCTTCTAACTCTTTTTCTGTTGGCTGTCTTTCTGTAACTACTTTTAACTCTGCATAGAGACCTAAATTTCTGTCTTGGAGTAGATAACCGCCTGAGATTCTTTTTATATCCTTTCCTTCTAGTTTTTTATCAAAGTTTTTAACTTTTACAACTCTTAAATTCTTCTTAGTTTTTAATACTTCCAACGCTGAATCTGAAAATGAAGGTGCAACTACAACCTCTAAAAATAATTTTGTAAGCTCCTTTGCTGTATCTTCATCAACTTCTTTATTAAATGCTACAATTCCGCCGAAAGCTGATTTTGGGTCTGTTTCAAGGGCAAGGGTGTAGGCTTGTTTTATACTTTCTGCAACTGCAACACCGCAAGGGTTGTTATGCTTCACTATCACGCAGGCTGGCTCTTCAAACTCTTTAACCAAAAGCACAGCAGAATCAACGTCGTAGTAGTTGTTAAAAGACATTTCTTTACCCTGTAAAATTTCGCTATCTGCAACAGAAATACCATTTTCAAGTGGGTTTATGTAAAGAGATGCTTTTTGATGTGGATTTTCTCCATACCTAAGCCCGGATTTTAACCTCATAGGAATGGTTAAACTTTCTGGAAAATCTTCGTTTATTTCAAATTTTTCATTTAAAACTTGGGAAATTATACTGTCATAAAAGGCTGTATGTCTAAATGCTTTTAATGAAAGCTTTTTCTTTGTATGTATGCTTATTTCTCCGTATTCTTTAAGCTCGTTGATTATATAGCTATAATCTTTTGGGTCTGTTATTATGGCAACGTATTTATAATTTTTAGCAGATGCTCTTACCATTGCAGGACCGCCGATGTCTATATTCTCTATAATCTCATCTAAATCAGCACCTTTTTTAACTGTGTTTTCAAATGGATATAAATTTATAACTACAATATCTATTGGTTTAATATCATTTTCTTGAAGCTGCTTTCTGTGCTCTTGGTTGTCTCTGATGGCTAAAATTCCGCCATGTATTTTTGGGTGTAGTGTTTTTACTCTACCGTCAAGTATTTCTGGAAATCCTGTTATTTGTGAAACTTCTATAACATCTATACCATTTTCTTTTAAATATTTTGCAGTTCCTGAAGAGGATATAATCTCATATCCAAGATCTTTAAGCTCTTTTGCAAATTCTAATACACCTGTTTTATCAGAAACAGATATTAAAGCTCTTTTCAATTATTTTCCTCCGGTTTTTTTTCTTCTTGAATAGATTGTCTGATTATGTCTTCCATAATGTTGGCTAAGATTTCGCCTCTTGAGTAGATTGTATGCTCTTTTAATGCTTTTTCTCTTCCTGCCTTTCCTATCTCTTCTCTTTCATCCGGAGCTTCTTCAAGATAGTAAGCGATTTTTCCTTCTATTTCTATAAAATCTATTGGATGGTATGTAATTATCTCTTTTTCTGGTTCAAAGAAAGATTTTGAAGCAAGTCTTTCTTCAACAAATGTTAAAGTTCCTGTTGCTACACTGTCAAATACTGTAAAACCAAGACTTGATGGGATGAATGGTGGTTGACTTAGTAATGATATTTTTGATTTAGAGATAAAATCTATCACATCTTTTTGAGTATAAATTTCTTCAAAAACTACTACATTATCTTTAACTTCTCCGTTTACCGGACCAAGAATGTTAACTTCATAATTTTCTATTGAATCAATTATATTCCATCTTCTTAAATGCATAGCATATAGACCGATTTCTATAAGAAGATTTGAAAATTCTTCTTCGTTTTCTTGCTGGAATTGTATTAATGCAGATTGAAATTCTGGGCTTAATTGAGATAATAAATATCCCGATGCAAATCTAATTGGCATATCTGGGTTTCTGTAAATAAGCCTTCCAAGTTCAACAGCAAAGCCAAATAAATTTGGGTCAAATCTTTGCTGCCAATCATTTTCTATAAGTATTGGGTCTGTAAGTGGTCCAATAAATGCCACTTCAAACTCTTTTTCTTTTGGTGGCGGAATTTTAGCCGGATTAGTGCCTGCCGGTATTAATGCAACATTTTTTCCAAGAGTTCTAAGCCATTGAAGATGCTCTATATCAATGGTTGCATAAAGTATTTGATTTGACTGAATAACCGGTTTTAATTTTGTAAAATGAATTAGTGGGTCATCTATAAACCATGTGATATGAATGTTTCCAAGTAGATCGCAGAATGGTTGCTTTTGTCCTTCGTTTTCTGCATAAATCATACCGTCTAAATTTATATCAAATGTAAATAGCGGCTTAAATTCAACAATTTGATTGATAACTTCTTGCAGATTGTCTGGGTTGATTTCTACAATTTTCGTTTCAAAATTTCTTGCAGACACAGACTTATTTAATCCATCTGTGATATTCTCAACCATATTTTTTGGGTCTGGAGTTTTTAAAAATACTACTCTTGGTTTGGTGATTTTGTTTTCTTCCATGTGATGCTCCTTTTTAAAGTTTTTTCTTACATTCTTTATGTCCTGAGGGATATCTCTCTTGTCCTCAGAAATTTCTCACTTATTCAGTTTCTAATTAATCACATGTTGTAAGTACCTTATGTTGAAGCGATTCATGAATCGTCCTTACATCCTGGAAACTGTTAAATTAGAACTACTTCTCCACTATCTCAACCTTTGCACCTTCTGTGTCTACATCTAGAACAAGATATTTTGCATTTATGCCTGCTTCTGTAAAGGCTGACACCATTGCCTGACCGATTTTGTCGAAATTATCCAAGGCAAGGGCTAACATTGTGCTACCTGCACCGCTTAATGATGCACCAACTGCTCCTGAGTCGTAAGCATACTGTATAACCTTATCAAAGTTTGGAATTAGGCTTTTTCTGTAAGGTTGATGTAATCTATCTTCCATTGCCACTTTTAATAAATCAAATCTTTTTTCTTGCAATGCTCTTATAAATAATGATGCTCTTTGAATGTTAAACACTGCATCTTTTAATGGTATTTCTTTTGGTAGTACTGACCTTGCAAGCTCAGTTGAAAGCTCAAAATCAGGAATTACAACAACTGCTTTTAACTCTTGTGGAAAATCTATCTTACTGTAATACGTTTTATCTTCTGTTTTTAATGCTGCTATTAGGCCACCTTTCCAAGCTGGTAAAAGGTTGTCTGGATGTGGTTCGAATAGATATGCTACTTTAAAAAATTCTTCATCTGTCAGTGGTTTTTTATGGACTGCAAAGCCTGTTAAGATGCCGGCAACTATTGCTGTTGCACTACTACCAAGCCCTCTTGCTACCGGTATATTGACAGTCTGTTTTAACTTTGCACCGTGAAATGTCTTTCCTTCTGCTTCGCATAAATACTTTACTACTTTTATAAAAAGGTTATTCTCCGGATTTTTCAAAAATTCATTTTCTGGATAAGATTCTATAAATACACCATCTGCTTCTTCTACTTCAAACTCATTGTAAAGTGTTAAAGCAAGACCGAATGTATCAAAGCCTGCACCTAAGTTTGCCGTCGTAGCCGGAACTCTTACTTTTACAATTTTTTTAGTCATTTATTCTTCCTTCCAAAATATCGACATACTCTTTAATGCCTCTTTGTATGCTGTATCTTGGCACAAATCCAAGCTCTTCTTTAATTTTGGTCATATCTGCTTGGGTGTACTCTTGATAAAAATCGTAAGGACAGTCAAAATATTCTGGCTCTAGATTTGTTCCAAGTGCTTGATTTAAATATTTAATTACATCATTAAAAGATGTTGCTTCTCCACTTCCAACGTTATAAACTGTAGATTTAGGAGCTTTTGCTGCTAAAATAGTAGCATCTACTGCGTCTTTAACATATACAAAGTCTCTTTTTTGTTCACCCCATTTGAAAATTCTTGGTCTGTTTCCTTGTTTCATCTGTAAATAAAGCTGATAAATCATACTTGCAAACTTTCCTTTGTGGGCTTCCCGTGGACCATAAACGTTAAAGTATCTAACGCCTACGATTTTTAGTCCTGTTTTATCGCTAAACTCTTGTGCAAGGTTATCCATGATGTATTTAGAAAAAGCGTACACATTTTCAGGAGATTTTTCTCTATCTTCCTTTAATGGTACATGCTCCTTTACATTTCCATACACAGAAGCAGATGATGCATAAACTACAATGCTTTCATTGTCATATGCAAACTCTAATATATTTTTAAAACCATCAACGTTTCTTCTCATCATATACTCTTGGTCAGTTACTGTTGTATCTGTGATAGATGCAAGATGAAAAATTATATCTGGCTTAAAATCTTCTACCTTAAAAAAAAGCTCATCTGTTGATACATCACAGGAATAAACTATTCCTTTAAAACCTTTTAAATTTTTAAAATTAGCACTTGAAAAATCATCTAAGATTAAGATTTTGCTGTTTGGATAATCTTTTTGTAGTTTTAAAGCAAGGTTAGAGCCAATAAATCCTGCACCACCTGTAATAAGTATGTTTTGATACATTCGATTACCCCTCAATGTAAAAGAGTTCTTGTCCGTATTCTACGGGCTGACCATTTTCAACTAAAATTTTAGCAATCCTGCCATCTACATCAGACTCTATTTCATTCATAACCTTTAAAGCTTCTATGATACATAAAATCTGACCTTTTGATACCATATCTCCTTCTTCAACAAACGGAGGAGCTCCTGGAGATGGAGACCTGTAAAATGTTCCAACAAGTGGCGATTTTATAACATGATATTTTTGTTTTTGTTCTTCTTTAATTTCAGATTTTTTAACTTCTTCTTTCACTTCTACAACTGGATTAGCTGGAATGTTAGCAATCTGAGAAGCAGGAGATTGAGATATAACTTCTTTTGGTCCTAAATACTGCTTGATATAAACACTGTATTCTTCTGTAGAAAGCTCTATTTCTTCAATCTTAGTATCTTTAATTTTTTCAATTAATTGAAAAATAAATTCTTTATCCATGATTCCTCCAATCTTCTAAAGCGAAGAAGGTAAAAGTTTATTTATTTACTCTTTCTATGTACGTTCCTTTTTCTGTATCTACTTTAATTTTATCTCCCACGTTTATAAATAATGGCACTTGAACTGTTGC
>Ga0315298_1009129_pt1 | contig 12351 bp, 10 predicted proteins | sample WHS_1_MG_FD_203077 | JGI IMG/M metagenome (GOLD analysis project Ga0315298, IMG submission 203077) | Extremophilic microbial mat communities from Washburn Hot Springs, YNP, Wyoming, USA - WHS_1_MG | ecosystem: Environmental > Aquatic > Thermal springs > Hot (42-90C) | place: USA: Wyoming... | reverse complement strand
CGCGAACCGCCCCCAGTGCCGTTTGAACCGCAGGGCTCCGGGGCCGCAGGGGCGCAAAGGAAACGCGAGGCAAGCATCTCCTGGTCCCTCCGCTGGTCTCTGCTCCTCTGCGTTCTCTGCATCTTCCGGAGCCCTGTTGCGGACGTCCACCCCCTTTTCCTTCCCTGGCGATGGCAGCACACGGCGCCATGCCGTACGCTACTTGCCAAGGACGCGCTTCAGCTCATCGGGCTTGTTGGTGGTGATGCCGTCGATCCCTTGCTTGGCCAGGCGTTCCATATCGGCCGGGGCGTCGACCGTCCAGGTGCCGATCTTCAGCCCCCGGGCATGCGCAGCCTTGATCAATGCCTCGGTCACTCCCCCGGCAGCCGGCAAGTAATAGTCGGCGCCGGTGCTCTTCACGATCTCATCCACAATCTCCTCCGGCGATTTGTTCGCCCGGGCCAGCATCCAGGAGGCATCGGTGAGGGCGCCGGTTTGGATGTGGGGGTCAAGCTTCTTGACGTCGACCAGGGTCGGAAAGTCGAAGGAGATGATGAGGACCTGGTCGGCCATGCCGCGCGACTTGACGGCGTCGATCACCTTCTGCTCGATGCCCGGATAGCGGCCGCGGAACTTGGGGACCTTGATCTCGATCTGTACCCCTGCTTTTCCCTTGACGGCATCCAGCACCTCGCCCAGGGTGGGGATGGGCTCCACCGCTGGCCAGGTGCCACCTCCGAACTTGGCTGCCGCATTGAGCTTCTTGAGCTCGGCAAGAGGGTAATCGCTGATCAGCCCTTTGCCGTCGGTGGTGCGGGTGAGGTCGGGGTCGTGCATGACGACCAGCTCGCCATCCTGGGAGAGGTGGACGTCGCACTCGACCATGTCGACGCCGAGTTGCACGGCCTTCTTGAAGGCGCCGAGCGTGTTCTCCGGTGCTAGTGCTGCCCCGCCGCGGTGGGCCACCACTAGCACTTTGGACATCAGCGAAGAGGTAGAGCTTGCAGTGGGCGTGGCCCCCGGAGCTGCGCTGGCAGCGGGCAGCGCGGTGGGGGCGGACGTCGCGTTGGCCCCGGGCCCTGCACAGGCACTGAACGCGACGGCCACGGCCAGCACCACGCCGCCGACGATGGGCCATCCCGAGCTTGGCATGTGATGCACAATCGCCTCCCAAAGGCGTGTAGCGGCGCGCCTGGGCGAGCCGCTACACGGTACACGGATGCTGGGAGCGTCCCGAAAGACCGCTCCTACTTGACAGTGTCGTTGTAGTCCTGGATCGCCTGGGTTACCTTCTTCGCGGCGTCGTCGAGGGCTTGCTTCGACGTCGCCTTGCCGGTCAGGACCGACTCAACGGCTGCCTCAACAATCTGGCGGGCCTGCGGGAACACGCCGATGAGGCCACCGGCGGTCACGTTGTTGGTCGGCGCCATATGCAGCTGGTCGATGGCTACCTGGAACTGCGGGTACTTCTGGCGCCAGGCCACATCGTCGGGATGGTTGTAACCCTTGGCGTTCACCGGGTAGTAGCCAGTGTTGATGTGCCAGTAGGCCTGCTGATCGGCCGAGACCATGAACTTGACGAACTTCCAGGCTGCCTCCTGCTCGGCCTGCGGCCGGGCATTGAGGATCCACAGCGAGGCACCGCCGATGATGGTACCCGACTTTTTGTAGTCATCCTCACTCTGTCGCGGCAGGAAGCCGACGCCCACCTCGAACTTGCCCTGGGCGGCGTCGACGCGGGCGCGCAGGACAGCGGTGGAGTCGAGGGTCATGGCGATGGTACCGGCGTCGAAGGCCTTCTGGGTGTCGGAGGTCGCGCGGCCCAAGTTGGCGCAGATGCCCTCGTCAACCATGCCCTTCCACCAGTCGAGGAGCGCGACCATCTTCTCGTTATTGAAAGTGGCCTCGGTGGCGCGCGCCTTGCGACCGTTCTCGTTGTTCACATAGTACTGGCCCTCAACGGCGTTCCACTGCTCTACAAACCAGCCGTAGATGGCGATGCCGATGCCGTACTGCGTCACCTTGCCCGAGGCATCCTTCTTGGTGAGCTTGCGAGCATAGTCGGCGACCTCGGCCCAGGTGCGAGGCGGCTTTTCGGGGTCAAGCCCGGCCTCCTTGAAAGCCTTCTTATTGTAGTAGAGCACCGGGTTTGAGCTGTTGAACGGCATCGACTGCAGCTTGCCGTCGACGGTATAGTAGTTGAGGATGTTGGGCTCGATGTCAGAGATGTCGAACTTTTCCTTGTCGATGAAGGTCTGCATCGGTGTGATGACCTTCAGGTCGGTCAGCAGGCGGGTGCCCAGATCATAGATCTGTACCACGGCCGGCACGTTCTTCGACTGCAGCCCCGCCTTGAGCTTGTTGATCTCGTCGTCGTAGCTGCCTTGGAAAGTGGCCGTGACGAAGACTTCGTTCTGCGACTTGTTGAACCTGTCGACCATGGCCTGGATGACTTCGCCGTTCTTCCCACTCATAGCATGCCAAAAGTCGATCTTGATGGGCTGGCCACTAGTCGACGGAGCAGCTGTAGCCGGGGCCGTGGTCGCCGCAGGCGCCTTGGTAGCCTCTGGGGCCTTGGTGGCCTGGGCCGGAGCCGTAGTCGGCTGAGGCGCTGCTGTGGGCTGGGCCGCAGGGGCACAGCCCGGCAACATGCCCGCCAGGAGTGCCAACACAATTGCAACGAGCAAAGCGCGTTTCATGGCTCTTCCCCACCTTTCTTCCTTGAACCAAGTGGTACGCCGTTGGAAAAGTACAGACGGATGCAGTTTGTGCCCTTGCCATCACCTCCTCCAGGCTCGCAAAGAGCCGCCCTTTCCTTTCAATGCCTGCTACGAGGATGCCGGTTGGCGCAGCCCCCCCGCCCCTAACCACGTCCCTTGGGCGTCGTGGAGAGATACATCTGCGCCCCCACACGCAGGGCGGGGCACCCGTATGAGGGGTTCTATCGCGCGGCACCCCCCAACCCGAAGGCCTCCCTTCTCGCCATGCGGGAAGGGAGCTGGGGAGGATGGGCGCCGCCCCGGGGCGCCGGCCTTTCCATGCCCTGCCCGCCCTGCGGGCGTTGGAGGCTACCAGGAAAAACCTGCCAAAGGCGCCGCCCCAGCTCTCAAGGGTACGGCCGGGGCCTCAGCCCTTGAGCGCTCCTGCGGTCAGGCCGCGGATGAGCTGGCGGTTGGCCACGACGAAAAGAAGCAGAGTCGGCAGCATGACGATCACCACTCCTGCCATGACTACCTGCCACATCTCGCGCTCGGCGTCGCGCAGCATGGTGATGCCAATCTGCACCGTGCGCATCTCGATCTTGTTGGTGATCAGCAGTGGCCACAGGTACTGGTTGTAGGTCTGCAGGAAGCTGTATACCGCCAGAGTGCCGAGGGCCGGGCGCGAGAGAGGCAGAGCCACGGTCAACAGGTAGCGCAGGTTGCTGCAGCCATCGATCACCGCGGCATCGTACAGGTCCCTCGGCAGACTCATGAACGACTGACGGATCAGGAACGTGGCAAAGGCCGACGCCATGAAGGGAGCGATCAGGCCCAGGTACGTGTCGTCCCACTTGATGCCTTGGATGAAGAGATAGTTGGGGATGATGGTCGACTCCCAAGGGATCATCATGGTCGAGAGGAAAACCAGAAAGACGACCTGCTTGCCCTTGAACGGCAGGAAAGCGAAGGCAAAGGCAGCCAGCGAGGCCAGGACAAGCTGCGACACCATCACTCCGCTCGACTGGATAAAGCTGTTCATGACAAAACGGAGGAGCGGTGCCTGGTGCAGAGCATCGAGATAGTTCTGCCAGCAGAACTCGACAGGCACCAGTTTGGGCGGGTACGAATAGACGCTATTGGCGCTCAGGAAGGAGGTGACGAGGCCGTTGTAAAGCGGGTAGACGACAATGACAGCGGCGACAGTCAAGGCCAGGTACACCACCGCCTGGCCAGCGGTCTTCCGCAAGGCAAGGGATGTGCTCATGCGTAGTATACCCTCTTTTCAATGACCCCGAACTGGATGATCGTCAGCACAAGCATGATCACAAAGAGAATGAGAGCCTGGGCCGAAGCAAAGCCGTACTGGCCGTTGAAGTAGAAGCTCCGGTAGATCTCGTGCACCACCACTTGTGTGGCATCCACCGGACCGCCATTGGTCAGCACGTTCACCTCAGTGAAAGTCTGGAAGGCGCCCAGGGTGGTGACCACTAGCAGAAAGAAGAGGCTGGGCGTGATCAGCGGCAGAGTAACGTGCCGCCAACTGGCAAAGCGCCCGGCGCCGTCGATCTTGGCAGCTTCGAAGAGTTCCTCCGAAATGCCCTGCATCCCCGCCAGGATGACGACCGTCGCAAACCCCGACTGCAGCCAGATGCGGGGCACGGCGACCGCCATCAGCGCCCATTTGGGGTCGATCAACCAGCCGACCCGCGGCAGCCGCAGCAGGTCGAGGAAGTAGTTGAAGGGGCCCAGGGTCGGGTGGTATAGGAACATGAATAGCAACGCCGCCGTGGCACCCGAGATGGCCAGCGGCAGGGCGAAGGCGACACGGTAGACTGCGATTCCCCTCAGCCGCAGGTTGCCCAGGGTGGCCAGAATCAGCGACACGATCAGCACACCCGGCACCGTGTACAGCACAAAACGGGCAGTAACGGCCAGGCTGTTCAGGTACTCGGAGGATTCCAGCAGGCGCTGGTAGTATCGGGTGCCCACGAAGCGAGTCATCTGCCCGATCGAGTTGGTGGCGTACATGCTCAGGACGACAGAGCGGACCAGGGGGTAGAAGACGAAGACAGAAAAGAGGACGAGCGAGGGCGCCAGGTAGGGCAAAGCCGCCATCCACTGCGCGATGTCGCGGCGCCGCTGTCGCGCGCGGCTGCTTCGCTGGGCCACCTGCCCGCCTGCCGTGCTGTTGGCCAACACTGCCATGGGTGATCTCCCTCCGGTTCTCGTGCACTCCGCCCCCGTCGCCCCCAGGCTGGCCTGCGCCGCCTGCCACGGCCTGAACCCGTGCGCGCATCGCCGCTAGTAATGACGGGCAAAGGGGTCGGGGAGACGGGGCGAGGCGAAGTAGGGCGCAGCGATGAGAGCGAGGGGGAATGGTGCATACCTAGCGTAATGAAATCCCTCTTCGCTGTCAAAGAACGCCCGAATTGGCCTGCTGGCCCCCCACTTGCCTGGAGACGCCTGGATTACTATACTTTAGCACGCTTTTCCGGCGCGCGCAGCGCCTTTTCGGCCATTCTTGGGCCACAAGTGGGCCAGAAAGAGGACAATCCGGGTCGTGTCTAGCGAGGACACCTTCAGCCGCTACCTGCGCCACGCCCTGAACCACCTGTATGAGCCCGACGTCCTGCGCGCCAGCCCCCTGGGGCCCCTGCTCCTCCCGCCCGAGCAGGCGCACCAGCCCATGGCCCTCAGCCGCGCCCTCACCGAGGCCATCGAGTCGCTCAAGCCAAGCCCGGGCACGCCACCAGGGGCGCCAGCGTGGCGCATGTACGAGCTCTTGCTCTACCGCTACGTCCACTGCGCCACCCAGGCCGACCTGGCCCAGCAGCTGGCCATCAGCGTCCGCCAGCTCCGCCGCGAGCAGGCCCAGGCCCTGGCCCTTCTGGCCGAGCACCTGGTGCGGCGCCATCATCTCACCCAGGCCGACCTGGCGGCTCTGACGGAGGGAGCGCGCCCCAGCACCGAACTCGGCGAGGAGATGGGGGCCCTGCGGCGCGAGTACCACTGGCTGCAAGAGAGCGCCCCCGAAGAACTGGCCGACCTGGCCCGAGAGCTGGAGACGGTGCGGGGCGTGGCCGGCCCGCTCATGGCACGCTACCGCGTGCGCCTGGAAGTGAACGGCAGCGAGGCCCTGCCGCCCGTGGCCATGCCCTCGGTAGCCCTCCGGCAGGCCCTGCTCTCGTTGCTCACAGCAGCAGTGCATCGGGCTGCCCCAGGCGTAGTGACGCTGCGCCTTGCCCAGAGAGGCTGCAGGCTGGCGCTCGAGCTCTACACGCGCTGCGAGGCCAGTGGCGGAGCAGCCCCCGCCGAAGAGGATGCCGCCAGCCTGCGCGACGCCGGGGCGCTGCTGCGCCTCTCTGGCGGCAACCTGGCCATTTCTGAGGGGCCGGGGCAGCCGGCCATGGAGGCGCTCTTGCCACTGGTGGAAGTGGTACCGGTGTTGGTAGTCGATGACAACCGCGATGCGCTGCAGCTCTTGGAACGCTACGCCGCCGGCACCCGCTACCGGGTGATATCGTGCCACGATCCCCTGCAGGCCCTGGAGGTGGCCGAGCGCGAGCGTCCTCCTCTGGTGGTCGTCGACGTGATGATGGCTGGCCTCGATGGCTGGCAGTTCCTGCAACGCTTGCGCCAGGGGCAGGCTGCGGCCTGCCGGGTCATTGTTTGCACTGTGTTGGCGCAGCGCGAGGTGGCCATGGCCCTGGGGGCCGACGACTTTGTGCGCAAGCCGGTCAGCCGGCAGACGTTTCTCGAGGCTCTCGATCGTCAGTGGGCGGCGCTGGAGCGAGAGCCTGGGCCAGCGCGCGAATCGCGTCGAGGAGGTCCCGATTCGACAGCCCAACGGGGCGTCTGAGCGTCAGCACGTCGCTGGTCGTCGGCTCCACCGCTGGGTCCTGAGCCGAGATAGTGATGACCGGCGTGGCGGCGAGTTGGGGGTCCTGGCGCATCTCGGCCAGCACCTGGTACCCATCGATGCCGGGCATGACCAGGTCGAGGAGCAGCAGGTCCGGCTGCCGCGTGCGCAGGATTTCGAGTGCCCGCTGCCCATCGGAGGCGCGCATCAGGCGGTAGTTGCGCCCGTTGGAGGTAAGCATGCGGGTGAAAAGCTGCAGCGCCTCGGGCTGGTCATCGACGACGAGGATCGAGCGCACTGGTCCAGGCACTTCATCTACGGCTTTCAGGAGTGCCTCGCGGGTGACGGGCTTGATCAGGCACTTGCGTACGCCTAACCTCTGTACCGCTGAAGGCAGCCCCGGCGCCCGACAGGTGATGACGGGGATGTTGAAGGGCAGCGCTGCCAACGCCTCGGGCCGCAGGTCCTCCTCGGCGAGGCCCACCTGATTGATGACCAGCGCCCGCGCCGGTGACTCCTTCAGGCTGGCCCGGGCTTCCTCCAGGTCCTTGACCACGGCTATCTCAAAACCCTGCAGCCGGCGCATGGCCAGCGGTGGCAGGCTGGCCTCGGGGTCCACGAACAGCAGCCGTGGCAACACCTCAGGCATTTCAGCCCGGCGGGGCCGCAGCCGCGCCTGATAGGGCCAGTAAGGGTTGAACCACTGCTTGGGGCCAGCCTCGGGCTGGCCGGGCGGCTGAAGGGGCAGGCTGAAGTAGAAGCTGGTGCCTACCCCGAGTTGGCTCTCGACCCACATGCTCCCGTGATGCAGTTCCACCAACCTCTTGCTGATGCTAAGGCCCAGGCCCGTGCCTCCCTGTCGCTCCTGATAGGGCCGCTCCAACTGCCGGAAGGGTTCGAACAAGAGAGGCAGATCCTCCTTGGCAATGCCGGGGCCGGTGTCGCTCACGCTCACCACCACCTCGCCGCCCTGCTGCCTGGCAGTGATCCGCACGCCTCCATGCTCGGTGAGACGCCCAGCGTTGGAGAGCAGGTTGAGCAGCACCTGGCGGATGCGGGTGGGGTCACAGAGCACCAGGGGCAGGTCGGCAGGAACATCGGCCTCCAGGTAGATGCCTTTGGAGTCGAAGAGAGCTCGTACTGCCTGCATCGATTCCTCGATGAGGGTGCGCATCGAGCAGGGTTGGGGTGCCAACGTGATGTACTCCGACTCGGCCTTGCTCAGGTCGAGCACATCGTTGATAAGCTTGGAGAGATGCTCGGCGTTGCGCTGGATGGCGGCAACGTCGGCCAGGAGCTCGCGGGGGAGGTCCTGCCGGTAGGTCTGGGGCGCCTGGGTGATTAGCTCGCTGAAGCCGATGATCATGTTGAGAGGCGTGCGGAGTTCGTGGCTGACGTTGGCCACAAAGGCCTCTTTGGCCCTGCGGGCCTCCTCGGCGAGGCGCTGGTTGATGCTGACCAGTTCGTTGAGGCGGGCCATCTGGCGGTTGGCGGCCTGCAGGTCCTCGGCCACCTGGTGCAATTCCATCTGGCGGTCGCGGGCCTGCTCGAGCAGGCGTTGGGCCTGTTGGTAACTGGCCCACGACCAGGCCATGACTGTCTGCAACGGGCGGAGGGCAGCCCACACCAACCCCACCATGCCCCATAGAGTTGCCAGTGCCACCCAGGTGGCAGGCTCGCCCGTCCCCCCGCCGCCCACCGTCGCAACGAGCGCCGAGAGCGCTGCGGCACACCCCAGGCCAGGGCGCGTACCCAGGAAGGCCACAGCCACGCTGGCCGGCAGGGCGAAGAGCGGCGCCACGTGGGCCGTGGGGTACCAGTGGGCCAGGCCAAGGATCGACAGGCTCATGCCAGCCACCACCAGCACCACCGCCGACAAGTACGACCGGTTCACCAGCCGCCAACTGCCCCAGGCCACTGCCAGGAGGAGCGCCGCCAGCAACTTCTCGCGGTCGAGGTCCACCACAGAAGCCGGGGTGTGCACCATGGCCAGGCTCGCCACCACGGCCAGCGCGGCCGAGATGAGGGGCAGCGCTTCGGCCTGCAGACCCCGCAGGTCGCGCTGGAGGTGATCGCCGGCGTGCTCAGAGATCACGCTCGTATCCATGGGGTCGCTCCCATCCAGAGAAAAGCCTACCGCAGCGACATAGTAGTGCAGGCACAGTGGGCTGTCAAAGGACGTGCCCGTAGGGGCAGGAGGAAACGACGGCCCTTGCATCTCGGCGGCGTTGCGGCCCGCCCCATCGACGCATCCGGGGGGACAATGGGCCTGCGAAAGAGTTGGGCCAACCTTTCGCTGGCCTTCCACGCGAAGCCTGAGACTGAAGCCACCGGGGCCGGAGAGCGAAAGGCCTTGACGGGGCCGACACGGCGAGGGGGCCCGCCTCCCGTCAGCGCGGGCCGACCCTGCCAGCCTTGTCGGGCGAGGCGACTCCCCAAAGCTGCCAGGCTCCTCTCCGACGACACACTCCATGCCCCGTTCAAGGCCTTCCTCTGGCTCTTGGAGGTCTCTGCCCTGCGTACTATAATGCGGCTTCGCTGGTGATTCCTGATACATGCCTGAGGTTGGCCAATTCCTGGGGAGCATGCGATGAAAGCGATGCTAGTACATGGACCGCGCGACATCCGGCTGGGCGAGATGCCTGTGCCCCAGCCGGGCCCGGGCGAAGTGTTGGTGCGCGTCAAGGCTGTGGGCATCTGTGGGTCGGATCTGCACAGCTACCTGTATGGCGAAATCGGCGGAGTGGCCATCAAGGAGCCACTGGTGCTGGGGCACGAGCCGGCGGGAATCATCGAGGCCCTCGGCCCGGGCGTGACGGGCCTGCAGGTGGGCACGCCCGTGGCGGTGGACCCCAGCATGTCGTGTGGGCACTGCGAGTTGTGCCTGGAGGGAGACCCCCACCTCTGCCGCCAGAACCGCTTCTTTGGCGTCTACCCCACCCACGGCGCCTTCCGCGAGTATTTGGCCCACCCGGCAGACCTGGTCTTCCCTCTTCCCGAAGGCATGGGCTTCGACGAGGGCGCCCTTCTCGAGCCGATGGGCATTGCCACTTACGTCACGGGGCTGGCCGGCATCCGCCTGGGCGACCGCGTGGCCGTGTTGGGAGCCGGGCCCATCGGGCTCCTGACCATTCGCATGACCCGCCTGGCCGGTGCCGGCGAGATCGTCGCCAGCGACCTGGTGGCCGAACGGTTGGCAGCCGCCCGACACATGGGCGCCGACCTGACCTGGGACGCTTCAAGCGACGACGTAGTAGCCCGCATCATGGACCACACCCACGGCCGTGGTGTCGACGTGGTGATCGAAGCTGCTGGTGCGCCCGAAACGGTGGAACAGGCCATGGAGATTGCCAGGCCCGGTGGCACCGTAGTCATCGTCGGCATCCCCGCCGAAGACCGCATGTCATTCCGCGCTTCGGTGCCCCGGCGGAAGGGCCTCACCGTCAAGTTCGACCGGCGCATGAAACACACCTACCCCCGCTGCATCGACCTCGTCGCAGCGGGGCGGGTCGACCTGAAGCCGCTCGCCACCCACCGTTTTCCGCTGGAGCGGCTGCAGGAGGCGCTCGAACTCGTCATCGCACGAAAGGATGGCGTGCTGAAGGCAATCATCGAGGTGTAGGGAGACGGGATGCGTAAGACGTAAAGTCTGAAACGCAAAACGAGATGCGTGATACGTGGGGCGTATTGCGTATTGTGTGGTGCGTCGGCAGGTGCACTACCCACGGTGCCGCGCGCAATGCGGAATACGCAACCCGCATCACGTTCTACGTTTTGCGTTCTATGCTCTGCGCCTTACGTTTCACGCCACCCCATACACTCCCAGCCTCTCCAACACGGCAACAACGACCGGCGCGATGAGGATGGCGGGCAGGAAATTGGCCACGCGGATGCGTTTGATCTCCAGCAGCAGGAGACCGATGCCCATGATGAGGATGCCGCCTGTGGCGGTCATCTCGGCGATCATGGCCGGGCTCAGCGCCTGCTGCACCTGACTGGCCAGCAGGCTGATGGCGCCCTGGTAGGCGATCACTGTGAGCGCCGAAAAGACCACGCCGATGCCGAGCGATGAGGCAAAGGCCAGGGCCGCAAAGCCGTCGAGGAGCGACTTGATGGCCAGCAGCCGGTAGTCGCCGGTGAGCCCATCCTGGAGGGCGCCGAGCACCGCCATGGGCCCCACGCAGAACACCAGGCTGGCTGTGACAAAGCCCTGCACAAAGGTGGTGGTTCTCCCCATACCGCCGACCCGCGCCTGCAGCCAGGCACCCAGCGCCTGCAGGCGGTCCTCCAGGCGCCACCACTCCCCCACGATGCCCCCTGCGAGGATGGAACCCATGACGATGAGGATGTTCTTGGTCTGCAGCGTCAACTGCAGGCCGACAGCCAGGGTCACCATGCCCAGGCCGTGCAACACCGTATCGCGCACCCGCTCGGGGAGGCGGTTGCCCAAGGTTGTGCCGAGGAGGCCACCCACGAGCACGGTGGCCACGTTGAGGAGGGTACCGGTCACTCGTCAGCGTCCTTAGCGTTGGTTGGCGATGGCCTCGTAGGTAGTCATCAGCACGTCAAAGTGCTCGCGCTCGGCAGCCATCAGGTAGCGGTAGAGGTCGAGAGCCATGGCATCGCTGGCCTGTAAGGCAGCTTTGCGGTACAGCTCATAGCTCTCGCTCTCCTTTTCGAGGGCGAACCAGAGGGCCTCCAGCTCATGAGCACGGGGGCCCAGGGCCTTGGCTCGCGCCAGGCCTCGCGGGAAGAGCGGTTGAGAGAGGTCGCAACTTACACCCTGGAGCCCGGCATCGGCGGCCCAGCAGTTACAGGCCCGCAGGCTGTCGATCTGGCGCCGGATGATGCGCTGATGGTCGGCCTCCTGGTCGGCCAGCTCGGCAAACATGCGCTGGCCGGACCGATCGGCCGTGGCAGCGGCCGCCTGCCGGTAGAATGCCTCGCCGTCTACTTCCAGGCAGAGCGCCTGTTCGAGGATGGCGAGGGCCTCGCCAGACGTGCCCTGGGGCATGGGGAACCTCCTGTCTCGAAACATGCGAGCGTTGGCCCTTGTGGGGTCGGAGAGGAGCGAGCCGACAAGCAAAACAGGGGTGACCTCTCGGGCCACCCCTGTGGCGATGCCAACGCCGCAACCTGCCGCTGAGGTGCGAGGGCGCAACAAAGCAGGCGCCAGCCTCTGCTCGCCCGGCTCCCCCAGATGGGTAGAGCCGGGCCACAATGGGGCTGCCGCAGGGTTAGCGCCACCGCCGGATGCGCGCCCGGCAACGTGCGCACGCTGCACTAGCAGCGCGGCCCGCGCCGTGAGCCGCCGGGCCGCTCCTACCAGCGGTCGTCGCGCCGCCCACGGCCCCGGCTGCTACCTCCGTTGTAGCGCCCCCCGCCACTGCTCGGGCGGCGCGACCGGTCGCCACCGCCCGTTGGATGCTGCGCAGCATAGCAATCCGAGCAGTACACGGGGCGGTCGGACCGGGGCTGGAAGGGCACCTCAGTGGGCTTGCCGCACTGGGCGCACACCGCCGGATACATCTCGCGCTCTCGCGAGCCGCCTTCGCCGCGACTGACCTTACGCGCTGCGCGGCAGCTCGAACAACGAGAGGGCTCACTGAAGCCCTTCTGAGCGTAGAATTCCTGCTCACCAGCGGTGAACACGAATTCCTCACCGCAGTCGCGGCACTTGATGGTTTTGTCTTGCACTGTCCATGTCTCCTGAAGAATGTGTTTGCTTGCCCGCTCCGTCAAGAGCGCTTTCACGATCAGGAGACATGAGTGTGCAACCGCACGGCTTCACGGATCCAATCGCGTTTC
>Ga0315298_1009128_pt1 | contig 12355 bp, 9 predicted proteins | sample WHS_1_MG_FD_203077 | JGI IMG/M metagenome (GOLD analysis project Ga0315298, IMG submission 203077) | Extremophilic microbial mat communities from Washburn Hot Springs, YNP, Wyoming, USA - WHS_1_MG | ecosystem: Environmental > Aquatic > Thermal springs > Hot (42-90C) | place: USA: Wyoming... | reverse complement strand
TTTAATCTATCTTATTAAGATACTCTTCAAGATAAATAATGAAGGCCTATCAAAAATTTTATAAATTTATTTTAATACGCGGGAATTAGGGTATGAAAATGAAAAAAGAAGATTTGTTCAAATTACGTGAAGAGAATGTACCCCGGGGGGTAAGCCAAATGCTTCCAGCAGTAATTGCTGAGGCAAAGGGCGTAATTGTGCGTGATGTAGAAGGAAGGGAATTTTTAGATTTTTCTGGAGGCATTGGCGTTCTCAATGTAGGCCACTCTCCTGAAGAAGTAGTTGCGGCTATATGCGCTCAAGCAAGGAAATATATCCATTCTTGTTTCCTGGTTCAGATGTATGAACCCTACATAGCTTTGGCTAAAGAGATGAATAAGCTGGTTTCCAAAGGTACCCCCATGAAAACAATGTTTTTAAATAGCGGAGCCGAGGCTGTAGAAAATGCTATTAAGATAGCTAAATATTATACAAAAAGACCAGGTATTATTTGTTTCGAAAATGCTTTTCATGGCCGGACAGCTTTAACCATGAGTTTAACCAGCAAAGTGAAATATTATAAATATGGCTTTTGGCCCTTTATGCCGGAAGTTTATCGGGTGCCTTATGCTTATTGCTATCGTTGTGCTTATAATTTAACTTATCCGGCATGTGATCTTTATTGTGCAGAATTTATTGGCAGAAAGTTTTTTGATCTCTATGCTGCTCCTGATTCTATAGCCGCCTTAATTGTAGAGCCAGTTCAAGGGGAAGGTGGTTTTATTGTTCCTCCTCCGGGATATTTAAATAGGTTGCAGCAGATTTGTAAGGAGAAGGGCATAGTTTTTGTGGTTGATGAAATTCAAACCGGATTTGGGCGGACCGGAAAGATGTTTGCTTTCGAGCATGCCGGAATAGAGCCAGACATAGTGATTACGGCAAAATCTTTGGCAGCAGGGATGCCCTTGGCCGCCGTAACGGGAAATGCGGAGATAATGGATGCGGTGGAAAGCGGTGGTTTAGGCGGAACTTTTGGGGGTAATCCAGTTTGTTGTCAGGCGGGTTTAGCAGTTTTGAAAATTTTAAAAGAAAAGAAATTAGTTGAGCGGTCTCAAGAGATTGGTCAGCAAATTATGAATAAGCTACGCACTTTTGCCGAGAAGTTTCCTTTTGTGGGTGAAGTTAGGGGCTTGGGGGCGATGAATGCTTTGGAGATTGTGATGAATAAGCAAAATCCCCAGCCTAATGGCGATTTAACCAAAGCAATTGTCCAGCGTTGTTATGAGAAGGGTTTAATCATTATTACCGCTGGTAGTTATGGAAATGTAATTCGTAGTTTAGTCCCTTTAGTTGTAACTGATAAGCAGCTCGAAAAAGGGCTCAAAATCATTGAAGATACTTTGGCTGAAATGGAGCAATAAAATAAGGAGACAAAATTTTTAAAAAAGCAGAATCCCTAAAACATTTTGAAATTTCAACCTTTGTGCATGACTAAGAATGAAAACATTATTCGTTAAGTAATTTTTCAGAGGCCTTAAAATATCTGACGGATAGAACATACTTTATTTATGACAAATTCAATAAAGATATTAAAAATTTAAAAAATTTCAATGTCTCTATTTCTGTTTAATCTAAATAAATTTTATTTTAAAAAAGGGGAGGAAATGAACATGGAAAAGAAATTAAAATGGATATTTATTATTGTTTTACTTGCAATTTGGCAAATGCTTTATAGTCCTATTGCACAGGCAAAACCAATTGAGTTTCGATTTGCTGGGGAAATGGAAATTGCGTCTCTTGATCCAATTAAATCTTCCAATAATTGGGAATGGATGGTTGCAGTGAATATATATGATACATTAGTTTTTCCTAATCCTGATCCCAAGGAAAGGTTTAAACCATGGATCGCAGAATCTTGGAGTATTTCCTCAGATAGAAAGACTTACACTTTTCGTCTTAAAAAAGGGCTTAAATTCCATGATGGGTCAGAAATTACATCGGAAGATGTCGCTTTTTCGATGGAAAGAATCCTAGCGATGGGTGGACCTGTTACTGCGCAATTCAAAATGGTAAAACCGGGAGGGGTTCAAATAATAGATAAATATACTGTGGCATTAAATCTTTCTGCTCCTGATCCTTCTTTTATTGCTAGGCTAACTATTTTTCGCATTTTGAACAAAAAATTGGTTTTAAAGAATAAACAGCCGGGTAAGTATGGCGAGTTTGGTGACTACGGAGAAAAATTTTTAGTGACTAATGATGCTGGATCTGGTCCTTATAAAGTTATATCTATGAAGCATGGTGATCGAGTTATATTAGAAAAATTTAATGATTATTCTTTATCTAAGTGGCGTGAAAATTCATTTGATAAGATATCTATATATATGATCCCAGAACATGTTACTATTGCCACAAAATTCGAAAAAGGTGAAATAGATATGGCAACTTGGGCCTTGCCCGTGCAAACCATTCAAAGATGGAGAAAAAATCCTAACTTTGAAATTAAAGAAGATATTTCACAAGTGACTTGGTATATTGTGATGAATAATAAGAAACCGCCTTTTGATGATATAGCCATTCGCAAAGCAGTTTCTTACGCATTTGATTACGATACTGAAATGAATGCTATTTTAGGTGGGGGAAAGCGGTCAACCGGACCAGTTCCTCCAGGAATCATTGGCCATAGTGATAACATTTATTATTACAAACGTGACCTCGAAAAAGCGAGAGAATGGTTAAAAAAATCCAAATATACTCCTGCTCAACTTTCTCAGTTTAATATTGAGATAGCGGCCGTCGCAGGAAGCGAGCGGTTTAAAAAGATTGCTTTATTAGCTGTGAATAATCTAGCGGAAATTGGACTAAAGGCAAGTGTAAAAGCTGCTCGCTGGACCGATATTTGTGCTGCTCAACAGAAGCCAGAAACTGCCTACTCTATGGTTGTATGCTATCAATCTGCTTCTATTCCTCATCCAGATTATTGGCTGGTTTACTTTACACCTAAAGGTTGGGGCACTGCTTATCCACCGGGAGGAATATACTATGAAAACCCTAAAGTAACTGAGTTAATTAATGAAGCATCTCAAACAGATGATCCAGATAAACAGCAGAAATTTTATGAGCAAGCCCAAAAATTAATAGTAGAAGATGCTCCAATTCTATTTACCCATTATGATAAGAGACTTACACCTTTTTGGCGATATGTAAAAGGTTATTTTTATCCTGCTGGTGCTCAATACTATGAATTATGGTTTCATCGATTTTGGATGGATATTAATGATGAATTATATAAGAAGAACCATTAAAATAAATTTATTCTGATTAAATTACATAGCGGCTAAAAAATATATGTAAAATAGCTTTTTCTAAGGGCTATTTTAGGAATCGCCCTTTTTTTAAAATATAGAAATTTTTAAAAATAGAGAAATTCATGTACATTTTAAAAAGATTATTTTATATGATTTTTGTTTTAATAGGTGTCTCTATATTAATGTTTACCCTCGTTCGAGTTATTCCTGGAGACCCCATTGCCTTGGCTCTTGGCCCTCATGCAGATAAAGAGGATGTTGAACGAATGCGTAGAGAAATGGCCTTGGATAAAACTCTCCCCGTTCAATATTGGTATTTTATTCAAGGAGTTAAATCCGGACGCTTAGGAATGTCTTTGATAGAAAAGCGTGATGTTATGGAAGTAATTAAGGAAAAATTTCCAGCTACTTTAGAATTAGTCTTGGTGGCTATAATACTTTCTTTAATTCTTGCCATTCCTTTAGGAGTTACATCTGCAATATACCGGGGTGGTTGGTGGGACCAAATTAATCGTTTAATAGCACTATTCGGGGTGTCATTCCCACATTTTTGGTCGGGTTTAATGTTTCAATTAATATTTGGATCGCTTTTAGCTCTAACTCCTCTAACGGGTAGAATAGGGGGAACTCCTCCTCAATATATAACTGGATTTTTCCTTTTAGATAGCCTAATTACACTCAATTGGAATACGTTTAAAGATTGTTTTATCCATATTATTGGACCTGCAATAATTCTAAGCCTTGGACCATTAGCTAATATAACAAGACTCATTAGAGCCAACATGATTGATGAATCTTCAAAGGATTATATTATAGTTAGTAAAGCTACCGGAATGAGTAGCCTTATAATACATTATAAATACATGCTGCGAAATGCTTTTTCCTCTTCTTTAACAACCATAGGGTTTCTAATACCTTTAATGTTAGGAAGTGCCTTTGTTGTTGAAAAAGTATTTGCTTGGCCAGGTATGGCTCGTTTTGGGGCAGACGCTATCATAGCAAATGACTTTAATGGGGTAGTGGGAGTTACTTTAGTAATTTGTTTAGCTTTTGTAGGGATTAATCTAGTAATTGATATTCTTCACGAAGTATTAGACCCGAGAATAAAATTAAAGAAATGAATGAGACTAAGTCTTTAAAGATGAGAGAAGGATTAGTTAGAAATTGGTTAAGATTTAGTAAAAACTATCTCGCGATGGCTGGTTTATTTTTTTTAATTTTAATTGCGGTACTCGCCATCCTTGCTCCATGGATTGCTCCTTATCCCAATGATGCGAAGTTAGGAGTTAATTTTCAGAAGGCGCTTTTACCGCCGAGTAAAGATCATATATTTGGTACGGATGAAGCTGGACGCGACATATTTAGCAGACTTCTATTTGGAGCACGTATTTCATTAATGCTAGCAGTAATAGTACTTGGAATTGCTTTTTCAATTGGCGTCCCATTAGGAATTATTGCTGGTTACTACGGAGGAGCCGTTGATCAAATTATAATGCGCATAACGGATGTTTTTAGCTCAATTCCAGCCTTAGTAATGGCAATGGCTGTTTGCGTTCTTTTAAAACCAAGTTTAGAAAATAGTATGATTGCCATAGCTTTAGTTTGGTGGCGAAGTTTTTGTCGACTAGCATATGGGGAAACTTTACACTTAAAGCAAGAAGAATATGTAACAGTTAGTCGTTCACTTGGAGCATCATCTTTTTATATAATGTTCCGAGAAATACTTCCAAATATGACATCAAGTCTGCTTGTTAAGGTAACTTTGGACGCGGGATATGCAATTCTTGTAGGCACATCTATAAGTTATTTAGGAGCAGGCGCCTCGCCACCTACCCCAGAATGGGGAATTATGGTAGCCGAAGGGAGACATTATCTTCCGGAAAGTTGGTGGGCATCCCTTTTTCCGGGACTAGCAATTTTTTTAACTGTGTTAAGTTTCAACCTTTTAGGAGACGGTTTGCGCGACTTTTTTGATGTGAAGGTGGAATGAAAAAAGAACCATTATTAAAAGCCTCGGGCATAACGGTTAGTTTTTATACAATAGATGGTACATCTCGAGTCTTAAATAATGTTAGGCTGGAAATAAATGAAGGGGAAGTTGTTGGATTAGTAGGAGAGACCGGTTCTGGTAAAAGCGTGATGGCAAAGCTCATTTTAGGAATATTGCCCATACCCCCAGCTAGAGTAATAAGCGGTGAAATACTTTTCAAAGGCTATGACCTACTAAAAGCAAGTCCAGATAAAAGGGAAGTTTTAAAAGAAAAAATGGCCTACATTCCTCAAGACCCTACCGCATCCCTTAATCCAGTTTTCCCAATTGGAACGATATTTATTGACTCCATTATTTGGAAACAAAGCGGGCGCTCAAAATCTAAGTTTTTTTTAAATCGATACATAAAAAAAAACCGTAAAGAAGCTGCGGAGTTAGCAATATCTTTGTTAAAAAGAGTCGAAATAGCAGATCCAGATAAAATTCTTTATAAATACCCTTTTCAATTAAGCGGAGGAATGAGGCAAAGAGTTCTTTTAGCAATGGCGCTAATCGGCAGTCCAGAATTATTGATTGCCGATGAGCCAACAACTGCTCTTGATGTTACTATTCAAAAGCGGATCCTGCAGCTTCTTCAACAAAAAGTTAAAGAAGAAAATCTTTCAAGTCTTTATATAACTCATGATCTCGGGGTAGCTCGATTATTATGTGATCGGATATACGTAATGTATGCTGGCACAATCATGGAGTCTGGGGATACAAAATCATTGTTAGAAAATCCTTATCATCCTTATACAAAAGGATTGATTAGAGCTATTCCGAAACTAACAGGAGAAGATTTTGATGGTATCCCGGGACAAGCTCCTAACTACTTGGAATTTCCTCCTGGATGTCGTTTTCAAGCGCGGTGTCTCGAAAAAATTAGCTTATGCGCGCGCAAGGAGCCAGAGCTAATTGAAGTTGAAATAGGAAGATTTATTGCTTGTCACCATTACCAAGCCAGATAATAATTATGAACCATATACTTTTAAAGACTCAAAATCTATGTAAATATTTTGTTTCTCGTAGATGGCGATTCCTGAATTTAAAACCTGAAGTAATCGCCGTAAAAGCAGTTGATCAATGTAATTTAGATGTAAAACAAGGAGAAATTTTGGCAATAGTAGGAGAGTCAGGTTCAGGAAAAACAACCTTAGGACAGTGCATTTCCAGAATAATTGACCCTACGGCCGGAAAAATATGGTTTGGTGACAGAGATATTACAAATATTCAAGGAAAGGAATTAAAAGAATTACGCCAAGAAATTCAAATGGTTTTCCAGGATCCCGGTTCCTCGTTGAATCCTCGGCATTGCATTGAAGATATAATCGCTCTGCCCATGAAAATACATTTTAATTTATTTGGCAAGAAGCTTAAGGAAAGAGTAAAAGAGCTTATGAGTATGGTGGAACTTCCGATTGAATTAATATCGCGTTACCCTCATGCTTTAAGTGGTGGGCAAAAGCAACGAGTAGGAATTGCCAGAGCTTTATCCCTAAATCCAAAGTTACTTGTCTTAGATGAGCCAACATCGGCACTCGATGTTTCAGTTCAGGCCAAGATTCTTCACCTCTTAAAATCTTTACAAAATAAGCTGGGATTGACATATATCATGATCACTCATAATTTATCGATTGTAAAAAATTTTTCCAACAGAGTTGTTGTTATGTATTTGGGTAGGATTTTAGAGATGGCTTCCACAAACGAACTTTTCTCTTTCCCTTTACATCCATACACCCAAGCTCTCCTTTCCGCGACGCCCGTAATAAAAGAGGAAGAAAAAAAGTTTATTCCAAGCGAAATAATACTTGAGGGGGAAATTCCTTCGCCAATTAATACTCCTAAAACCTGCGCATTTTTATCAAGATGTAAAGTTAAGAAATCTTCTTGTTTTGATAGATATGATTTAAAACTAATAGAAGTTAAACCTGGCCATTGGACTCAGTGTCCACATATTAGTAACTAAAAAATTGATTTTTTGGCAATAAATAGATTAAAAAGGATGGGAAATGATGAATAATAAAAATATTAAAATTGGAGTAATTATACCAAATATAGGGATGACTCTTGAGGAGATGGAGATTCGTAGAAGACATCTTTTACGAGTTTGCCATCCTAATACTTCTGTCTTTTTAGTAAAAAATGAATTCGGCCCAAAGTCAATTGAGTCGCAGGTAGAACATGAACAAGCTTCAGTTGAAATAGTGAAACAAGCTGTTTTATTGGAAAGGGAGGGATTTGATGTATTAATTCCATGGTGCGGGGGGGATCCAGGGGTCATAGCCTGTAGGGAAGCGGTGAAAATTCCGGTGGTCGGCCCTCTTCAATCCTCTTGCGTTATTGCATCAACCCTTGGTTATCGCTTCGGAGTAATAACTCCATTATTTAAAAATATAAAATTAGTTGAGCAAAGAATTTGGAATCTTAAATTTCACCACTTTCTAGCGAAAGTTAGATCAGTGGATATACCCGTTCTCGAATTAAGGAAAGACCTATTTATATTATTAGAAACTTTGACAAAATTGATCAAAATTATGATAAAAGAGGATGGAGCGGATGTTATTGTCATGACTTGTATGGGTTTTTTTGGCCTACCTGAAGAATTGATGAAACGAGTACCGATCCCAATTATAGATCCAGGATGGGCAGCAATAAAAATGGCCGAGACTTACGCACACATGAAATTAGCTCATAGCAAGTATACTTATGCTTTTCCAGAGAAATAAAAAGTTTTAAAAATTAAAATAATTGTTAAAAAAGATATTTATTTATAATAAAGATAAAGGAGGTTCCCCATGTATGAAGAATTTTTAGAAGCTATAAATAGGGATTATTTATTAGACCATGTAAGGAGAATAACTGAAATTGCTCCGGAGCGACTTTCTGGAAGCGAAGAAGAGCGAAAAATAGTTTCTTATTTTAAAGAAATTCTTGATAAAAACAAAATTCCTGTAAAAATTCACGAAATAGATGCCTATGTTAGTTTCCCACGAGAAAGCAAGCTTGAATTGCTTTATCCCGATACAAAATCAATTCCATGTGTAGCATTTGCGCAAATTAAGTCTACCCCAGATGAAGGGATAGAGGGAGAATTGATTTATGCAGGGGAGGGGTCTTATGATGATTATAAAAATATTGATGCTAAAGGGAAAATTGTTCTGGTGGAGCTTTCGTATACTCCTCCGCGCCCTGAAAAATTAAGAATTGCTACTACCAAAGGAGCTATTGGGTTAATTATGATGAATTGGGGACTTCCTGAGCATGATAGCTTACCTTTGGGTACTGTGAAGGCTATATGGGGAAATCCTACTGATGAAGATTTTAACTTAATGCCAATTTTGCCAGCAGTTGGAATTACGAGAGCAGATGGCGAAAAATTATTAGGGTTCATAAAACAAGGAAATATCAAAGTTCGTCTAATTGCAAAAGCAGATCGTGGTTGGGGCACTATCCTTCTTCCTCATATTATTATTCCAGGGAGAGGATCATCAAAAAAATTTGTTTTAGTTGGCGGTCATTTTGACGCTTGGGGCGGAGGGGTAACATGTAATGCTGTAGGCAATGCGGTAAAATTAGAATTGGCGAGAATTTTATGGTCTCGGCGAAAAACCTTTCTTCATAACGTATGGATCACCTTTTGGCCAGGGCATGAAACGGGCATTATGGAAGGTTCATCTTGGTTTGTAGATCAATTCTGGGATCAATTATCGGAGAATTGTATATGTTACATTAACGTTGATTCACCTGGACTTAAGGATGCCGATATATTTCAAGCTAATACTTCTCCTCAGCTTTTTAGATTTCATCAAAAGTTAGTCAAAGAGTTCCTTGGGGAAAGGATAAACGAATATAAAAGATTAACCCGAACAGGAGATCAATCATTTTTTGGTGTAGGAGTCCCAAGTATAAATGCTAGACATAACCCTACTGAAGAGAAAAAGAAAGAATGGCATGGTGCTACATTGGGTTGGTGGTATCATAGCAGCAAAGATACATGGGATAAAATGAGCCCTGAAAATTTACTGACTGATGCAAAAATGATTATGGCTTATACAATTTCCTTAGCTAATAGCCATATTCTTCCTTTCGACTATGTTTTATCTGCTGAAGAAATCATAAATAGGCTTCAAGAAATTCAGATTCTTGCTGGAGAATCTTTTGATTTGGGACGAGAAATTAAATTGGCAAGACTTTATCGACAGAGAGCCCTAAAACTAAGGCAATTAGTAAGGAATTTAAATGAAAGGGGCATGAGTAAAAAAAATAAAGAAGTAGAAAAAATTAATGATTGTTTAATGAAAATAAGCAGAATTTTGACCCCTGTAGTAAATACGGTAAAAGGGAAATATGGTCAAGACACTTATGGACTTTCATCTCTAACAAAGCCAATTCCAATCTTAGAATCTGTAAAAGATTTTCTCAGCTTTCCCGATGGAAGTGATGAGCGCAAATTAATAAAGACGCGATTAATCAGAGAAAAGAATAAAGTATATGATGCTTTATTTTCAGTGATCGAACAAATAGATACAATATTATAATTTTTAAAAAAAACAAAAAGGGAGGGGAATTTTTTAAAAATAGACTTAAAAATTAGAATTCTTTAAATAAACAATTTCCCCATTGACCATCGTTAAATCAATACCAAGATGGCGAATTTCTTGAGGAGGAGTTTTTAATATATCATCAGATAAAATTATAAGATCAGCATATTTACCAATTTTAATTGACCCTTTAACATTCTCCTCAAAAGTTGAATAGGCCCCATATAAGGTATAAGCTCGAATTGCGTCAAGAACGCTAACCGCTTCTTGCGGACCTATAATATCTCCGCTTAAAGATCTCCGGGTAACAGCAAAATAAATTCCTTTAAGAGGATTGGGATCAATAACCGGGGCATCAGAACTTAAGGGAGAGATGATGCCTTCTTTCATTAAGCTATTCAAAGGATAAACATTTTGAAGTCGTTCTAAACCATATACTGAGATATAACTCCCGCCTAGCTCATATAAAAAGGGTAACCCTAAAATTGGCAAGAGTTTTATTTTACGGATTTTTGAAATAAGAATTTTATCGAGAAAACCACAGTGTTCAATTCGATGGCGACAATTATCTCGTGGAAATTTGTTAAGTGCTTTTTCAAAGCTTTCTATGGTCATTTCTATAGCTCTATCCCCAATAGCATGGACTCCAACTTGATAACCAGCCTTATGCCCTTTAAGAACAAGGTTGTCAAGTTCTTCTTGACCCATATGTAATATGCCAAAGTCTTTTGGCCGACCAGGATACGCTTCTCTCATAGCTGCTGACCCCCCGCTTCCAGCACCATCTAACATTAGTTTTAATGCTCCCAATCTTAACCTTTCATTTCCAAACCCTGTCAATAAGCCGGATTCAATATAGTGATTCCCCAAATCAATTATGGGAGGACTGATGCGAACTTGGAAACATATTCTTACTTTTAACCATCCCTCATTAATTCCTTCTTGAAAAGCACGAATTTCATCTGGATTACGACCACTAGCATCTGTTACGCTTGTTATACCGTAAGATAAAAAGTCATCATTCATAATTTTTAAGCCTTTTATTAAATCATTGTAGTTTGGTTGCGTACGCATTCTAATCGGCACTAATGCTTGTTCATACAAGAGGCCAGTGGGCTCTCCTTCCGAATTTCTTTCAATCTTTCCCCCAGGTGGATCAGCAGTTTCCTTACTAATTCCAAATTCTTTTAATGCAAGCGAATTGATCACTCCTAAATGGCCACAGGTTCTAAGAATAAAAACTTTATGCTGAGGAGCAGCTTCATCTAAATCCCAACGATTAGGATGCCTTTTTTCTTTTAGCTGTGTATGGTCATACCCACGGCCAAGAATCCATTCACCTTTTGGAATTTTTTGAGCTCTTTTTTTAATCTCCTCCTTCAATACTTGAATGGAGGGAACTTTTTCTGGTTGGCACATGATATTAGATTTCACCGGCCCATAATTGCCAGCATGGCAATGAGCATCATTAAATCCAGGTAATAAGCTTCTGCCTTTTAGATCAAATATTTGAGTTTTAGAGCCAATAAAAGACCGCATTTCAGTCGATGAACCTACTCCTATAATTCTATTCTTTTTTATAGCAACTGCTTGGCAAATTTGATCTTGCTCATTAATTGTTATTACTGTTCCATTTAAAAAAACAATATCAGCTTTGCTATTCAATTTTATTCTCCCTCATTTACAAAATTTTGATCTTAAAATTAAAGAAATTTTACAAAAAATGAATATTTTAATCAAGTAAAATAAAAAATAAATTGATAAGGAGATACCCCCAAAAGTATAAATCAAGCGTTTAAAGTATTAAAGAGTTTTGGAGCTGGTGAGTGGGAGGGTGATTATAGGACAGCTACGCAACAAGCTCTTAAAGAAATCCTTGAAACTAGAATGAGTAATGCGGTAGATGTTCATTTAGAAAAGATGCGGGTGCAAGGTATTCCTGATCGGCGCAATGGTTCTTATCCGCGTCATCTGCTTACAGAGTTAGGGGATTTGGAGTTATCTGTGCCGCGCAGTCGGACTTATAGTGCCAAGGCTATTCTGAAGAAGTTTGCCCGGCGGGTGTTTCCTGTAGAACGGCTGATTATGTTGGCTTTTATCTTTGGTCTTTCTACGCGCAAGGTGGGTCAGGCTCTTTGGCCTATTTTAGGTGAGCGCGTAAGTCCTTCTACTGTAAGCAGGATTGCTCAGCAGCTTGATTCGGCGGTGGTGGCTTATCATCAGAGGAAACTTTTGGATCATTATCAGGTGCTTATTTTGGATGGTTTAGTCATTAAAAGGAGGACGGGTGTAGGCTCGCAGAGACGTACTATTTTGGTGGCTTTAGGTATCCGTTTAGATGGCCAAAAGGAGATTATTGATTTTGCTCAGGTGCCCTCTGAAAAGCAAGTTCATTGGGAAGCTTTTCTTCATGATTTATATCAGCGGGGTTTGCGGGGAGAGAATTTAAAGTTGATTATAGGCGATGGCGGGAAGGGTTTGTTAGCTGCCTTGCCTTT
>Ga0315298_1009126_pt1 | contig 12360 bp, 8 predicted proteins | sample WHS_1_MG_FD_203077 | JGI IMG/M metagenome (GOLD analysis project Ga0315298, IMG submission 203077) | Extremophilic microbial mat communities from Washburn Hot Springs, YNP, Wyoming, USA - WHS_1_MG | ecosystem: Environmental > Aquatic > Thermal springs > Hot (42-90C) | place: USA: Wyoming... | reverse complement strand
CAGGGCGTGCGCGACCGGCTTGGACCTACCGCGTCGGCACGATGCCTGCTCTGGTCGTTCGACTTTTCCGAGATTGAACGCCTCCAGCACGATGGAGATTGGAACGGGCTGACCGCTCGCATGATCGATGCCGCGCGGCGGCTCGAGACGGGCGGGGCGGGCGTGCTGCTGATCTGCACGAACACGATGCACCGGATGGCGGGGGCGGTGCAGAACGCCGTGTCGGTGCCGCTGCTGCATATCGCCGATCCGACGGCCCGGGAGATCAGGACGGCCGGGCTCCGCAGGATCGGGCTGCTTGGCACCGCTTTCACCATGGAGCACGATTTCTACAAAGGCCGGTTGCGGGACGTGCACGGTCTGGACGTGGTCGTACCTGACGAACATGACCGTGCCGTCGTCCACCGGATCATCTATGACGAGTTGGTGGCAGGAAAGGTCATGTCGGCCTCGCGCGACGCCTACCGCCACGTCATCGCCCGCCTTGTCGCGGATGGGGCAGAAGCGGTGATCCTCGGCTGCACCGAGATCATGTTGCTCGTAAAGCCGGAGGATAGTCCGGTTCCACTCTTCGATACGACCGCGCTTCATGCCGAGGCGGCGATCGCCATGGCCCTGGAAGGCCCGGCACAACCACGGACTTGAGGCGGATCGAAGCGGGCACCCGGGGATCGATTGGGGTCGAGCGGCGCGCCGCGGCTTCGGGGCAGCGGACATTCCGCTTGACGATGAACATGAGTCTCGACAGGGTAACTCCCATGTTCGGGAACCAGACCCTTTGTGATCGACGCCGACGCCGCTTCACCCGAGCGGCGGCGTTTTGGGCCGCGCGTCGATCAGCGTCCTTCCGCGTGGTGACGGCCTCACCCTGAGTCCCACACGTCGGAGCGGTCCCGGCCCGCGTTCCTGAACCTCCGCAGCCCTCGGCTCCGGGGGTTCTGTTTTGCCCGAACCTGAGAAGGATACCACCATGAGCATTCGCGTCGGCATTGTCGGGATCAGTGGCTTTGGCGGTGGCGAGGCGATGCGCCTCGTCGCGAGCCACCCGTCTTTCGAGCTTATCTACGCTGCGGGCGAAGGCAGCGCCGGCAGCCGGTTGGGGGACCGCTTTCCCGGTGTGCCGGCCAAATTGGCCGAGCTGGTGATCGAGACGTGGAACCCTGCAACGCTGCCGAAGCTCGACGTGCTGTTCGCGTCGCTGCCCACGGGCACCTCGGCCGAAGCGCTGGAGCGCGTCCCGAACGACGTGAAGATCGTCGATATCGGCGGCGACCATCGCTACGTCGAGGGTTGGGCGTATGGCCTCGCCGATATCTGGCCAGAGCGGATCGAAGGCCAGATCCGCGTGGCCAACCCCGGCTGCTTCCCCGCGGCGACTCTGACCGCACTGGCGCCGCTGTTGGTCAACAATTTGATCGAGCCTGGCAACATCGTGATCGACGCCAAGACTGGCATCTCCGGTGCCGGCCGGGGCGGTGCCGACAGCAAGCTGGGCTACGCCGAGAGCAACGAGAATCTGCTGCCCTACGGTTTGCTCAAGCACGTCCACATGCCCGAGATCGCCAATACGATCGAGCAACTGAGTGGCGGTAGCGCCACCGGGCTGGTGTTCACGCCACATCTGGTTCCGATGACCCGCGGCATACTCGCCACCATTTACTGTCGCGGCCGCGCCACCACGGGCCAATGCCTGGACGCGGCCCGCCGCTTCTACGAAGGGCGGGCGTTCGTCCGCGTGACCGACAAGCCGCCGCAAACCAAATGGGCGACCGGATCGAACCTCGCATTCGTCGGCTATGCCGCCGATCCGGAGCGCAACCTGGTGATCGCGATGGGCGTGGTCGATAATCTCGGCAAGGGAGCGGCCGGGCAGGCCGTGCAGAATGCGAACCTGATCTGCGGCCTGCCAGAAACCGCGGGCCTAGATGGGTTGGCGCTCTGGCCGTGAGGAGGGCCGGTCACCAGACGGTCATTCAATCGGCTTCGCAGGCCCACTGGGGTCGACGACGGTCTGAAGAGAGGGTAGCTCCTGGGGACAGTTGTCATTTCGGCCTGCAGCCAGGGTCAAGGGACTTGTTGCAATGGAAAGCTGGGCGAAGCTGGTTCCGGAACTCGTGGTTTCGGATCTTGAGGTGAGTATACGCTTCTGGTGCGACCTGATCGGCTTCTCCGTAGCGTATGACCGGCCGGAGGCTGGCTTCGTATACCTCGATCTGAGCGGTGCCCAGATCATGCTTGAGCAGCGCAACACGGCAGACGACCAATGGGTGACGGGGCCACTCGAAGCACCGCTTGGCCGTGGTATCAACTTCCAGATCAGGGTATCGGCACTCCGGCCGATCCTGGATCGGCTGGCGAAAGCGGGATGTCCGCTGTTCAAGGAGCCTGAGGAGGCGTGGTATCGAGCCGACACGGTTGAATTCGGCCAGCGACAGTTTCTGGTCATGGACCCGGATGGCTACCTGCTTCGCCTGACCGAATTCATCGGCCAACGCCCATCCAGCCACGCCGGCTGAAGCGGATGCTCCAGCCACCGCTCCAGTCTCCGCATCCTCATGGTGCCCCGGCATGGGCGAAGTGGTTTGTGCCGGTACTGAAGGCGCCGGGAACGACGATGCTCGTCTCGAGCCCGAAGCGGGCGCGGCGCGCTGTTCGGGAGGACAGGCCTCGGCCGGGCCGAAGACCATGGGGCCCGCATCGTGGATCAGCACATCGCGCCGAACCCACTGGATGCGCCGGTGATCAGGACGCGGGCCGTCAGATGACGCCCCCATTGGCGCGGATGACCTGCCCGCTGATCCAGGCGGCCTGATCACTTGCGAGGAATGTCACGACGCGGGCGATGTCCTTGGGCGTGCCGAACCGACCGAACGGGTTCATGGCCTTGATTCTGGCCACGAGATCGTCGCTCTTTCCGTTCAGGAACAGATCGGTCGGAACGGGGCCCGGCGCCACCGCGTTGACGGTAATCCCCTTTGGTCCGAGCTCTTTGGCAAGGACAGGGGTCAGACGGTTGCAGAGGCGGATGGTGAAGGGGCCAGTGCCGGGATAACCCCGGCAGATCCAGAGAAAGATCCCCTCGCCCGCGCGCCGGGCGACGGCCCTGAGCAGGGTCTCAATGATCAGGCCGAAAGCGGATTCGGGTGCAGCGGACTCCATGGGCGCAGACCACCATAGATGGGCGGTGCCATGAATGTCTGCTTCGCGCCCAAACAGTCATTCCGGACCCGCTCTACCGATCCCGAAAGTCGCCGTTCGTTCACCTGATCCACTAATGGCGGAGATGATGACAAAGCCGCCTTTCCCGCTCGGAATTCTGAACGCCGGGTTCCATCGATAACCGTCCTTCCTCTTCGCGCGCATGGCTTGTTGGTTGTTTATTGAAATCTTGCGTCGTGCAGACTTCCTGCGCATAGCTGTCTGCGTCGGTTGCGAGAAGCAAGCGGGTCAGCGAGGGGAGGCGGATTGTCGAGGATGCGTGTGATTGTTCGCGCCACATTGGCCTTGCCGGAACGACCTGGGCAAACGGCCGGGAAGGACCCGACCGTTGGCTGAACCCTTGCTTGCGCAGGACATTCTCGGCGGCGCGGCGGTCCGCGACCGGCCCAACTTGTTCGTGATCGGCTGCTATGACAGGCGGATCACCTTCTATTCGCAACAGGTACGCGCCCTTTCTCTGGTGCATGCACTTAAAGAGCTCGGTTACCTCAATGCCGATCCGCGGATCGCGGTGATCGGCGGAGGCGCGGCAGGGGTCACGGCGGCGGCGGCGGCGGCGCTGGTTTCCAATTCGACCATCGTTCTGTTTGAAACGGCCGGAGCCTTGCTCTCGCTTCAGTCGACGACTGAGCGGCGACGCCTCGATCCTCACATCTACGACTGGCCGGCCTATGACACGATCGACCCGATCGCCAACCTACCGATCCTTGACTGGGAATCGGGATCGTGTCGGTCGGTCCGCGACGATGTGCTGCAGGGCTTCGCGGATATCACGTCCCGACTCGCGCCGCGGCTGCAGCAGCGCCTGCGGCATAGCGTAACCGGGCTCGCGGTCGCCGCGGATGGATATGAGGTCAGCTTCCGCGATCTGGATAATCCGCCGCCTCCCGGTGCCCCCGATTCGAGCGAACGATTCAACATGGTGCTGCTGGCGGTCGGCTTCGGGCTCGAACCGCACGAACCTGTGCAGAACATCCAGAGCGCAAGCTACTGGTCGGATGGTGGCGTGCCGGTTGCCGAATTCGAAGGGCGGCCGACGCCACGTTTCTTCGTCAGCGGTTCGGGCGATGGCGGCCTCATTGATCTTGTGGCTGCAGGTGCGACCAATTTCGATCATGCCGCGATGATCGGGATGATTGCGCGGCATCCGGGCATCACCGAACTTTTTCCGGTATTACTCGCGATCGATGGACGAGCCCGGACGGCCGACGCAACCGGCGGCCGGTTCGACTTCAAAGCTGCCTATGACGCAGAACTTTTTGCTCAGCTGACCGCCATCGGGCTTGTCGCGGCCGTCGCCCAGCAGCTCCGGCCCGGTGTGCGGCTGACCTTGCAGACCCAGCATGCCGAAATATTTGAAGTCTCAACTTCGACCCTCAACCGCCTCGCCGCCTATCTGACGATCAAGGCCTGCGAAGCCGACGTGCAGCGCAGCTTTCGCCATCTCCAGTGCAGCGCGGTCAGGCGGAGGGAAGCACCCGTTCCCTTGCCCGAAGCTGCCGCCGACTTCTGGCTCGATTGCGCAGGCGAGACTGTCGCCGCCGACAAAGTTATCGTGCGCCGCGGCCCGCTACGTGGTGTCGTACGCGGACCGTTCGCCCCGCATCTTGTGACCTATACGGACACTCATCAGGAGTGGTTGGCGCGCCACGGCGAGGCAACGCTCGTTCCCAAACTCTCGGGCGCGGCGCGGAGGATGTTCATCGAAGCCGCGAGCACCGCCAAGATACCCCTTGCCCCACGCCTGCAACGCTGCATGGCACAGCAGCTTCCGATCTCGGTTCAACTACGCCGCAACGCCAATCGACTGCGGTGGTCGGGTGCAATCGCTCCTGACCAGCTCGTCCGGGCCTGGCGCGACGATCAGGCGTTCGAGATCATCCTGCCGGACGGACCGGCCGCGCTTGGCGACGCGGCCGGCGCGATCCTGCGCGTCGCATGCCACGGTCGGGCGAGCCGGCTTCATGCCGAGCCGGCGCTCTGGGAACAGTATGTGCGAGGGCTCAGTCTCGACTCGCTGCACGCCGAGGGCATGACGATGCCCTCGATTACAAGTGGCAATCCGGGTGGTGCAGCCCAGGATCCGCTGGAGCGGGCGCCCGATATTCTGGCTCGCCTGATTCACCGGTCGCTCGACACTTGGTTGCTGGAGCAGCTCAACGCCCATCTCCAGCCCTTCTTCGCGAGCAATACCGATCCGGGACATCGCGTGGGACTTGCGATCGCCAATGATGTGCGCGGGGCGATGGCTGCGGCGTGGACCGACTGGCAGGCGTCGTTCGGCGATGATCCGGCGCTGCTCAACCATTTCCTGAGGCTGATGGTTTGCGCGGTCGACGATGCCGACAACCGCGACGCCGCGCAAATTTTGGTCGGTCCGACCAAGTGGAAGGAGATCGTTCGCGGGACCGCCGTCGCGTTGGCGGTGGCGGCTGCGTGGCAGACCACCTCGCCCAAGGCAACTGGTCCGGGCAATCTAGTGCGCGAGCGCGATGGCGACAGTGCCTGGTCGGGCCATTGCTGTGCAGCGGATCGGATCAACGGGAGCGACATGGCGTTGTGCGCCGCCTCCTATATGTGGCAAACTCACTTCGTCATCTTGATCGTCAAGAGCACGGTCGAGGTCGCCCGCATCTCCGAGCGGCCATTCGCACAGATCGACTCCGACCAGCCGGCACTTAGCGAGGCCGATGGCGCAGGTCCCGTAATCATGTCGATCAATCGCGAGTTTACCGATGCGGCAGCGGCAGGACTGGCGGAGCTCCGTGCCTTCCTGACCGCGGTCGAAGCTCGGCACTACGCGGTATTGGATAAAGCGATCGAGAAAGACGGCACAGCATGACTGATGGTAGCTCCATATCACCTGATCTCGCCGATTTCGCGGCTCGGCTACGCGCCGCAGCGACGTCGCTTGATCTGACGGTTGCGGACCGGCCGGAGCTCGCGAGCGCGAAATTCAACGGCGGTTCGACAAAGTCCACATCGCTCAGTCCGACCGACCTGCCAGCTGAATCCCACGCCATTCGCATCGATCGATTCAATATAGTACTCGGGGTGCTTCCTGATATCGCAACGCTTGAGGCGGTGCGGGAAACGCTGCGGCGCTGTCGAAACCAATGTGTCGTCGCCCGTTCCTATCTTGGCACCAACGAGACGCTAGATTTGCAGTTGATGTTGCTGGGGCCGCGGTCGAGCGAGCGGCAGGAGGCATGGCGCGCACTGGCGCTAATGGTCGAGCGCGACGATCGTGTGGCGCGCAAGCTCGCCTGGCTGCGCCCGGAAGACGGGCAACGCGATGACGAGAGTTTCGCCGATTTTCTCAAGCGGACATTTCTCGCGCGGCCTTGGGAACATGACGAGGATAAGTTCGAAGATGCCGCGCTCGACGAGTTGAGCAGCGACAATGCAACGACGCCCGGCCTGCCCAGGACGCTTGCCGACGAGTGGGACCGGATCGCGCTTGACGAGAAAAAGACGCCAGAAGATATCGTCACTGCGTTGGTCAAGGCCTGGGAACGGAGGGGGCAGGCATGAACAACGTCTTTCTGTCGCGCATCGCGATCCACGACTTCCGCACCTTTGGCGACTTCGACATTGAGGTGCCGGCGGCGCCTGGCCTCGTGCTGCTCACCGGAACCAATGGCCTAGGCAAAAGCAGCTTCTTCGACGCGCTTGAATGGGGGCTGACCAACAAGATCCGCCGCTTCGAGCCCTATCTGCAACAAGGCCGCAAGAAGCTTGTTGAGAAGGATTATCTCACGCGCCGCGGCGCCGATCCCGGCTCGCACCGAGTCGCATTGACCTTTTTCGGGGAAGATCCGATCGCTCGCGGCGCGGGCAAGGCCACACCTATGGCGGATATCATCGCGCAGTTGGCGCGCCCTGACCGACGCACGATCAATGATCTGGGGACCTATCTCGCGCTTACCCATTTCCTGGGACAGGCAGCGCAGCAGCGTTTCACCAGCCGCGACCCGCGGGATCAATGGCAAGCGCTCAAGGGGCCCAGCGGCATAGATCGGCTCGAGCGGATCCGGACGGGCCTGCGCGGAAGATCGACGATTTCGGCGTTTACCCGTCGCCTCGAGCAGGAACAAGCGGTAGTCACCACGCTTAACCGTCAGATCGCTGACTGGCAGGGGTGGATGGTCCGCCTCGATCGACTCCGCTCGGCCGCGCGGGCGACAGGCGCACTGACCAAAACCGAGGTCACGGAACGCATTGGTCAGCTCGAAGCCGATCTCCTGAAACTATTCGCCGGTCAACCGCCCGCGATCGCTGACACGGACGTCGCACAGCGCCTGACGGCCCTTAGCGACCGCATCGGTGACGCGCTGCGCACGGTCGGCGAGCGCAAGGTCGCTCTCGAACTCCTAGCACCGTTGGTTGCGCAATATGCGATAAGCGAGGCGGCGAGCCGACTGGATACGCCGGTGCTTGAGCGGTTGCGCGGGAATGTAAGCGACGCACAGGCCCGGCTCGATCGCGCCTCGCCGTTGGTCGGCTCCTCCAATGACGCGGTGACGGCGCAACAGGCTGCCATCGCCACGATCGCCCAAAATGTTGCGACCCTCAATGCTGGCCGTCTCGATCTCGCCCGGCGCGCCCAGTTGGCCAAGCTGATTGCGACCGACAAGGCCGATCGCGCAAGGCTGGTCGAGGCGATCAACGCCCAGCGCGCGGCAATTACGGTCGCGGACGCAACCATCAGCAAATATGCCGAGGCGGTGACAGAGATCGCCCGGCTTCGCAGTCTCGCCGGTTTCGCAAAGTCGCTGGAAGACGCGCTATCCGATTATCTCGAACTCGAAGCCCAGGCCGGAGCGGCAGCCGCAGCCTTGGCGCAGGGACGGGAAATCGCCTCGCGAGCAGCAGCGGACATGACGCCGCTCAAAGCGCAATTGGCTGAACTCGACAGTCGGCTTCGCGACGCGGAGCGCGCGCGGATGGCAGCGGCCCGCCATGCCACCGCGATCAGCGCCGCATTGTCGCAGCTGGCAAGTCATCTGCACGAAGATGATACCAACTGCCCGGTGTGCCAAACATCGTTCGAACCCGGTGTTCTGAAGGCGCTTGCCGATGCGGCGGCGATGGGGAGCGACACGCGGATAGCGCAGGCCGACGAAGCGCTCGAAGTCCTGCGGGCGACGGGTATCGATCTGACAGCCAGGATCGCCAACTTGGCGACACAAGTAACAGCGGTCACAGATCTCGAACGCGCAGCCTCGGCAGCAACACGCGCGGCGGCCGATGCCCGAGCCGCAATCGCACGGACGCTCGATGTGCCCGCCGAGAGCGATTTCACGCTCGTCGCGGCAGCGCGCAGGCGCGATGCCGACGCTGCGGTTGCGGCTGCGGAAGCAGCTTTGGCACTGCTGGCTGCAGATGCTGCCGCGGCGAACGAATTACAGTCATTGACCGCAAGCGATCTCGACGACCTGATTGAGCGTGAGGACCAGATTGGAACTCGCCTCGCGCAACTTCAGGCTGAGGACACGGCATGCTCCGACCGGATCGCCGCTCGCAATCTTTCTGAAGCGACGATCGCCGACATTGACGCCCGGCTCACTGCCGAGCGCGGGCGGGGAGAAACTGCCCATGGTCGGCTCGCAGAACTGACCGAGGCAGCGAGCGCCGCCGCTGCGGCGGCGCAGCGCGATCAGGGGGCTGTCGATGCGGCGCAACGCGACTTGGCTGCTGCCGAACTGACTCGCGCCAATGCCGAGACGGCTGCGCGCCAGATGCTGGCCCGCTGGACCAAAGCGGGATTGCCGGACGCTCCGAGCCAGGAAGGTTATGATCGCGGCATAGCAGCGGTCGATACGACCCTGACTGCCCTGCGATCACTTGCCGAGCAGCAGCTCGTGCTGGCGCGCGACAATAAAGATACGTTGCTGCAGACCGAGATTGACGAGATCCTCTCGTCGATGCGGTTGGCGGGCGGAGATGATGGTGTCGGCGATCCCGCTGCCTATCTCGCGACACTCAAGACAAAGCTCGATGCGGCACGGGCTGCGGCAAAGCTGACGACGGCGGCGCGGAGCGCGGTAAAGCGCTACTCGGAGGATCTTCAGAAGCAAGCGGACGACTTTTCTGCCCGTGTGCTCGATCCGCTCAACACGGTCATCGACGATTTTAACGAGGCCATGCTAACTACGCCGGGCGAAAGTATCCAATTCAAGGCCGATACGCGGGTCGATGCGACCACCTTCGGCATGGCGCTGCGCTATCGCGAGAAGGTCGAGCATGCGATCGAAACCAAGAAAGATTTGCCGCCGCAAGTGGTGCTGAGTGAGGGCCAACTTGCCGCCAACGGTTTCAGCATTCTCTGCGCGGCGAGCACGGCCTATCCTTGGTCGCGCTGGCGTGCGCTGCTGCTCGATGACCCGCTCCAGCATAACGATATCATCCACACGGCCGCCTTTATCGACGTCATGCGCAACATGGTCGAGCTGAACGACTATCAGCTGATCATGTCGAGCCACGATCGCGGCGAGAGTGATTTCATCGCGCGCAAGTTCGATGCGGCGGGCCTGCCGTGCACAACCGTGCTGCTCACTGCGCCTTCAGACAAGGGTGTTGTCTGGTCCGCGCCGGAGTACAATCAAGCCGCCGCGCGTATCTTGCGCAGACGCGCCACGTCACCGAATGCCAGCAGCGCCTGAGGAGCACCGCCGCACTAACCGACCAGAAGCCGCACTGTCGCTTGTTCGAAGTTCACACCAGGCCGGCCAAAGCTGAACAAAGGCTCGAGGCGGCCAGTCCAAAGCATGCTTGCCATCATCCACTGGTGGGAGGGATGATTCTCATGACCGTTGGCTAACTTACGCGGGCATTTCGAAACCTGCCTGTCTGCAATCGGCCCGATCTGACCATAAAGCGAACGTCGGATATTCACCATCGTTCACCTTAGACTACGCAGTAGAAACCCCCAAAGCAGCACCCCGCAGGTGTTTATCGAATCGCATATTTGGCTTTATGGCGCTAAGAAATACACGAGCATCGCCATGCGTCTTTAATCGGTCGAACGCCTCGGTGCGTTCAGACTGACCAAACTGCCGACCCGCAGCAAGGGATGCTGCCGCAACTAGAATTGCACGCTGGTTATGGTCGAGAGGGTCTGTATCATCAGGTAGTTGTCTGGTCTGCAACGCCTTCTTATCGTCTTCATTAGGTTGTGGTGCGTCGGGCCACTCTCGTGGATTTTCCGGATCAAGAACGTCTGCCAGCGTTGGTGCAGATTTGATCCTTTGGCTTGGTAATTGTTTTGCGAATGCCTCTTCCAATCCGAGCCAATCGCGCAGTGTTGCGAGCACGGAGGTATGGTCAAACGGTGGGGTGTCAGACTTTGCACGAAACACTGTGCCGGAAGCAACATATGATGAAATGACGATTGCAGGAACACGTACGCCAAATTGATCGAAGTTGAAATTTTCCGGGCCAGTTGAGACAGGACCTGGATTTGGCGGTTGCGCTCCCATCGGTGGCTCAACATGATCGTATGTCCCTCCATGCTCGTCAAACAAAACGACGAATAGGATCTTGTCACGGACGGGCGACTTTTGGATGCTGTCATAGACACGACTTAGGAAAACCTCTCCATTCGTAACGTCATAGGGAGGATGATAGCTTTCATCGTGATCATAAGGCCCAAAGCTCGGCTCGATAAAGCTGAACGTAGGTAAGGTACCGGCCGCGCAAGCCTTTTTGAAATCTTCAAAGCCACTGAAGTGATCAGAGTTATCAAAATAACGTGGAAAAAACATTGTCTTTGTCAGGGATGGCAGCCAGCTGTTATTGTAGACCTGCCAGGATATTTTTTCTTTGCTTAATACGTCAAAGATAGTCGTGAAGTCCCATGGGAGGATCGTGTTATTAACATTGCCTCCTGATGATCCCGCCTGTAGGAACGCACGATTTGGCCAGGTTTGGCTTGGTACTGAGGCGTGCCAGGCATCTGAGACAGCAAAATCGCGTGCTAGTGAACTAATGACCGGCAGTTGTTCAGGACTATAGGACTGCATGATCTGGCGGGCGCTATCGACTGGGCCACCGTTGGCATTCACGTTATGCGTATAGTCGTCGAGAAATCCGCTCATGTGAGAACCAAACTGGTTAGAACCAATCTGATTTTTCACACGTTCAAACTCCTCTCCAGGATCTGGAGTTGGGACGTAGGTTGGTCCAATCGTCTTACCATTTACAGGCCAAGATGTTGTACCGCACGAGGTGTATTCTGGCACGCCACTTCTTACATAGTAGCTTGCATTCTCAAAATGCCTGCCGCTGAGCCCGTCAACGGGGCTTTGATTTTCAGATGGAATATAATGCGCTGGTTCTTTGCCGTTTCCATAGAGGTAACCAAAGATATTATCGAACGAACGGTTCTCGAACATGAGCACCACCATATGCTCAATTTCTGTAAGTATCTTCCGGTTGGCGTTCTTAGATGTTTTTCCAGAAGGTACGTCTTCCTTATCCACGACCTTTGTTATTTCACTGACGGTAAATTCGATATTCGAAAACGGAGCGCCGTCAGAGATTTCTTTTCCGATGACCTGAATTGTAACACCGTTTTTGTCATTTATTGGAACGCAAACTTCGCCACTATCTCTGCCCGCCCAATAATCCGAGTCTGTCGTGACTCCAAACGAAATATTACTGCCCGTTGGCGTGCCAGTGAGTTTCACCAGAAGGGAAACGTTCACGCCAGTTATCATGAGTGGTATCTTGAAGGTCCATACCCCATTATCGGTTAGGCCCGTTGTACGACTTATCCAGGCAACTGGTTCGGTGTGTCCGGAAAGCACAAAATTTGTTCGTTTTCCCCAATAGCTGTTACTCAGATCTGTTGAGACATCCATAGCGATATCGATGTTTCTTGAGAGCTCATTACGAATGATGATCAAGGAATCCATAGAATATGCTCGCTGTGTTGGAGATAACTCAGATAGATTGGTTAAATAACGTATGACGTTTTTTGTGGAGATGGTATCCCAAAATTCGTTCTGGATCGTGGTCTGAGCCCCAAGTTCCCGCCATTCAGGAGTAGAGTCTCATCCCCGAGTGATGCCCACGATTGGGCGTAGGTGCAACAGGCGGGTTGGGGGTTAACCCCCAACCCGGCGCGCCGCTGATTTT
>Ga0315298_1009121_pt1 | contig 12362 bp, 13 predicted proteins | sample WHS_1_MG_FD_203077 | JGI IMG/M metagenome (GOLD analysis project Ga0315298, IMG submission 203077) | Extremophilic microbial mat communities from Washburn Hot Springs, YNP, Wyoming, USA - WHS_1_MG | ecosystem: Environmental > Aquatic > Thermal springs > Hot (42-90C) | place: USA: Wyoming... | reverse complement strand
AACGAGCCCGGCCAGCGTCCCGCTCACGGGCTGCGGGGCGCCGGGGATGTTTGTCCTCACGTAGTTCCACTTGGCCAGGTCGCAGGGGTAGCTGAAGTACTTTGTGTGCATCAGGTATACCCCCGCGGCGGGCGACGCTGTCCCGGTCACAGTCCAGGTCCCCGTGTATGCGCCTGATGCTGTTAGAGTCCAGGTGCTCCCGGACCTGCTTATCCTGAGCGTTACAGTCCCGCTCGCCGGCACGGCGTTCTCGGAGGTCCCCCATGAAGTCCACGAGGAGCCGGTCCACACCCCGTAGGCGAAGGCGGGCGTGCACCCGTCCCATGCCCAGGCGTCGTTGACCCCGATGTACGCCAGCACCTGCCCGGACGCGTCCCTCACCGCCAGGTACATCTGCGAAAGCGCTCCGGACTGCCAGGTGTATGTCAGCTCCGTCTCAACCCAGAAGTCCTGCGCGGACGCGTAGAGGGCGTGGTATGCGCCTGCGCCCAGGCTGTTGTATGTGGGCCACCATGTGTTGTCGATCGGGACCGTGTTCAGGTACCCGCCGGACTCGCTCAGAGATGCGAGGTTCACGCCCGTCCAGCCCTGCACCGCCCCGTCGCTGAACTCGTCCCCTTCCAGCGGCCTGTTTGTGTAGGAGAGGGCGGACCCGTGCACTGTGGTGTTCGTGTTCATCAGCACATTCCCGGATGTGCCCAGAAGGTACCATGACCCTGCCGGCAGCCCCGAGAGTGCTATGTCATTGCTACTGAGCGGCCTGATCACCAGTTTGTCCATGTTCACGTAGAACTCGTAGTCCGAGTAAGGCTGTGTGGGATTGTACTCCCATATGTAGAACCTGATCTCGACCCTTGTCGGCTCGGTGTAGATCTGCCCCACGTAGACCGATGTCGTCCCGTTGTCGCTCGAGAAGTATGCCCCCGTGGAGTTCTGCCAGAGCTTGAAGTTGAGGTTTCCCAGGGAGGCCGTTGTGTTGGAGTTGTACACGCTGACCGTTGGAGACGAGAAGTACATGTTGTAGACTATGTAGACCGACGCAACCTTAGTCCCGGAGGAGTCGTATAAACTGACCCATATGTTCAGGGGGGGAGAGCCCGCGACCCCGCTTGAGGTCGACCGCCAGGAGGACAGGGAGAAGTATAGTTCAAAGTACTGCCCGGGGTTCACGTCCCTCCAGAGGCGATCATCGTAGACGGATCCTCCGATCGTGTGGAACCAGTTGTGCCAGTGCAGGTACCCGTCGGATGTCACACCAAACCACACCGTCCCCCACCAGCTCGGACACCAGCCAGAGAAAGACCAGCCATTGTACGACGCCCACACGTCGGCGTAGGTGTACGGCGGGTTCGAGAACTCCTCCGTGAGGTTCCCGAGGGTTCGGGATAGTATTTCCCTCACCGTGGTCACTCCCCCGCCCAGGGAAAGGGAGGCGCCCTCTCCGCTGTAGTAGGTGACGTAGCTGTCGCCGCCGCGGACGGCAAACGTGCCTGCGGAGAGGGACAGCAGTATCATTGTGATGACGATAACTGCTGAGACTTTGTTGAGGGTTCGAATCCTTTGGGATGCGGGCGTTGATGTTGATAATAATGTTGATGGTGCTGGTGCTGGTCCTGAAGCTCCTGCTTTTGCTCCGGCAGCTTTCCGCGCAATCCTTCGCTCAGGGCGAGTACGCATAAACATCACCACTCTTTATGTCGGTGTTGATCCAGGCGGCCGCTCCCGTGGCGTTTATCTGCCCGGTGAAGGGCGTCCCAGCCGGCAACAGCGCCACATATTGGGAGGAGAGGTCCTTAACGGCGCTCGCCTTCAGGGTCGTGCCCTGGTAGATCTGGATCAGGGACAGCTGGGGGGCGCCGTAAACCAGCACCTGCTGGAAGCCGGTGGGCGGGGACCATGACGATGCAGTTACAGTGAAGTCAGTGGATGATAGAGTGTACTTGTACGACGGCGACACGGTCCCGCTGTAGGACCACAGGGGAGAGTTCTGCGTGTACACGATCACCCAGCCCCGAGGCACGCTCGCCGGCGTGTTTAAAACGAGGGAGGAGCCGTTCGAGGTCCCCACGGTGAATAGGGCGAAGTTCTGGTTAGTCACGGCGACCATTGAGCCAGCCGGAAGCCCGGTTACCGTGATGAAGCCGCCCCCTCCTCCGGTCCCGTTCGTTACCTTAACGAAGGACCCCGGCGGGGAGGAATATTGAGGGGAGTAGCCCGAGCCCGTGCCCCCTGGAGGGGTTCCCACCGCCGACGCGATGCTCTGGTAGGACAAAACGGCGTTTATGTAGGCGGCCGCGGATGAGGCGCTCCCGTTCAGCGCGGCTGCCTCGGCGGCGCTGAAGAGCAGCGAGCTCATCGCCTGGCTCCGAACCGACGGGTCTGAGTAAGTCCTCACGGTTGTCGAGGCGGGCACGGCCTGGAGGGCAGAGCATGACATGATCAGGACCAGAGCTATGAACAGGGAGGCGAGGGTGAAGGTGAATCCCCTGCTGGACGCCCGCGATCGCAGCCTCTGCACCAGCGCCAGTGTTGGTAATGACTTCATCCAGCTACCGCCTCCAGCTCCAGCGACCCGTCCGTGTTCTTGCTCACCGTCACCCTGCACGTCCCGGCCGGGATCGTGTACTGGTTCATCTTCACGTTGTAAGTGATCTCCGAGGGCCCGTAAAGGGCACGTGCGGAGTTGTGGTCTGTGCCGTTGTTCCCCATCCCCGACGAGTCGATCGCGGTCCCGGGCACCCCCTCGTCGAACCTCCACCACCCCACCAGTCCCGACGAGTTCATGGGCACGCGGTACTGGTACAGGTAGGACACCTCGGTGCCGTTCAGGGCGCGGCTGAAAATGAGGACGTCGTCGATGGTGCCGTTAAAAATTTCGCTGCCCCAATTTCCAATTCGCAGATAATTCGCTGCGCTATTTATGGCTCCCCATGATCTTGTGCCAGAAGTTGGGAAAACATTTCCATTAACATAAATTTCCTGAATTTGTTTATCTGCGTCATACACTCCACAAACAAAATACCATTTTCCTTGTTCTAAAGCCGAATTTCCATAGATATAAGAGGCTCCCGCTGAGGTAAGGAGATACCATTGAGGTGTAGTTCCCGGATTATTACTGCCGCCCGCCCCCCACTCAAAGAGATAGTCATTTGGATTCTTTCTTATCATTGTTTGAGAAGGATAGGGCACCACCCAAGCACAAATGCTTACTGCTTTATTCATGGCTAAACTGGTCGAGTGGGGCACTTCGACGTAGCCGTTCACGCCGTTCAGGGAGAGGGCGCCGCCCACCTTCACGGACGAGACTATCCCTGCAGGGTCCGGCAGGGCATACCCTGGCGCAGCTGCTGGTAGCGGGCAGGGGAAGGTGATGGTGGTTGTGCTGTTCGCTGGTGAGGAAGTGATCGGACCAAGCTCGTTCTTCAATGTGACCGTGGCGGATGTGCCCGGGTTTGACAGGTAGATGGACTCGATCGTCTCGTGGAGGATGAGGGCTGGTGAGAAGGTGACGTCCTTGAACCCCCTCCCGGCGGCGGAGATGTAGATCATCGACCCGGTGGCGACCGCGGACGTGATCGCTATCAGGGCCGCGGTGAGTATGATGGCGGTGAGGGGAATGGATATGCCGCGCCTGCGCGCTGGCCCAGATCCGAATAACAATGCGGGTCTAAAGTGCAGCCTGCGGCGCACCTCTCCCACTTCTGCTTCCGCTTCCGCTCCCGCTCCCACTTTCATAGAGATCACCCGGAGCTCCCGGCTTCAGCCGTGGAGTATCTGATTCACCGGCTCCTGCGGAAGGGGTAGCAGTCCTCCGCGAAGATGCAGCCGATGCAGTTGCCGGTGCACAGCGGCTCGTCCTCTCCCTCGTAGATGACTCCGTCGCCTCTGCACTTCGGGCACTTCATGATGTATTCTCCCTCGATGATGTGCCCCTTCCCCCTGCACCTCGGGCAGGGCTTGAGGCCGAGGCGGGGAAAGATGTGCAGATTGCTCTTACCTCTATCCTTATCTCTCTCCCTGTCCCTATCTCTGTCCCTGTCCCACTCCCTCTTGAAGGCCGGGAACATGAAGATCTCACTCACCCGAATAGTGACAGCTGGTGTGATTTTATAAAGGGCGGGCGCTTTTCAGGTGGCTTTTCAGGTGACTGCTTCACTTCGAGAGCAGCAGCACCACGAAGCGTGGGTTCGGGATGCCCTGGTACCCGCTGAGCGGGTAGGGCTGGGACGCGGCAGCGTTCCCCGGGTCGAAGGAGGGCGACGTGTAGGTCCATAAAAGAGTCCAGTCGGGCGAGTAAACCTTCACGCAGTACCCTGCGGGCGCGAGCCTGTCCAGGAAGGAGGCTAGCCCGGACTGGTCCTGGGTATACACGTAAGGCGCCAGCACTCCCTTCGAGTCCATCCAGACCAGCAGGGATGTGGCGTAGCCCTGGAGGTCCGGGGCAGTTCTGGGCGGCGCGGGGGGCAGTGAAGATGCTGCGAGCGCCATCCCGACAAAGAGGATTATGCAGGCGAAGACCGCGTCGTACACCATAGTGATCCCTTTCCTGCTTCTGCCTCTGCTTCTGCCTCTGCCTCTGCTTATGTTCCTGCTCCTGCTTCTTACGCTCCCGCCCGCCGGCATCACCTCACCCGCACCTCCAGCTTCAGGGCAGTGCCGTCGTCCAGCACTATGAGGCGGTGGGCGCTTCCCGCCGCGCCTGCAACGGCTGTGGCTGTCACCTTGCTCCACGCCACCGTCAACTGCCTGTTGTCGCCGATTGTGAAGCACGTGGCGTTGATGTACACAGCGGTCCCCTGCGGGAGCCCGTACGCCGACGGGTCCGCCGATGGCGCCCAAGAGGACCACGAGCTGGAAGAGTTGCCGTTCTGCATCACGACGGTCGATGCTACGATGGATGCCGCCGAGTCGAGCGCCGGCGCCAGCTGCGCGCTTATGGATGACGCGTACAGGCTGGCGGACCCGAAGTAGACGATGGTGAGGGCTACCGTGAATGCGGACATCACCAGCACTGCCTCCACCGCCTGGTCCATCTGTTATCGCCCTCCTACTGCAGCATCAACAACTGCAACTGCAACCGCAATAGCAACAGCGACTTCGACACCAACACCAACATCAGCTGCAGACTGCATGGCATGATCATCCCCTCGTGATGTAAACGGTCCCGTTGGGGTAGGCCGTGATGTTGAGCGCCAGCGCGGTGACGGATGCGGCGGCGATGTTCACCGGCGCCTGCAGAGTGATGGTCGAGCTTACGGCCCTCCCGGTTCCCCCCGGGCTCACGGTTATCGTCTTCACTCCGGCCGTCACGGATACGGGCTGGCTGAAGATTGCGGTGGAGTTCACGGGCATCCCCTTCACCTTCGCGTCCGCAGCAGCCGATGCCACGGCACCGGCAACCGCGTACGCCGCCGACGCCGCAGAGGTCTGCCTGGCAGCCTCGGCGAAGTTCTGCCCCTGCACGTAGAACAGGGATGCGAAGGACGCCGACAGTGCGAGGAGCGCGCCGACCAGCAGTATCCGCACCAGCGGCCTCTCCATAACAGCACCTCTTTAGGGTCTCCTCGAACTGATCCTGCTGCGGGGAATATTTAAGGAGGGCTCGAGCGCAGCTGCAGGAGCTTCTCCCAAGCCTTCCTCATATCCCCGTCGTATGTGAGCACGTTGATGGGGATCCCCTGCTCCATCAGGTAAATCGCCACTATCAGGAGACACTTGTCAGTCCCGGAGAGGTCGCGGTACTCGTCCAGTAGAAGGTTCCTCACCTTCTTCGGGAGCAGGTAAAGGAAGCTGTCCCTCCTCTCAGCCGGCATCGCGATGAAGGGGGTGGAGACCTCGGCGTACTTCCACGTCGCGGAGCGGTCGATGCTTCTCAGGTAGCCACGCATCTTCCGCTCCCTGCTGGGCACATTGTGGATCTCCTGGCTGATGGATTCGCGCTTGATGAAGTCGCAGATGCAGGGGAGGGTTCTCTCGTTTGACGGGGGCTCGGGCACCTCTCCGTTGGCCATCCTGAGGAGTGCCGATGAGTCCATCAGTATCAGCACGCGCCCCCTCAGCGGGAGGAGGTTCTCCTGCGGGACCTCCGGCAGGCCGTCGAGGGAAACTTTCACCTTCATCTAAAAAACCTCTAATGAATTATGTGATGTGATTTTATAAAAGGAGCAGGGGAGCCACGTGAACTGCCCCGCCCTATCGGACGGGGACTTCCCGCCGAGAGAGTTAAAGTCTGACGCTGTGCTCCAGGAGCTCTTTCAGCTTCGGGTTGTCCGGAAAGACCCATATTATCCTGTGTCCGTCGAACACGATCTTGTTGGAGCTCTCGAGGTATTCGAGTATTCGGTTTAGGGTCTGGTACTGAACCTGCTTCGGCAGGCTCTTCAGCAGCTCCTTTTTGGTAGGGCATGATTTGGACTCCCTGATGGCCTTCTCGACCATCAGTATGGTATCAAGTTGCGGCTCGTGGAGGACGTTGGTCATTTTTTCCATCCGAGGTTTTCACTCGTGTATGCACTTATAATTATATAAACTTATATAATTAAGTTGGCAGGTAAGAGCGGCGAATAATTAAAATGAGAGCGGCACTCTATATACTTTGGATACTCGGATACAGAAACGTCACATTCTACCTCTCTTCCTTCTAAGTTTTCTTTTGATTTTCAGCATTTCCTTGATTTTCTACAATTGCACGCTTATTGTTGAAAAAGGTATTTCTTACCAGCACTTTTTTGATGCTTTTTTCATTAACCTATCCAAGAGCAAGATCATGTTTAAAAAAGTAAAAACTTGCGCATGGCTTAAACATGAGAATATGCCATAATGGAAAAACATAACTAATCGTATGGAAGACCTTTTTCTTTAAACACCTCTCTAGCAAACTCTGCCGTCAGTCTTCGAACTCTTCGCTCTATACCAGCATCCAAAACATACTCACATCTCACGATAATGTCTCTGGGATTTCCTTGTGTTAACTTATAGATATAGTCTACAAAATCTTGTGTAAATGGTATCAAAGGTTCTTGTTCATATGTCCCTTTAACTCTGTTAAAGCTTAACCTTCTTTCTATCAGAGCCTTAGAATATTCTTTGGTTAAAGGACCAAGTGTCACTACATCATTAACCCTTTCCATTAATGGTATTATAGGACCTCCAGTACTGGTTTCGATTTTTTCTAATTCTTTCAGTTTTCCCCATCCATGTTCTGATATTCCTACGAAAAATGCTATATTAGCTATTTTGCCTCGAAGTTCCTCCTCCTTGATACTTTTATGAAGATCCACCAATTCTCTGAAGAGTGCCAAATAAATGCTTTGACTGGGTTTGGGAACTAAAGAGAATAAGTATTCAAACTCATCGATGGTGACCACCAATGTAGAGAGTCCTGAACAATTTAAAAGGTAAAGAGTCGCCTTAAGATACTCTTTTGCAATTTCTACATCGTCGATTTTCCTCAAAACTCTCATCGTTCTGAGCTGAGATTGGGTCGGCTTTATTTCCCCCCTCAAGAATGTGAGGCATAGTCGCTTAATCTCTTCATCATTACTGAAATAAATAGTTTCAAAAATAGTCGCAGGCTCAGGGAAAAACTTCTTAAGATAATTCAAATCATCGGTTTTTACCTTAATAGCCTCAAATTTTATTTCTCTGAAAATCCTTTGCAAAAAATCTAGACCAGGATTTTTTGGTCTTTGCTCAGAAATTAAGTTAAGATATATAGGGTAAATCCTTTCGAATTTTTTGGCCTCGTTTGATATTTTAAAAAGCGATAAGGTTTTTCCCGTTCCATAGTCGCCTATAATAAAGACAAGAAAATTTGTATGTGGATTTTTCACCGAATCTTCGAGAACTTTAGTCCACCTTCTCAGCTCTTCTTCCCTATCAACCCAAGTTGGAAGTTCTTGGTCTGTAGCCACCCTCCTTTTAAAAGGTGATTCTCTTAGCCCGTATTCCTCTTCCATGAAAGATGTATTCGGGCTCATATCATTCCCTTCGTTTCAAAGAATTTTATACTTAGTGTTCTATAATAATTTCCTTTCAGGAAGAATAATTTTTCCTCAGCGCCCATGGGTTGTCCTAAAGATATTACATAGTCATTCGTAACTTGCGGCAACTCTCGCAAAAGCTCATCAAACTGCATCTCTGTTAAAATCATGTTGTGCTCCTTATAATAGCTTAATGCTACTTGTTCGCGCAGCGTTGTAATGTCTATAATCCCCGTTGTTTCTCGATAGGAGAGGCTCTTGTATATTGTAAATAACTTATCTTTAAAAAATGGTCGCTTAGGGTCTATTTTTAACTCTTTTTCAGCCTCTTCATATCCCTTATCTTCTAAGCTAATTTTCCCAGCAATAGACTTTACTAATCCACAGGCTTTAAGAATTTCAATCCACCGCTTAATGCGTTCCTTTTTTTGCAGTTTTGATAAAACTTCGGTTTTTGGGAAAATCAGATCAATAAGTTGTTCTATGGAGACAGGTTGGTGCCGCTTGATTTGTTCAGTGAAATGAAATACTTTTTTGTCTATTTCTAAAAACACAGCCCTCGCAACGCGATATGCCTCCTCTTTACCTTTCTTATTCCCTTCAAGAATCAATTTTCCATAGCTGCTTAGTCTGATAGCATCTCCAAATCCAATAATTAGACCTAGAGCCCTCAGTGATGGAATGACCATGCCTCTAAAAACGCTTTTCTCTGTCTTCCCAGGATATAGTTCTAGAATACATTCTCTTTGTTTTAATCTGTTAAAGGGATACTTATCAATACATTGCATGGCATCGATCAGTTTCGAAACTCTGTGCTCTTTTATGAGCGGAATCATAGAGATCACCCAAGGAAACTCCCGACTTCAGTCGCGGAGAGGAATTGGGTCCTGAAAGCTATCCTTGTCAGGATCTTGAAGTCCTCCCTTCTGGCATCCTGTGTAAGCCTCTTTCCGGTCTTCAAGCTGTGCAGGCTGAACCTGCCCCTCAGGTTTCCGCCCACGTAGCACAGCCCGTACTTGACGTGCTCTACCAGCGTCCCCTTCTTCAGCCCGAGAGACACTGTTCCGCCGTACCTCTTCCTTACCCCGCCGACCCCAACAGCCAGAATCTGGTTCTTCGGCTCCACAGGATACTTTAATTTTATGTAGAAGACCCCGAGCTTGTTCCGTCTGGCTAAAGCTTTACCCTTCTTCAGCAGAAGCCTCGCTCTTACTGGTGTGCACGGCATCAGAGGCATTCCCCTTGCGTCAACAACTGGAACTCTGAGCCTATTAGGCCCTCCAGGTCTGGAGCCTGGGTTAGATTTCCCTTCGCCAAAGCCAGCAGGGCTTAGGCTGGCTCTTGTGCCAGCCGTGGGATTGAGTGGTTCTCCCGCAGAGGGCAGGGCTGGGGAGGCACCCTGCCGTGCTTGCGCTTCTAGCCCCGCAGGCGTAGTCCCCGAAGGACTCAGGCTAGTCAGCTCTTGCATTGCTACCACCATCACAAGCTCCCGGCTTCAGCCGTGAGTAGCTGACATATTTCTCACTCATAATTTCAATCCCTGAGATTTACAATAATCAGAATATTGGCAATAGCCACAATGTTGCTTGTCTTCTGGAAAATCTGGAGGAGAATCCCTCGAAATAATTGTGTAAGCTCGATCTCTTTCTCGTATGAAATACTCTCTCAAGTTGTCGTCTATTTTGAAAATGTATACTTGGACGAAAGAGATTGGTTTGGCATACTCGCTGTGCCGGGTAGGGAAGAAGTAGATAATTCCATAATTTATATCATTGCCCTTTCCCCTCATATTCTCAAAAGCCAATGCATAGCCCGTACAAGTCATAAGGTAATAATCCTTGAAACCACCTATTCCTGATTTTACATCGCCAACAATCCTATGTTTCTCTATCAAAAAGTCAGGTTTGACGGGTGAACTTATCCCAATTTGAAGATGATTTGGTTTTATCTGATAGGATGTTACCATCATATCTTCTAAGTTCAATTCGTCTTTTTCTTCATGGAGCACCTTGTGAAGTAATTTAAAGCCTAATTCTGCACGACCATTATATGTTAATAGTCTAAGAAGCCAATCTGGTTCTTCTTCAGCCCTGCTTTTGAGTTCGCCAAGCTTATTAAAAATATCGGAATTGTTTTTTTTGAACCCATTCGACATATTGTTCGCTTTGTTTATAATATCTGAATATTTAGGGGCTTCGTTATAATTTGTTGTTAGAAGATCCTGCAAATACTTTTCAACGATCCCCCCAGCGAGTCTTCCCCATGTTTTCCTAGCTTTTACTTTGGGCCTATTCACACCTTTTTTGATATACAGGTCTCTTCGCGTCGGACATAGGAAATCGGCGATGTCACTTACCGATAAAGGTTTAATTTCTTTATTTGATAATTTCACGAGGAATTGACCGGTCAAAAAAGTTTCCTTAGAGTAGCCTCGGAGTTTCACCTCGAAATTCTCTAGATCTTTATCAGGTCTCGCGAGGTTCCATAAGGCGATGATCTGAAACATAATATTCACTTCCTCAATAATAAAACAAATTCCTCTTTTATTAAACCTCCAGTGTTGTGTCGTTTCGTGATCATTCCTCTTCCGCGAATTTCGTCTCGAAAAACCACTTCTAGCTCGAATCCCACAGAAGCTGCTAGATCTACTAGTAGTCTGTATGTTTCTAAATATTTTCCTAAAACCTTATTGTTACCAACAACAACAGCAGCATATCTGTCCTTTTTTAAGACGCGGTACATCTCAGATAATGCCAATTTCATATCGAAGAAATATTTATATAAATTTGTAGCCCTTTGTGGCGAAATTGCTGAAGCCCATTTTATAATCGAATCGATGCTTTCGATTCCGATTTTTTCAAATTCATTATTAGTTAAAGTTTTTTCTGAGCCGATAATATCTCTATTTAGATGAGAGAACTCTTCCTCAGATAGCAAGCCAAGCCAAAATATCTCTAATTTCTGAGTTCTTAGATATTTTTGCGCTGTCAAATATGGAGGTGATGTAAGAATTAAATCTATACTGTTAGACGGTAAAGGTTCAGCATTTTCACGGAGAATTCTTGCTTTACGACCCAATTTGCTTTTTTTCATGCACCTTGCATCGTCCCATATAATTCTTGCCTTAACTTTACCTTCCCTTACTTCTTCGATTTTACATAAAGATTCAATTCTTTTAGAATTAACTTTAATTTTGTTTTCAAATAAACCTATTACATCTGCCTCCTCGACGTTTTTTATGAACTTTTTTAGATAGGCTAGTTTTTGAGGAGAGTTGTGATATTTCTGTATTCTTAATTTGACAGGGGGCGGAATAAACGGATCGGCGTTCGAAACTTTTCTTACAACTGAAGAGAAACAAACGTAAAAAAAGTCTTTAAAGTCATCATCTTCAAGTTCTTCGACTAAAAGAAGAAGCTTAGCAAGTCTGTTTATTGCTTTTTCCGAAAACCAAAAATTAATATTTTTGAACTTAGGGATCCAATTCGGTTTAGCGTCAGTATGCTGATTTGCCTTTTTTAATAAATTATCAGCTATTTGATCTAATTTACTTACATCTAATGGAGTGGTTTTAACTTTAGCAATTAGCCTGCCTAAAGGATTGATTTCTATACCTAATGCATCACGTTTATAAACTGGATTAATAAGGGACTCCAAAAGAACAGTCCCACTACCACAGAATGGATCTAAGACCTTCCCCCTCGGCGGACATATATCAGGTATCGATAATATGAAGGTAGGAATATATGTAAAGATTTTTCCTGGATAAGGATGTAAAAAATGCGTAAAATTAGTGGAGTGCAACTTTCCGAAGCATTTTTCCACAATTTTTTTAAAATTAAAATCTACTGGCTCTTTCTTTTCTTTAAATTGAGACAGTGAGTTATGCCATATCTCAATGAGTTGCCGTTCCAAATTTTAGCCTCCTATAATCTTCTCTTTCTTGTAATGGTTAAGCTGCTTGTATCATTTCAGATTATTTGATCAGTATCCTAATATATACATAAGATTCGGCGAGAAAGCCCCTAACTTCAGTTAGAGACAAAACGCCATTAAATTTGTTTTTCCTATAATCATTAGTACTTTCTGACGCAGTCGGAATGCTCGAAGGCTCGAATCTGATAAGTTAGTGTGGGAAGTATTAGCTTTAGCTTTACAAATTTTCATAGTAGTTAGTTAGTGAATGCTAACAGGAGGCAGACCGTATAAGATGGGAGAAAACCCTGATTCACCCTATCTTCGACAGCTGGATCTTGCTGTACAGCACCACCACCTTCACCTTGTCCCCCGCCTGCACCGCGAACGCGGCTGCCTGCGCCCCGTCCACGTAGAGCTCCGCGGTCCCTCCCGCCTTGACGTCCCTGGCGTACTCAGCCAGGG
>Ga0315298_1009120_pt1 | contig 12362 bp, 8 predicted proteins | sample WHS_1_MG_FD_203077 | JGI IMG/M metagenome (GOLD analysis project Ga0315298, IMG submission 203077) | Extremophilic microbial mat communities from Washburn Hot Springs, YNP, Wyoming, USA - WHS_1_MG | ecosystem: Environmental > Aquatic > Thermal springs > Hot (42-90C) | place: USA: Wyoming... | reverse complement strand
TTCATAGCGGCTGCAACCGGCCGCGCATCTGGGGCGCATACGGTTCCAGCCTATGCGGCCTGTGTTTCAAAGCCGTTATAAACCGAGGAAAAAGCCGTGAAACTTAGAGACAGGCTCCTTGGGCTAAGCGAAAGCGGGGCTGCACAAGCGTTGCCTGCGAAACCCTGGTCCGCGCGGCAACCGCAGCGCCCTCTACTCATTCGGCGGGGGGCTCAATCACAACCACCCGATTCTTGAAATCCAACGTAACCACGAACTCTTGAAGCAGCGCATTTCCCAGGTTTCCGCCCCGGTCCCGGGTTCCCTCCCCGATTCGATAGCCTCCTCTCACGTACGCCACTTCCACCGCCCCAAGGTCCATCTTCCCAAGCGCCAGCGACTTGACCCACCCCTTAGTAAGCCGGACCAAGCCGCCGTATCCCGCGGCCGGCATGGGAAGTCCCGTACGCGCAAGCGGTTCGAGTCCCAGCCGCTGGATGGCGTGGGGAAAAAGAATCAGGCCCAGGCTCGAGCCGGTGTCCACCGTCAACGATAGACGCACCCCGTTGACGTAGCAGTCTTCCAATACCGGCATCACCGAGCCTTCTACAAACTGCATCGGCGAGGAGAATCTTTGCGCCGTGCTCGCCGGAAGCGCGCCCGGCGGAAACGGAGATTCCTCCATGACCCGCAACCGCCGGTGGAAGTAATCGATTTGGATGATTCTGCCCGACAGGAATCCGTTCCCCAAAACGCCATCGAGCGGCCTTCGGAATTGCTCGGAGGCGGCCGTAAGATCCAGCGCCGCGGCGGGAAAGTCCGAAAGAGTCAAACCGCCCAATTTGAGCCTCTCAATCCGCGTGGCGCGGGCGCGCACCGGGCGGTTCCCCGCGCCGATCCCGGCCGCCGGACGGGAGTCCAACGGCAACTTCAACTCCTTGGCCAGGCGCAGACTTACCGTGGATGAAAACGTCCCGCTGTCCAGCACGAACTGGAACGGCCCCTTCCCGTTCACCTCCGCCTCCAGCAAGATTTGGTTCCGGAAAAACGTGAAAGGAATCTCCAGGCTGGAGCCGGCGGCACGGCAGACGGCAGCCGCGGGCAACACCAGGGCAATCGCGGCGGCGAAGACTTTTTCCGCACGCCTGTGGTTCCAGCGCCCGCAGCTCATTCTCGGCCCGTCCTGAAGGAACGGCATTATAGCAACTTGCGCTCCCTGTCCCTGTGCGGCGGCGCGCTCCAAGTACAATGAGTTCCTGGTGATTTCTCGCCGCCAGTTTCTGCCCCTGCCGCTGGCGCTGCCGGCTGCATGCCGCCGCCGCAGCCCTGGTTACCCCGGTTACGCCTTCGTCGCGCTCGGAGAAGGCCGCGCCTTGGCGGTGGTGGATCTTTTGGCCTTCGCCTTGCGCCGCCAGATTCCGCTCCCGGCTGCGCCTTCTGAGGTGATTGCGCCGCCCGGAGGCCCGGCCGTGTACGCCCTGCTGCCGGAAGCCGGCCTTATCTGCGAAGCCGACTCTTCCCGGCTCCAGATCACGCGCCGCTTGTCCACACGAGCGCGGCTGATCCGCATGAAGGCTGCGCCCGGCCGCGGAACCTTGTGGCTGCTGGCCGCGGAGCCCCGCCAGCTTATGGCCGTCTCGCTCGACGATTTCCAAATCAAGACCAGGCTGAACCTCCCGGCCCAGCCTTTCGACTTTGACCTCAGTCCGGATGGCAATCTCGCCGCCGTCACCTTTGGCGACGCCGGGCTTCTCAGCCTCGTCGATTTGCAGCAGAACCGTGTGCATCCGCCCGCGCCTGCCGGACAGAGCTGTGAGATCGTTTGCTTCCGGCCCGACGGACGGCAGGTGCTCACCGCAAACCCGGCCGAGCGCCGATTGGCCGTGATCAGTGCGGAAACCCGGCAGTGGGTCACCTCTCTGTCGGTCGCGATCCGTCCGCGTCACTTCTGCTTCAAAAACGACGGCGGAGAGCTCTTCGTCACGGGAGAAGGCATGGACGCCGTGGTCATCGTCAGCCCCTATTCGACCGAAGTCACCGAAACCGTCTTGGCGGGACGCGCGCCCGGCCCCATGGCCGTTTCCCGTTCCCCGGAATACCTCTTCGTCGCCAATCCCCCATCCGGCGACGTCACCATCCTCGACGTCGAAACCCGGCGCGTGGTCGCGGTCACCCCGGTAGGCCAGAAGCCGGGTCCGATTCAGATTACCCCGGACGACCGTTATGCTCTGATCCTGGACCAAGCTACAGGGAGCGTGGCGGTGATCCGTCTTGCCTCTATCCTGCCCCGCCGAACCCGCGGCGCGCCTCTGTTTACCGCCATCCCGGTGGGGCTCAACCCCCGCAGCATCGCAATTGCCGCCATGACGTAAAAACTCCGCCCCGCCTGCCATCCCTTGGGCCAATGGCCGCATCCCAGATCCCTGCAATCGCATCTTACAGAGTAAGCAGGCGCGGGGCCAGTGCCCCGGCCGTTCCGGCAACCCCGTCAACACGATTACGGATTGGGTCCGAAAAGCCGGAAAAATGAATCAGGCCTGACGCAGGGCCCCTTGAGCGCTACAAGCCTCGGGGGCCCTCTCTCGAAAAGCCCTGAACCGCTCCGTGGGGCAGACGCTCTGGTCTGCGACCGGTTTTCGCGGGGCAGGCCCTCCAGGCCGGCGGCCGAGTTTCGTCGGGCGGGCATTCTTGCCGGCCTTGGCCCCCTTCATCCACTGCCCTCTGCTCAACCCAATGCTGTGTCTCTTAGGGGAGGGCCGGGGGGTCCGCCCCCTGCCGAGCATGCCGCCAGGCTTGCCACACCGGCGCCCCCGTGGAGCGCGCAGTCTTGCGTGCCACGCCGGCAGTCCTGCCGGTGGTCGGCTTCTGGCCTTCCTCCTCCGCTTCTGTGGGGCACGCTTTATTGTGGGGCAGGCATTCCTGCCGGCCGCTCCTTCATCGCCCGTTGTGCGCCCCGCTCGCGAGCCACTATGTCCCTCTGCACTTCCACCCCGCTGACCATCCAAAACCCCCAAAAGTCATCTCCCTCGCCTTCACATCCCGATGTAACGCGCGTAAAGGCTGCGAGCCAACCCCGTATCCATAGTCCCCTTGATGATCGCCCGGCCGTCAGGAAATAGCGTGATCTCGTACGGCGGAATCGAGAACCTCAGCACATATGGATTCACCCGGACTTGGCCCAGCGGTTGAAGTCGCCGTGCCGTCTCTTCCAGGTCCAATTGCCGCGGGGTCTCGTGAATTTGAACCGCATTCCGCCCGCACAGCGTCACAGGCGCGCGCCGGGGTGCGTCCAGATGCACGAATTCCCGCCGCCCGCAAGCCGCGCACTCTGGGTCCGGCCTCGGTTGTTTGACTTGGCGCACCAGCCCGGTCCAAACATCGACTGAGGTAATCCGCCGTGAAACCGCCTCTCGCTTCCCAGCCAGGATCTTGATCGCTTCGCTCGCCTGCAAGGCCGCCACCACCGCCGGAACCGTGTTCAGAACGCCCACCGTCTCGCAGGTCACGTTCCCGTTTGGCGGCGCCGCCGGGTAAACGCACTTCAGACAGGCGGTTTCCCCCGGCAGCACGGTCATCACCGTGCCGTAGGTGGCCACCGCGCCCCCGTAAACCCAAGGGATGCCGTTCTTCACGCAGAAGTCATTAATTAAATAACGGGTCTCGAAGTTGTCCGTACCGTCCAGCACCACCCCGGCGCCGCCCAGCAGCCGTCCAATATTGTCCGCCGTCAGATCCGCAACCTCGGCCTGGATCTGGACGTCCGAGTTCACCTCGGCCAGCCGCCGGGCCGCAGCCACGGCCTTAGGCAAACCCTCCTCCGCATCCGATTCCCGGTACAGGCATTGACGTTGTAAATTGCTGAACTCCACGTAGTCCCGGTCGATGAGCACCAGGCGGCCCACCCCGGCCCGGCAGAGCGCATCCGCGACAAACGTGCCCAGTCCCCCGCACCCCGCAATGACCGCGGAGGAGTCCAAAAGCCGCTGCTGTCCTTCTTCCCCCAGGACCCGGACGAGGATCTGGCGGCTGTAGCGCTGGCGGTCGCGGGATCTCATCCGATCCAATCGTAGCAACCGTTGCAGTATCATGCAGGTAGTGCGCTGTGCTGGCTTGCGAACTCAGAAGGCGCTGGTTTTCCTGCTTTGCTTCGGTGTCGGATTGCTTGCGGGCGCCGGCGATTACGAGGGCCGGACCATCGCCAGCGTGAGCTTCGAGCCGGCCTTGCAACCCTTGCCCGCCTCAGAGTTAAACGCCATCCTCCCCTTGCGCCGCAACCAGCCCCTGCGCATGAAAGACGTGCGCGAAACCATCGACCGTCTTTACGCCACCGGCCGCTACAGCGACATCGCGGTGGAGGCCGACGAGGTGAACGGCCAACTGGCCATCCGCATCCGCACCAAGGGCAACTGGTTTGTCGGCCCGGTCACGGTCGTGGGCGCTCCTCAACCTCCTGGCAAAGGTCAGCTCATTAACGCCACCGGACTGAAGCTCGGCGCCCCCTTCTACACCGAAGACTTGGACACGGCCGCCGCAAATCTGAAACGGGTCCTGGCGACCAACGGCTTCTTTCAACCCGCCATCGAGCCTCGCGTCTCCTACGACCACCGCACCCAGCAAGCCGGCATCACCTTCGAGATTCAGCCCGGCCCCCGAGCACGGTTCGGCCCGCCGGTTTGGGAAGGGCAGTTTCAAGACCCTCCCGGCCGCCTGCAAAAGGCCGCCAAATGGAAAGGCTGGTTCGGCTGGCGCCGGGTCACCGAAGAACGCACCCAAAACGGCATCCAGTGCATCCTGCGCTCCTTCAGCAAGAGAGATTACCTCATGGCCCGGGTTTCTTTAGACCGGATGGATTACGATGCATCCACCGGGACCGCCATCCCCCATCTCACCGTCACGCAGGGGCCGCCCGTCGTGATCGACGTGGAAGGCGCCAAAGTCAGCCGCGGCCGCTTGCGCCGGCTGATCCCCATCTTCGAGGAGCAGACCGTGGACCGGGAGTTGCTGGAAGAGGGAGCCCGCCAGCTCGCCGGATACCTGCAAGCAGAGGGCTACTTCGATGCCCGGGTCACGTACGCCGCTTCCCAAGATGCCGCCGGACGCATGCGCATCACTTACAAGGTCGAGCGGGGCGAACGTCATAAGCTGGCTCACATTGAGATCCAGGGGAACCGCTATTTCGACGAACGGACGCTGCGTGAGCGGCTCCTGGCCGCCCCGGCCGGCACGCTCCACCTCCGGCGGGGCCGCTTCAGCGCCAACATTTTGGAGCGGGACCTGGACTCCATCCAGAGCCTTTATCGCGCCAACGGCTTCCGCGAGGTCAAAGTCGCGGCCCGTCTGGAAGAGAACTACCGCGGCAAGCGCGGGCAAACGGCCTTGCTCTTCCAGATTGAGGAAGGTCCGCATTGGCTGGTCTCCCGCGTTGATTTCCAAGGCATCAGCCCGCAGCATGAAGCCGCCATCCGCGGCATCCTCCAGTCCGCCCCCGGTCAGCCCTTCAGCGAAGCCAACATCGCCGCCGACCGCGATAACATCCTGGCCTACTATTACGACCGCGGCTACTCCGAAGCCCAGTTCGAATACGCCTACCGGCCCTCCACCGAGCCGTCCCGCATGGAGTTGCAATACACCGTCCGGGAAGGCCCCAGCCGCGTGGTGCGGGAGGTTCTCTTGGGAGGCCTGGACGCGACTCGCCCGCAATTGGTCCACCAGAGACTGGGAATCAATGTCGGCGACCCGCTTTCGCCCACGCAAATGATCCAGACGCAGCGCCGTCTTTACGACTTGGGCATCTTCGCCAAAGTCGAAACCGCCATCCAGAACCCGGAGGGCGAAGAGCCGGCCAAATACGTCGACTTCCAAATGGAAGAATCCCGCAAGTACTCCGTAGCCGGCGGCGTCGGCGCGGAAATCGCGCGCATCGGCGGCAGCCGCACCGATCTCACCGCTCCCGCCGGACAAGCGGGCTTCAGCCCTCGCCTCTCCTTCGATCTGAGCCGTTTGAACTTCCTCGGCCGGGCGCACACCGTCAGCCTCCGCACCCGGGTTTCCACCTTGCAGCAACGCGTGCTGCTCAGTTATCTGGCGCCGCAGTTCCGCAACCGGCAGAACCTGGACCTGACCGTGAACGCCTTGTTCGACACCTCCAAGAACGTCCGCACCTTCTCGGCCCGGCGCTGGGAAGGCTCCACCCAGATCGCGCATCGCTGGACCCGCTCGAAGATCTTCTTCCATCGCTTCGCCTACCGCCGCGTCTCGGTCGACCAAAACACCCTCAACATCAGCAAAGATCTGATCCCGCTGCTGTCACAGCCGGTGCGTGTGGGCGTCTTGTCGGCCTCCTACGTCGACGACCGCCGGGATGATCCGATCGATTCCAGCCGCGGCACCTACAACAGCCTCGACCTCGGCGTGGCATCCCGCCTGTTCGTTTCCGAAACCGACTACGGCCGACTGCTGGCGCGCAACTCCACCTACCACCCGCTGCCCGGCCGCCTGGTGCTGGCGCGCAATACCTCCTTTGGCTTGATGACCACCTTGCGCCGCCGTCCCGGCCAGCTCCCCAGCCCGCAGGACATCCCGCTGCCGGAGCGCTTCTTCGCCGGCGGCGCCAGCTCCCACCGCGCCTTCCCTGAAAACCAGGCCGGCCCTCGCGACTTGCAGACCGGCTTCCCTCTGGGCGGCAAAGCCTTGCTCGCCTTCAACACCGAACTGCGCTTCCCCATCGCCGGACAAAACATCCGCGGCGTCCTGTTCCACGACGCCGGCAACGTGTACTCCAGCGTCCGCGATGTTTCTTTCCGGCTGCGGCAGCGCGATAAGACCGACTTCGACTACATGGTCCACGCCGTCGGTCTCGGCCTCCGCTACCGTACCCCCGTCGGCCCCGTCCGTCTGGACCTATCTTTCTCCCCCAACTCTCCCCGCTTCTACGGTTGCAGCGGCACCCGCGAGGATCTGCTCGCCGGACGCTGCAATCCCTCCGACCAGCGCATTAACCGCTTGCAGTTTCATTTCTCCCTGGGGCAGACCTTCTGATGCGCCGCCGGCTGTGGTCTCTTCTGTGCGCCTGCGCCGCAGTCTGCCTGCCCGCGGTCTTGGACCGCATCGTGGTCACCGTCGGCCGCCGGGCCATCACCGAAAGCGACCTTGTAAAGGAGATCCGCCTGTCGTCATTCCTCAATCAGACGGAACCGGACTACTCGGACCAAAGCCGCAAGGCCGCCGCCAAACGTCTCATCGACAGAGCTTTGATCGCCGCCGAAATGCAGGCGGGCCGCTACCTCAACCCGGATCCGGAGGAAGTGAGGCCCGCCCTGGAATCTTTGAGAAAGAACCGCAGCCAGGGATCTTCCTCGCTGGAAGACGCCCTCCGCAAATACGGCCTTACCGAGGAAGATCTGTGGCGCTACTTGTTGGAGCAGGCGGCGGTCCTTCGCTTCATTGATCTTCGCTTTGGGGCCGCGGTCCAAATCGCGGAATCCGACGTGCGCGACTATTATCTACGTCAGTTTCTTCCGGAGTGGCAGAATAAAGGCAAGGGCCCGGCGCCCTCTTTCGAGGAAGTACGGGAAGACTTGGAGCGCCTGTTGCGCCAACAGCGGGCGGACCTGTTGGTGGAAGAGTGGCTGAAAGAGGCCGGCAGCCGGGTGCGCATCGAGTTCAAGGACGACACACTGCGGTGATCAAAGCCAAGCGGTTCTGGTTCGGCGCAGCCCTCGCGGCGGCGGCTGTGGTGGTGGCGGTCGCCGCTGTGCTGCTCTTGCTTCATTCCGCATGGTTTCACGAAAAGGTCCGCCAGCGCATCGTACAGGAAGTCGAGCGCGCCACCGGCGGCCGCGCGGAAATCGGGCAGTTCCGCTTCGATCCTCAGCGCCTCCACGCGGAAGTCTCTCGCTTTGTCCTCCATGGCAAGGAGAGCCCGGCGGAGCCGCCTCTGTTCTCGGCCGGCTCCATCGGCGTCGACTTCCGCATACTTTCCTTTGTCCGCCGGGACATCGTTCTCACCCGCGTCGCTCTCGAGCGCCCGGAGTTGAACATCACGGTCTACCCGGACGGCAGCACCAATCTCCCCGAACCTGCCGTCAAGCGGGAACGCCGCGGCCCGGTCCAACAGTTCCTGGCCCTCGCCATCCGCTACTTCCAAATCCGGGAAGGACTCGTTCGCATCAACGAGCGGCGTCTGCCCGTCGAACTCTCGGGCGAGAATCTGGCCGCGCAACTCTTTTATCATGCGCAAGACCCGCACTACAGCGGCCAACTCTCTTTTCGCAAGCTGCACGCCGCCGCAGCAGGACGCACGCTTCCCGCCTTTGACGCGGACCTCACTTTGACGCTCGATGAGCGCCGCTTTCGGTTGCAGCCGGCCAAGTTTGCCAGCCAAGGCTCGAGATTGGAAGCGGAGGCCGTCCTCGAGAATCTTCTGGCGCCTCGGATTCAAGCATCCTTCGACGCTTACTTGGAGGCGCAGGAGTGGTTCCCCCCCGCAAATAGCGCAGCAGTCTCTGGAAAAGTCCGCCTCACCGGTGAATTCTCGCTGGAGGACAAGAACCACTACTCAGCTCGCGGCAACGCATCAGCCCCGTCCTTGTTTGTCCAGGCTTCAGGCGTCCGAACGTCCGCGTCCGACGTCGCCGCCCAGTTCCAGTTGGCCCCGGACCGGCTCGAACTCCGCGGCCTGCGTTTGTCCACCCTGGGCGGCACACTGCGCGGCGCCGCGAGCCTGCTCGAGTGGAAGAGCTTCCGCTGGTCGGGACAGGCGGAGGGCATCTCGCTGGCCGCGCTGGCTCGTCTGCGCAATATCCAGGCGGATTCCTGGCAGGGCTCTCTATCGGGCCCCGTCGAGGTGCAGGGCGAAATCACCCCGAAGGGACCTGCCCGGCTCAAGGCAGCCGGCACACTCACCATCCAGGCGACGGCCGCGGATCGCCCTGTCGAAGGCTTCCTTGCCTTTGCCTACGACCAGGCTTCCGCGGCATTGCAGTTGCGCGATTCCTGGCTGTCGTCGCCCGCCACCAAACTCCACTTCGACGGAACTCTGCAAAATGAGCTCCGCCTGAGCGCGGCCACCACGGATCTGGCCGACATCGCCGCCGCGGCCTCCCTGGCTGGCGCCGCGCTTCCATCTCCGCTGCCGGTCCGGCTACAGGGCGGCACGGCCCGCTTCGATGGTTCCGTCTACGGCGACCTGTCCAGCCCCAGAATCCGCGGCTCGCTATCCGCCTCCAACCTCTCATATGAAGGGCACATCTTCGAGCGCCTCCAAGCCGCCGTCGAAGCTACAAAAGACTCGCTTCAAGCCGGCGGACTGAACATCGTTTACAAAGGCGCCCGGCTGGAGGGCAGCGCCCGGATCGGCCTCACGGAGTGGAAGGCGGGCGCGGACAGCCTCATCCGCGGATCCTTTCGCCTGCGCGGTCTCTCCCTGGAGCCGTTGCTGGAGGAAACCGGACGCAAGGTCGATCTGCGTGGCCTTCTCAATGGTGATTTTCAGCTCGCAGGCACGGTTGGCGCTCCCCGTCTCTCAGGACAGGCCAGTTTGGATGCGGGCGAGGCCTACGGCCTGAAGCTCGATGCCGCGCGCGCGAGTCTGCTGCTTGATGGTCGCACCTTGACCCTGGGTCCAATCCAGCTTCAGTCTGGAAAGGCCCGCCTCCAGGGACGGCTTGCGTTCGAGTCGAACGCGGAGAACTGGCGAACGGGCGCGCTGCGCTTCGAGATCGCCGCCCGGGATTGGAAGCTGTCTCAACTTCGCGGCTTCACCGGCGTCCGGGCGGCGGTCGATGGCGAGGCGGCGCTGACGCTCGAGGGTGAAGCCGCAGCCGCCGGGCAGCTCCGGCTCACCCTTCTGCACGGCACAGGGTCGGTGCGCAACGTCACCATCGAAAAACGTCCCGCCGGACAGCTTGATTTCAGCCTGGAGACCCAGGGCGACTTGCTCGAACTCACCGGCTCGGGCAAGGCCGCTGGCGCGCCTGTGAATGTGCGGGCCCGGGCGCGCCTGCACGGGGACTACCCTGCGGAAGGCGAGCTGCGCTTCGGGCAGATCGCCTTGTCCACCCTCTACAGCCTGACCAGCGCAAAAAAGGACGAGCCGCTGCCGCTGGAGTTTTTCGCCGATGGCAAAGTCTTGTTTTCCACCCAGCTGCTGAAGCCCGCCGTCTGGAAAGCGGAGGTGGAACTGCCTGTGGTAATCCTCCAGCCACAGGCGGGCGAGTCGAACGGCGCTTTGCGCCTGACCTCGGCCGCGCCGGTGCGCATCTCAGTCAACCCGAAGCAAGCTTCGATTCAGCGGGCGCAATTCTCCGGCGCAGGCGGCAGCCTCGAAGTCTCCGGGCGCTTGGTCTTCGGCTCGCGGGGCCCGCAGTATGACCTGCGGATGATTGGGAACGTCAACCTGGAGGTCCTGCGCAACTTCGACCGCAACATCACCGCCTCTGGGGCCTCCGAAGTGGATCTCTCCTTGCGCGGTCCCCTGCGCCAGCCCGATCTCTACGGGCGCTTGCGCCTCAAGGACGCTTCGGTCTATCTTCGCGGCCTCCCCAACGGCATCGACGCCGCCAACGGCGAAATCTTCTTATTCCGCGACCGGGCCACCATCGAACGGCTCACCGCGCGCACCGGCGGCGGGACCGTCTCCCTCAGCGGTTTCATCGGCTTCGCCTCCGAACGTCCCTTTTATCAGATCAAAGCTTTGGCCCGCCAGGTGCGGGTCCGCTATCCGGAGGGCATCAGCACCACGTTCGACGCCACCCTCGAACTGCGCGGCACCGCGCAGCGCAGCCTCCTGACCGGTTCAGCCTCGGTCATCCGCAGCAGCATTTCTCCCAATCTGGACTTCGCCTCCGTGTTCGGCCGTCCCGCCCAGCCCTTCGCGCCCCCAGCCTCGCCCAACGAGCTGCTCAGCGGCATGCAATTGGACGTTTCCGTCACCACGGCGCCCAACGCGCGCTTTGAGAACTCGCTGGCGCGCAACCTCCAGGCCGAGGCCGACCTGCGCATTCAGGGCACGCCCTACAAGCCCGTTCTCCTAGGCCGAATCTCGGTCAATCAGGGTGAGATCAATTTTCTCGGAAACCGCTACCGCATCAGCCGCGGCGACATCACTTTCGCCAACCCGTTCCGCGTCGAGCCGCTTCTCGATCTGGACTTGAACACCCGCGTGCGCGGCATTGAAGTAACCATGAACTTTTCCGGCCCCGTCGACAAGCTCAATGTGACTTACCGCTCCGACCCGCCGCTTCAAGTCAATGAGATCATCGCCCTGCTGGCCGTCGGCCGCACCCCTTCTTCCGACCCCGCGGTCCTCGCCCGCCAGACCCAGGCGGACCAAAGCTGGCAGCAGATCGGCGCCAGCACCCTCATCGGCGCAGCCTTCGAGACTCTGGAAGGCGGCCGGCTCCAGCGCTTCTTCGGAGTCAGCCGCATCAAGATCGATCCCAACCTCACCGGGCTGAGCAGAGTCCCGGAAGCGCAAATCACCCTGGAACAACAAGTCTCGCGCGACATCACCTTCACCTACGTGACCAACTTGGCGCAGGAGCAGCAGCAGCTGGTGCGCGTGGAGTGGAACTTGAGCCGCCAGTGGTCGCTGCTGGCGGTCCGCGATGAGAACGGACAGTTCAGCCTCGAGGTCCAGTTCCGCAGGCAATTCCGATGAGCCAGAAAACAACCACCACGGATTGGGAGCGGCAACGCCTGGAAATGGTGGAACGCCAGCTCTACGCCCGGGGCATCCGCAATCCCCGCGTTTTGGAAGCCATGCGCCGCATCCCGCGCGAGGAGTTCATCCCGCCTCAGCACCGCCACCTCAGCTACGTCGATGAGCCCGTCCCCATCGGCTTCGGCCAAACCATCTCGCAGCCTTACATGACGGCCCTGATGGCCGAGTGCCTGGAATTGCAGGGCACGGAGACCGTGCTGGAGGTCGGCGCCGGCTCCGGCTACCACGCCGCGGTTCTGGGCGCGCTGGCGGCCAGGGTCATCTCCGTGGAAATCTTGCCGGAACTGGCGGCCTACGCCAGGGAGAACCTGGACCGCACCGGCTGCGGCTCTAATGTCCAGGTGGTCTGCGCCGACGGCTCGCTCGGCTGGCCTCCCGCCGCTCCTTACGACGCTATCTCGGTTGCCGCTGCCGCTTCCGACGTTCCCCCGGCGTTGCTCGAACAGTTGAAAGACCCCGGCCTTCTGGTCATCCCCGTCGGCCCCTCCTGGGAGCAGGAGCTCCGCGTCTATAGCAAACGCCAAGGCCGTGTCTTTGTCCGGACCGTCACTTTCTGCCGTTTCGTGCCGCTACGCGGAAAGGCCGGATGGGAGTAGCTTCACTTACCAGCTCCGGCCTGCTCTAAGTACGCCCGCAGCGGCTCATAATACGCCAACATCGC
>Ga0315298_1009118_pt1 | contig 12366 bp, 10 predicted proteins | sample WHS_1_MG_FD_203077 | JGI IMG/M metagenome (GOLD analysis project Ga0315298, IMG submission 203077) | Extremophilic microbial mat communities from Washburn Hot Springs, YNP, Wyoming, USA - WHS_1_MG | ecosystem: Environmental > Aquatic > Thermal springs > Hot (42-90C) | place: USA: Wyoming... | reverse complement strand
TGAATAGTGTGCCACTGCTTGCCGCAAGGCAAGCAGTGCACGCGCGACTCAGCCACTGCTTCTGGCGAAGCAGTGGCACACGGCGTGCAGCCCGGCTTGTCCAGCCGCCAGGGGCGCGTCCCTCCAAAGGCCCGCCTTAGGTGGATTCGCCCAGCAATTGCCGGTAGAACTGCCGCAACACCTCGGCCGGATAAAGGCAGAAGCAGTATTCCCTGGAGCCCAGGATGGCTTCGGCCTGCAACGCTTCGGTCAGTTCGGCCCGCTGGGCCTCCAGGGCCTGGCGCTGGGGACCCAGCCATGCCTGCAACGCGGCGTTGATGCGGCGAATTTCGCAAAACCGGGTGCGGGCGTTTTCCGGCGTCTGAGGCGTCTGGATCCAGCGGCGCTTGGCCGCCACGAGGGCTTCGGCCGAGGCCCGATCCGGCAGCTTCTCCCAGCGGAGGGCCGTCTCGGGGTGCCAGGCCAATTCCCGCAGCCGCAGATCCACCTGCCTCAGGTCATCCTCCGTCACCCGCCGCCGGGCGATGGGAAGCTGAAGCGTGGCCGAGATCACCAGGATCGCCGGCGGTACCATGCCGAAGAAGCGGGCGATGATAGCGTCGGTCACTTGGTCGTATTTCGCCCCGCCGATTCCGTGAATGAACACGTCGCCCAGCACCAGACGAGCGAACAGCGTAGTTGCCAGGGCTCGACTGCGGAGCTTGATGCCCCGCTGGCCTAGCTCTAAGAGCCGCTCGACTGCCGGCTCGAGGTTCCCCCGGGGCGTCGGGAGCACCTCTTCCAGCCCCGCGCGGTCCGAAAGGGTTAGACGCTGCGGCTCGACCCGGACGTATGCCCGCCGGCGCTGGGGGTTTGCCGCGGTCCAGAGCCAAAACGGCGCCTCGTGCCACGAGTCTTCAATGATCAAATCGGGCACGGGGTGGGCAGTACTGCGAATCCGGTGGATCCGCCGGTACTCGGCCAGCGCCCGATTGTGGATGGGCACGAAGCGGGGCAACTCGGCCAACAGATGGGCCGCAAACCACGCAAAGGCTGGCAACCCGCACACTCGGCTCTGCGGCACCTCGAGCGTGGCCAGCCCCCACTGCCCTTCCCACTGGTGCCGCGATTCAGCCAGACACTGCCCCAGATTGTCCGTCTGTTGGAGCCGCTGTTCGGCCAGCACCCAGTAGGCGCAGACCATGGGATCTCGCACCAAGGGCCCCAGGGCCTGTGCCACCCGGCGGCTGAAGCTCAGGAAGGCAGCCCGATCCAGAACGCGCCGCTCTTCGTAGGGCACGGCTGGGCCCGGCTGGTCCAACGGCACCGCCACCAGAGCGGGGCGATCGACGCTGCCAGTGGGTACCAGCACGCTGGGCGACTTCATGGTGTCGCTGTCGATTACCAGATTGATCGCGGTGGCTTTCTGCTGGCGCGCTACATGCCCCAGAGCGAAGTTCTTGAACCACACGCCGGGGTGAAACAGGTGTGGCTGGTGGCCGGCCAAGATGACACACTCGGCGGGCATGTCGGCCGGCTCGGGCACTGCCCGGTAGCGGGCAGTCCACGCCCGGGCCGCATCCAACAGTTCCTGCCGCGCCTGGCGTGAAAGCGCTTCGAGCGACTTGCCGTGAAAATCGTAGGCAGCCGAGGCTCGCTCCTGCTGGTTGGCCGCAATCAACGCGTGCGCCTGGTCTAGCGGCGGTTCGATCAGCGCCGAGCGATCCTCTTGGGGAGCCCGATAGCGCCGGTAGGCCAGGGGCTGCCCGGCCCCGTTCATGACTGCCTCTCACCGGCCGCCGCCAGGGCCCGCTCCGACACGGCGTTGGCCCGCCGAATGCTCCGCTGCAGCACCTCGAAGTACACCGCCAGTCGCACATCTGGCTGATCCAACGCGCCGCCGAACGACCGCGATTCCTCCAGATAGATCAGCGGCACGGGCAGCTCGATAATCCGGAGCCGCATCGCCGCCGCCTGCACCCAGAGCTCCAGCGGCATGGCATAGCCCGTTTCGGTAAGATCGAACTTCGCCAGAATGGGCACGCGGTACGCTTTGAAGCCGCAAAAGGCATCGGTCAATTTGAGCCCCAGGGAGGCGTTCAGCTCCTGGGTGATGATTTGGTTGATCCGGCGGCGGTCTTCCGGCGGCCGGCTGTCGCCAGGGAATGAACGCAGGTAGCGGCTGCCCGAGACGATGTCGGCTCGTTCTTTCACGCACCAGCGGATGAACTGAGGGATGCGCTTCGGTTCGTGCTGGCCATCGCAATCCAGCGTTACCAGCACGTCGTAGCCGCCCTGAAGGGCGAAATCGAAGGCCGAGATCAGCGCCGCCCCGTATCCCCGGTTCTCCGGATGCCTGATCACGTGGATGGCCGTCTGGCGGCGCAAGAGTTCGGAAGTGCCGTCAGTGGACCCATCATCCACCACCAGCACTTCGTCGCAGTACCGCTGCACCTGGGCCAGAACCGCCTCCAAATGGCGGGCCTCGTTGTACACCGGCAGTGCGGCGAGGGCCTTGAGCGTCATCGGTCGGTCCCTCCGTTTGTCGGTCGGTTACAGGGCATCTGGGCTACTGTGGCCATTATAGGCCCTCGGCCCCCTGGGAAAAGGCATTCTTACCCAACCCGCGGCCAGCCAAAGAGTTGTGCGCGAATTGCCCCTTAAGGGACACTCTATGCCCGTGGGGCGCCGCAGGCCGCGAGCCCCACGGGACACCGCTTGGCGAAAGTCCGCCGTGGGCACTGCTTCGCAGAAGCAGTGGCGGCACTATCGGGCCGCCCTTCTTTGCCTTATCGCAACCCGTGATGCAGGGGGCGCGGGGGAAAGCCCCGTCCGGGACGCTTGACACCACCGACCAAGCCTGCATAGCCTCACAAATAGAAAACGTTTGCCTGGGTTGCCCAAAACTTATTTTTGTGGCCTGTTGCGGAAAAGGTTTTTGCTGTTTTACGCTGCCAATTGGCTGATCTTGCCTGACTTGATAGGAGTGCTGCCATGCGTGTCCGAGTTGCCTGTGGTGTGTGTACGGCGTTTGCGGTGTTGGTGTTGGCCTGGGGTGTGAGGGCGGCCGAGGAGCCTTCGGCAAGCGCGGCCAAGCCTGCGGCCGGGCCAGCCGGTTCTGCCACCTCGCCGGGCACGCTTGCTGCGTCTGCCGCGCCCTCCTCCGCCGACGCGTCCGCGGATGTTGACCTGCGCCGACTCCGCGCCGAGTTGGACCGCCTCAAAGCGCTTGTGGACGAGCACGCCAAGGCCCTTCGGTCCCAAAGCCAGGACATCTCGAAGATACTTTATCTGGTCGAAGACCAGAACAAGCAATTGGCCAAAGTGTACGAAGAGTACCAGCGTCTGGCCGATCGGCTCGATGCCCAGCTCAAGGAGCAGCGGGCCCGGCTGGAACAGATTGCCGAACAGGACAAGGCGGGCAATTACGTTCCAGCCATCCGGGCCAACATGGCCAAAAGCCCCGAGTTTCGCGAGGCCATGACCGCGGTGGTCCACGAGGCCATGCGGCGCGAAGGCATCCTGCGCGTGCAGAACCAGACCGGTGTGGGCGTGTACCTGCGCGTCAACAACGACAAGCTGTACTACATCGCCCCCTACTCGACCCACCCCGACATTTCCGTGCCGGTGGGCACCCTGACGACCGAACTTGTGGGCTACGAGCCGCCGAAGAACTGGACCATCGGCGCGCCGCATTACTTCCAGCAAATCAACATCACCCCCGGAGCAGCGCGGCTGGCCGAACCTGCGGTGGTCGCTTTGCCCACCGTGTGGACCCCCTTGCGCTACGTGTGGTAACCCGCATGTCGGTGAGCGGCGGCTGGGCCCTGCGGCGGCCTGCCGCCGCAAGAGCCCGGTCTGTGCGCCACGACTTCGCCAGAAGCAGTGCCCAAACGCCCCAAGCGGCACTGCTTGCCTTGCGGCAAGCAGTGGCACACTAGCCACGCTGCGGTGTGCCACTGCTTCGACAGAAGCAGTGCCCAAACACCCCAAGCGGCACTGCTTGCCTTGCGGCAAGCAGGGGCACACTAGCCACCCTGCGGTGTGCCACTGCTTCGACAGAAGCAGTGCCCAAACGTCCCCGGCGGCACTGCTTGCCTTGCGGCAAGCAGTGGCACACTAGCCACGCTGTGGTGTGCCACTGCTTCGACAGAAGCAGTGCCCAAACACCCCAAGCGGCACTGCTTGCCTTGCGGCAAGCAGTGGCACACTAGCCACGCTGCGGTGTGCCACTGCTTCGCCAGAAGCAGTGCCCAAACGCCCCAAGCGGCACTGCTTGCCTTGCGGCAAGCAGTGGCACACTGAGCCCATTGAGCCGGGCCCGTAAGGGCCCGGTGGGGGTGGCTTTTCCTGGAGGTCATATCAGGCCAGCCAGGCTCCGCAGGCCCAGCGGTTCGCGCGTGGCAAAGGGCTCGCCGTAGCGGGTGCCGATGGCCCATCCCCAATAGGCCGCTTGATCGCGGATGCGGTCCAGGAAGGTCGGCGGATCCTGGGGCCGGCCTTCAATCAACTGGCTGCGGTAGCACTCGAGGGCCTGGAGCTTCTTAGGCCAGAAGTCTGAGATATCGACTACAAATGCAGGTTGAGGTACCAGGCGGAGGTGCACGCAAAAGTAATAGTACAGCCGTTCGGGAAAGAACGGCTCGCCGGCCAGATCGGTTTTGGTGAGTTTGGCCCAGAAGCGGGCCGCCTCGATCAGTTGGGTGGCGGCGACGTGATCGGGGTGGGCATCGATCCAGTAGGGGGCGAAGAGCCAGCGGGGGCGGAGGCGGCGCAGCGCGGCGGCCAGTCGGGCCCGCGCCTCGAGGTTCGGTTCGAGGCTGCGGTTGGGCAACCCCAGGTTCTCGCGGACATCCAACCCGAGGATGGCCGTGGCGGCCGCCGTCTCCTGGGCCCGCACTTCAGGCGATCCGAAGGGCGTCGGCTCGCCGTCGGTCAGATCGAGCACTCCCACCGAGCGCCCCTCGGCCTTTAGCCGCAGGATCGTCCCGCCCATCCCCAACTCCGCATCGTCCGGATGGGGAGCCACCACTAGCACGTCCAGCATGGCAAACATCTCTGGTTAGCGATATACGCGGCACGCGCGGTCCGTGCCTTTTGACCCATTGTTGCAAGCAGGCCGCACAAGGCAAACCTCGGGAGACACCGGGCCAGGCGTGCGTGGGGCTATGGCGAGGCCGGGGATGCCGGCGGGCTGCCGGTCTCCTCGCCCAGCCAACGGAGGTAATCGGCGTGGCCTGCCGTGACCGGCACCGCCAGGATTTCCGGCACGTCGTAGGGGTGGAGTTCGCGGATCGCCGCGTCGATGGCCGGATAGAGTTCTTCCCGGCTTTTGATGAGCAGCAGCCATTCGTCGCTGGTTTCGATCGCACCTTTCCAGCGATAGGTGCTGGTTACCGGTCCCAGCAATTGCACGCAGGCCGCCAGGCGGCGCTCGACCAGCTCGCCGGCGATGCGATCGGCATCGTGTCGGTTGGCGGTGGTGGTCATTACCTGAATGAACGCGGTCATGGTTCGTTCCTCCCCAGGCATCGATCCGAACCCCAAAGGGACCCCGATTATTCTACTTCCATCGATAGATCCAGCCGCGGGCTGGCACGGTCAGGGGCTGTTCATCCAGCTGGACGCTGGCCGGCTCATCGCGGAAGTTCTCGATCACCCAGCTTCCGTCGGCGAACAAGTACAAGGCGACCTGGTTAGGCGCCTGGAAGCGGCGGCCCAGCGGCCGCAGCAGGAAAGCCCGCAACCCATCGAGTTCCGTCTGGGGCAGTTCCAGCAGGCCAGCGGGGCGGCCTTGCACGGGCAGCACCCGCACCTGGGGGCGGTCCAGCAACATCCGGCCCGCCAAAGCCTTGGCCAAGCCGTCGGTAATCAGTACCGGTACGCCCCGATCGAGCAGCCGGGAGAGTTTGGCCGTAAAATCGGGGTCCTTCAGCGCATGGAAGGAGAAGAACGCGGCCGGCGCCTTTTCGGGGAATTCGTGGCAGGGCACCAGCGGCAGTCCCATCATGCCGACGAAGTCGAACACCTTGCGTTCGGCCCCTGGCGGACTCCCCGGGGGCTTATACGCCGCGACTCCGACTACCGGCCTGCGGGCCACCTGCTCGGCCACATCCAGCAGCTCGGGCAGTTGGGCGCGGAGCGCTTCGATGTTGGCCGGTCCCGTGTCCCGCAATAGCGACCCATAGCAGAACAATAACGACTCGCGGGCCCCGCCCAGGACGGTTTGCCGCGCCTGCTCAACGTAGGTCTTGGGCGTGGTGCCATAGGGGTCGAACCAGCCTCCGCCACATTTCGGCCCGCCGATCCGCCCCAGCCATCGCATGATGAAATACGCCTCGTACTGCACCGTGCCGCCCCAGCGGCGATCGCGGTAGTCGCGGGTCTCGGTTCCCACCCAGATGCGGTCGAAGTCGGCCGTCTCGCGGACCACCTCGTACCCCCGCTCATGGAATTGATCGTACCACTGGGGATATTTAATGATCACCTGGACCTTGGGGTTGACGCGGCGCGCAGTAGCCAGAATCGCCTCGCGCGATAGTTGCACCAAAAGCTCGCAGCGGTAGTCGGGCCAGGTATCGCCGGGCACCGGGAACTGGCGGCCCAGCACGGTGACTGTCTTGGACCTTCGGGCCGCGTCGCAGGCGCTGCACGTGCAGTCGGTAAACCAGAAGTCGTCGATCATGATCTCGTCGAAGCGGGCGGCGGTAAACGCGAAGATCTCGGCCAGCCGCTGCTGCGTGGCGCCGTCCGTCCAGCAGGAAATGATATTCCAACCCGTGGACCGCTTGCCAATCCGCGTAGTCGTCACGCAGCCGGAGACCGCGAACCCTTCGCGGCGGAACCGGTCGCGGGCTGTTTCGAGGGTGTCGGCCCGCGCTTGGTAACCGTCGCGGAACGACTCGATATAGACCTTGGTGACCCCGGTCTGGCGGCACCATTGGATCGCCGCCTCGATGCCTGCCGGGTCGGCCAGATGGTCGCGAACCTGCTGGGCCGTGATGAGGGTCGAGTAGCGGTGCACCGTTTGTTTCTGCCGGGCCAGGTCCCAGAGCGGCCAGCGCGAGGCCGCGGGCTTCGGAGCAGCGCCGGGCGACGCTTGGCCACCGGAGGGGCCGCTTGCCGCTGCCCAACACGTTTTGCCTGCCGCCACTAACACGGTCAGAATGGCCAGGGTGGCCCAACCGGATCGGGTACCCATGACGTGCGCTCCTTGGGAAAAGTCGCCAACCGTACCCCACAAGACAGAAATCGTCGGCCGATGTCAAGTCTTCCGATCAAACCTCAAGGCCCTTGGGGCATGCACGCGACCCAGCGCGTCGTTGCGCTTGAGTTACCCTGCCGGTGCAACTACGATGAAGAAAGCCTGGGCAGGGGAATGATTGTTTTGGGGCTTTAGGAACGCGGGCTCATGCATTTGTTATTGATTATCGCCGTCTTGGCCGCGCTGGCCATTGCCGAGCACAGTTCAGGGGAACCGGTTCCTGATCCAGGGCTGCGGGTGATGTTGTCGGTGGCGGCGATGCTTCCGGCTCCACTGTTGGCGGGGTACATTGCGCGGACCACCGTGGGTCGGCTGCGCCATGGCCGATTGCCCAGTGCCGTCGCCCGCCGCTTGCGGGTGTGGCGGGCGATTCACGTCCTGGTCTGGCTGGGCACTGCCGCGCTGGTACTCCACGGACTGGGGTGGGTGCGGTTGATCCGCTTCAATTGGGGTCTCTCCGCCCTCCCCTTGGCGGACGACGTGCTCGTGCTGGCGCCCGTGCTGGTGCCGCTGGTTCTCTCTTGGGCCGCCTGGTATCCGGTGGAACGCGAGTTCCTCGCGGCCACGGGCCAAAGCGGGGGGACGCTGGCCCTTCCGGGCCGGTGGCAGTACGTGGGTGTGCATGTCCGTCACTACCTCGGAATTCTGCTGATTCCGGTGCTGGTGCTCTTGGGAGCGGCCGACGTCACAGCGCTGTTGTTCCCGCACGTTGCCCGGCAGGCCCTTCCGGCGGCGATTTACATTCCCGTTATCGTCGCCGTAGCTGTGGTGTTTCCCCACGTCCTGCGACACACATGGAGCACCCGGCCTTTGGAGGGTGGCCCGCTGCGGCACCGGCTGGAGACGTTGGCCCACAAAGCAGGGTTCCACGCCCGCGAAATCCTGGTTTGGAATACAGGCGGGCTCGTTCTCAACGCGGCGGTGGCAGGTATCTTGCCCTGCCTCCGCTATGTTTTCTTAAGCGACGGGCTTCTGGCCCGACTGCGCGAGGAGCAGATCGAAGCGGTCTTCGGCCATGAGGTCGGCCATTTGCGGTACCGGCACCTCCTTTGGCGCCTGGTAGCCATAGTGGCGCCCCTCAGCCTGGGTTGGTCCCTGAGCCAGCTTCTGCCGGAACACGGCACGGCCTGGCTCGAAGGCATGCGCCTGGGCAATTTGGGGACCCAAGCGACGATGGCTACGCTGGCCATGGTTGGTCTATTGGGCTACATGTTGTTGGTTTTCGGCCCCTACTGCCGGATGCTGGAAGGGCAGGCGGACCTGTTTGGCTGCCGCCTTCTGGGTCACGTTCAGGCGGAATTGCCCGACCGCGCATGTTCGCACAACAGCCCGGGGGCCAGCCTGCCCGTGGCACCGCCACAGTTGCCGGTTAGTGGCCGCGAAGCACCCTCTCCGCCAGACCAGCACCGCCCCGCCGTGGAGCGCTATAGCGCCGCCTTGGAAGGCCTGGTCGCCGGGGGCGTGGACCGCGATCGGGCTGGCTGGCAACACGCCAGTATTGCCCGCCGCATCGACTTCCTTCGACAGGTGGCCAACGACCCGCAGTTCGAACAGCGCTACCACCGCCGCCTTCGGTGGGTAAACACCTTGCTGGCTTTGGCTGCATTCAGTCCGCTGGCCGCTTGGCTGTGGTAATGCCATGCCGGGCGACGTGGGAGGGGCGGCGGTCAAAGCCCGAACGACGCTGTATTGTCGTTACGTTCGGCAGATTTCGCCCGGGTAACGTGGCATTCTCACGTTACGAAGGAGTTAAACTCTACCGCGCCGGCACAGATTACCGATGGGAGATACCAGCGGGCCTCGGCGATCCCGAGACCAGCGGGCGTTCTTCTGCGTCGATCTCTGCTGACCAGCGAGCAGGGCTTTTACGCCATGTTGCCGACCCCCTATCAGGACGATTCGAGCAAGGATCCCCCCCTGACTGACCGTATAGCTATCGCTCTGCGGCGTAACCCCTATGTGCCGGGCAAGACCCTGCGGTTCGAGGCTGCGGAGGGACGGGTTACCTTGCGGGGCGTTGTGCATTCCTATTTTCAGAAGCAGATGGCCCAAGAGGCCCTCCGCCGCATCGAGGGCGTCCACGAGATTCGCAACGAGCTGGAAGTGACGGGCGCCGCGGGTTATCCGGCCAGGGAACCGCCGGCCGACTGACGCCAGGACTGCGCAGTTCCTGGTGCCCGCGGGTCGCAGCGAATGGTCTGTGCCGGTTAGCTTTGGGGTGCCTTGTTGCGCCATCGCCCCCGCGGAAGTGCAATCCCGCGTTCGCTCCGGTTCATAGACGTATGCTTGCGACCGGCGGTTCCATACAATGGCGTGTGCCGTGGGCGGTCGTACCTCGACGGTCGAAGCGGTGGAAAACAGCACGGGAAACGACTGGCCGGTGTGTCCGTCGTGCGGTGCCCGACGCATCACCTGCTGCCCGTGGTGCGGCACGTGGGGGACGGCGTTCCCCCGGGGTGCACCGGCCCCGGACGGCACCTCCCACAGCCGGCGGATTTGCCCCACGTGCGACGAACCATTCGTGCCCGAGTTCAGCCGGCGATGCGAGTGGTGCGGTGAAATGTTCGAGGTGGGCTCCGCCCCTCCAAGCCGCTTGGTACCGAACCTCCATGTGCGGCAAGTGGCGGTGTGGCTGGCCCTGGCCGCGGGCTTGGGAGGCATATTGATCCTGCTGGCCCGCGGCTGGTTTTGATCGGCCGATTGTTTTTACCTTTGGTGCAAAAAACGTGATGGCCATCGCGCTGGTTCTGGGAGGACTGTTTTTGCTGGTGGTGGGAGGCGAATGGCTGATTCGCGGCGCTGCCCGCCTGGCCGCCGCTGCCCGGATCGCCCCGGTGGTTATCGGGCTGACCGTGGTGGCCTTCGGCACCAGCGCCCCGGAGCTGGCGGTGTCGATTCAGGCGTCGTTGTCCGGGAAAAGCCAAGTCGCGTTGGGCAACGTGGCAGGAAGCAATATCTTCAACATCTTGTTCATTCTGGGCCTGTCGGCCTTGCTGGTGCCGCTTTCGGTTGCCATGCGCCTGCTGTGGTGGGATGTGCCGCTGATGATCGCGGCTTCGGCGCTGGTGATGATCCTTGGCTGGGATGGCACCCTCAGCCGCTGGGACGGCCTTTTGCTTGTGGCCGGTGTCTTGGCCTATACGGTGTGGGCCGTGGTGCAGGCCCGCTGCGAAGGCCCTCGGGTGCATCATGAATATGAGGACCAGTTCGGCGCCGCACCGCGCGGCTGGAAGGCGGCGCTGCTGGAAGTGGCACGGATTGCTGCGGGGCTGGGACTCTTGGCGTTGGGTTCCCGATGGCTGGTCAACGGGGCGGTCGAAATCGCTGGGCTCCTGGGAATCAGCGAGCTGATTATTGGGCTGACCATCGTGGCCGCTGGCACTTCCCTGCCCGAAGTGGTGGCCTCGGTGGTGGCGGGCCTTCGGGGCCAGCAGGATATCGCGGTGGGCAACGTGGTGGGCAGCAATCTGTTCAACTTGCTGGCGGTGCTGGGCTGTTCGGCGGCGGTAGCTCCGAGTGGGCTAGCCGTGCCGCAAGAGGCGCTGGAGTTCGACCTTCCCGTGATGCTCGCTGCCGCCGCCGCGTGCCTGCCCATCTTCTTTACGGGCCATTGCATTGCCCGATGGGAGGGGGCACTTTTTCTTGCCTACTACGCAATCTATTTGGCCCACTTGATCCTGGGCGCCACCGCATCGCCATCGATACGCAGCTTTGATCGGGTGATTGGGCTGGTGGTGATACCGCTGACGGTCATCACGCTGGGCATTGGGGTGATCCGGGCCTTGCGACCGCCCCCACGCTGCCCATAAACAGGCGGGATGCCCCTTCGCCGGGACCAACCCTTCAAAACGCCGCGCCGGACCAGGGCCTGGCAAGCGGCGTTCGGGTTTGCAGGCGGTCGGTGAATCCCGCAGGCGGGCTCAGACGATCACGTCGGCGAATTCTTTTTTCAAAAGTTCCAAAGCCCGCTCCCCTTGGGCACCCTCGACCACCACGCTCAGCCGCACCTCGCTGGTATTGACCATCTCGATGTTGATGCCTGCCCCAGCAAGGTACTGGAACAGCCGGCGGGCCAAGCCGGTATGGCTCCTCATGCCCGTACCGGCGATGGTCAATTTGGCCACGCGGGCCGCACCGGTCGGCGGCGCGGCGTCCAGCCGGCCGGACAGTCGCCGCGCCACCTCCATGCTCTTCTCGAAAGCGTCCGAGGGGACGGTAAAACTCATCGACGCCCGCCCTTGGCGTCCCACGCTCTGCACGATCATGTCCACCACGATGCCGCAAGCGGCGATTTCTTCGAAGATCTGGGCGGCCACGCCAGGCCGGTCGGGCAGGCCCCGCAAGGTTATCCGCGCCTGCGACTGGTCGAGGCTGATGTCCTCGAACAACAGGTCTTCCATGCCCTGCATGCGGGCGACCAGCGCCGCGGTGTCGTTGCCCCGCTGGCCGTTTGCCGCAGGGGCCGACGGGCGCGGCGCCTGCGGCGGCTCCCGGTCCAGCTCAAAAGCCTCGTGCACCGTCCGCAGCGCCTCCACCGCCGACTCGCGATCCACCAGCACCGAAATCTTGATTTCGCTGGTGGTAATCATCAACAGATTGATGCCCTTTTGAGCCAGCGCGCGGAACATCCGTCGGGCCACGCCCGGCTGGGTCTTCATGCCCAGCCCCACCACCGAAATCTTGGAGACATTGTCATCGTAGTTGTAGCCCTGGGCGCCCACGGCCCGACAGGCCTCTTCCACCGCTTTGAGCGTTGCCGGCAGGTCATCGCGGGCCACGGTGAACGACAGATCCGCCAGCCCTTCGTCCCCGACGTTTTGGACGATCATGTCGGTGGCCACGTTGCGGGCGGCGATCTTGGTGAAGATAGTCATGGCCACCCCCGGTCGGTCAGGCACCCCCAAAACAGTCACCCGCGCTTCGTCCTTCTGCATGGCGGCCCCGCAGACCGGGCGGTCCCACGATTCCGGCTCGGCGACGATCATCGTGCCCGGCTGGTCGCTGAAACTCGACCGCACATGAATCGGCACGTTGAACTTCTTGGCGAACTCGATAGAGCGGCTGTGCATGACGGCCGCCCCCGCGCTGGCCAACTCCAGCATCTCGTCGTAGCTGATCTGCTT
>Ga0315298_1009117_pt1 | contig 12367 bp, 8 predicted proteins | sample WHS_1_MG_FD_203077 | JGI IMG/M metagenome (GOLD analysis project Ga0315298, IMG submission 203077) | Extremophilic microbial mat communities from Washburn Hot Springs, YNP, Wyoming, USA - WHS_1_MG | ecosystem: Environmental > Aquatic > Thermal springs > Hot (42-90C) | place: USA: Wyoming... | reverse complement strand
TTTTCACTATCTCCGGAAACACTTTCAATCCTGATGACTGTTCACAGGCTTAGTCTGGGAATACCCATGTTGTTCAGCAGCAGGATTGTCACAGGCTTGAAAAAGTTTTCATACAAATCCTCCTTAATCCTGTTCACATGCATACAGGGGTTTTTCACAGCCTTGGCAACTGTGCCGGGTGATTTCACTATGTCTGCAGCCCTATGGCTCCTCCACGATCCTCTCGGCGCTTCAGTATGGCTTCCTCTCAGAAGCTACCTTATTCAAAAACACTGCAATGATGAAACTAGGGGGAGGGATTTCAACATGGTTAACTTCGTAAGCTCCCTAGGAAACATTATTGGTCCTTTCATGGCGGGATTCTTCGGCTCGATGGATATTAATTTTCCGTTCTTAATAGGAGGCTTAGTGATAATTCTGTCAAACTCCATACTTGCGCCCCTGTAAGGCTTAAATAAACCTGTAGTTTTGCTGAGCATCGAGGATGTACAGGATAGGTATAATTGGGTGTGGAGGCATAGCGAATGCTCACGCAAGGGCGTACGTAGAATTAGGCTTGGAAATAACAGCTGCCTCCGATATAGATCAATTCCGTCTTAAAGAATTCAGTAAACTCTATAATGTTAAAAACATTTATATAGATTATAAAGAGATGCTCCGTAAAGAGAAGCTTGATATTGTGAGTATCTGCACGTGGCCACCATTACATTGTGAGATGACTGAAAGGGCTGCCGAAGAAGGCGTTGGGGGAATAATCTGTGAAAAACCTATGGCGCTAAGTCTTGCTGAGGCAGACAGGATGCTCTCGGCATGTAGAAAATCAGGTACAAAACTGGCCGTTGGCCACATGAGAAGATTTTTAAACATGTATATAAAAGCGAAAAATCTATTTGACTCTGAGGCAATCGGGGAACCAGAAATTATTCACGGTGCCTCGGTGGGAGACCTTCTTTCAGACGGAACGCATCTTATTGACTTAATAAGGTTCATTAATGGTGATAAAACGATAAATTGGGTTTTCGGTCAAATAGATGCCTATGAAAAGCGACGGCGATATGGGCATCATGTTGAGGATGCTTCCATCGGATATATAGAATTTGAAAACAGGTTAAGAGCGTTCGTAGAGACTTCTCAAATTTCTCCCGGTAGCCCTAAACTCGGGGAAGTCGGTTTCTCGGAGGAAAGCTTCTTCAGGGATTTGAATCGTGTGAATAAGATTAAATGGTGGAAGAAGGGTGTTCCCTACTGTTCTATAAAGATCTATGGATCGGATGGCGTGGTTCAAGTTGACGAGAGGAGTAAACCACCGCTAAGGTATAGGGGGAAAAACGAGAAAGATTGGCAAGCTGTTAACGTTGTTCAAGAATACGATCCCTTTAGGCTTCAGGCCGAAGCACTTATAAAAAGCATGGAGGAAGACGTTGAGCATCCCTGCAGTGGGGAGCAGGCCCGTAAAACGCTTGAAGCAATTATGGCAATATATGAGTCTGCAAGACGGAGAGAAATCATCCTGCTTCCTCTAGAAGTCTATGAGAATCCTCTGCTGGAAATGATCGAAAGGGGGGATTGCAATGCCAATTAAGCCCTCGATTATGACTCGCACGTATTGGAGATGCTATGAATGGCCTGGCAGAACATTCAACTTCACACTACTCCAAATCTTAAAAAGGATTGCTCAGTCGGGATTAGGCTACGTAGATTTCTGCGAGTATCCCCTCGAGTTTTGGCCTATGAATATGACTGAGAAGGAAGTAGGTTTGCTGGCTAATAGGCTGGGTGAACTAAATCTTAAAGCCTCAGGGATAACTATACCTACTTTTTCTCCTGGGTTGGAGATTCTTCCTGAAGAAAAAGATAGGCAGTTGATAGTCATGAGATTGAGGAAGGCTGTTGAAATAACCTCCATGCTGGGAGGAAAAACAGTCATGTACGGGATTTCTCCAATACCTCTTTATGCCGGTGTCGATGAAACCTATAAGTGGACGTTGAATCTTTTCCAAGAATGCTCAGATATTGCTGAGAAAAAAGGCGTTGATATCGCCGTAGAGTTTGTTAACGATTATTTCTCAACTTCAGAAACCATTCTCAAATTTCTTAACGAGGTTGGTTCAGAGAATATCGGTCTCTGTCTAGAGGTTGGGAACATAAGGGCACGGCCGCCGAGCGAAACTCTAATGCAACACCTTGAGGAATGCGGGGAGAAAGTGAAACTTGTCCACGTTAATGATCCCACAAACAAGGAATGGCTCAGAAGCATAAATGTTGACCTAGATGAAACCATTAAAACCCTACACGATTTAGGTTACGATGGCTTCATAGTCGTCGAGAGCCTGGATGATTCAATATCCTGCTCCCAACTCGACTATGAAGTAGCTAAGACAGCAAAATATCTATTTGAATTAGTAGGTAAGACTCTATAAGGAAACGGATAACTTTAAAGTTTAAATCTTTCAAGAAAGCCTCATTATTAGATGAGTGTATTCAGAAAGCTGAAGGAGAAAGTTACTCCTCCCAAGGTTAATGTATCTATAACACTGAAGAAACCATTTTTCACCCTTGGCGACGCTCTGGAGGGCGTTGTCCAAGTAGAATCACAAGAGGAGTTTGATTGCACAGAGATTAGGTGTGAGCTTGAATGCGTTGAACGAGTGCGCAGAATAAAAAGGGTTTATAACGAGGCTCTTAAAAGAGAAGTTGAGCAACAGGTCTGGGAGTCTGCAGTCGTATTTTCCGCTAAGCCGCAGCTAGCTGGGGCTCTACATATTTCGGAGGGCTTTGTTCAAAGCTACCATTTTAAAATCTTAATCCCCCCGGGGGCTCAGCCATCTTTCAAGAGCCTGGATAGAGTGGTAGCCTGGGGTCTGAAGGGGGTTGTTGCGGTAGACGGGCGTCCAGATGCCGTGAGTAAAACCGTTGAACTACAAGTCGCCCCGCCGTCGCAGGTTCAGCAGGCACCGCTAACTGTTTCATGCAAGTACTGTGGGACTGTTTTCTCCCAGAGCGAGGTTAAATGCCCTAACTGCGGCGCGCCCCGAACCGCCTAGCGGAAATGTTTAACCGTTTCTCAGCCTCTTCGACAAGCGAGCCTTATAGCGCATGCTTCTCGTTTACAGTTGTGCCGGCAATTGTATGATGAGCATGGATGAAGCAGACTCCTTTTTACCCTGCTTCTCCTAACGCGTTAGCACGCTCACTTCCACGAGCTGCTGCCTAGACTTGGTGGGTGCCTCCATTACATCATGGCTCATATTGCTACAATGTTTTCAAGCAAATATTAATCTACTAATGCTTGTGCGAAGGCGATGATGCTGGTCTCCTTCTACGCTTAACAATGATTAATGCTACTAGGGCCACTGCCCCCAGCGTTATGCCGGCCACAACGTAGGGGATGGTTAAGTCCTGAGCGTACACTGCTTTCATCGTCAAGGTTCTTTCCCCACCGGAAACAATTATGTTAACAGGATTCTCCTTAGTGTTGACGAAGCCTACCCATTCCTGAAACACGTACCTGCCTCCTAGAAGACCAAGCATACCCTCTACAGGAGCATTCTGGGGAGCTGTTAGAGTAACGTTGCTCCACTCCTCATAGGTTCCGGAGCCGCTTATCTCAACACCCACATTGCTATCGACGTTTAGCGTGTAGAGTGGGAGACTGTCCAGAATCATCAGGTTAACCAAATCGTACCCGGTGTTAACCCCGTCCGTAGCCTTAACCATGAGAGTATAATTACCCTGTTCAAAATCCTCAGGCACTGTGAAGCTAACAGTGTTCTCCGTCGTCCTGTGGGCGATTATCATCCAGCTTGACTCATCACTCCTCTTAATTTGAACGTTGAACCAGAGGCTATCCCCATCAGCATCGCTGCCAACCCATTTAAACACGTATGTCCCACCCTTCTTAAGGCTCATCGCTGCGAAAGGAAACTCTACGCTAACCACAGGAGTGTTCAACGAAACCGTCCTGCTGAACCAGACCCTGCCATCAGGGCCGACGAACTCCACTCTACCAAGATCGCTGAACCACTCCACCACAGCCACCAGAGACGTTAAATCCGTTTCAACACCTTCAGCCCCATATATTTTGAAGGCGTCATCCGTAAAGTTGAGAGGATAAGTCCTGAGAACAACACCATTCCTATTGATCAGCTTAAGGTAGGAGTTTCCAGTAACATTGGTAGGCAGAAAAGGCTGGGAATGGTTGAAAAGCCTGGTGAAAGGCCTGTCTATGACGGTGCCGTTCCGAAATATCAGTAGTGAGACAAGTAAACCTTCGGGAGGGTCTTCAAAACCAGAGCAACCCCATCCAACCGTGCCCCAAGAATGATATGCCCAGTGATGCCGGTCTCCTCCGCAAGCCATTATGTCACGTTGCCCAGGCTCACCAACATGTATTAGGCCACCATTAATCTCGTCGAAGTAAGCCCAGTAGCCTAGGACCAACGGAACTCCACTACATCCCTCGTCACTAGTAGGATCACTTGTATTTCCATAATATAGGCATGTTGTGCAGAATGGGATTGGAAAGTTCTCTCCATAATATATGTCTGGATAGCCGAAGGTGTGGCTAAGCTCATGCGCCACCACGGGGAAATACTCGAATCTATTAGCATCAACAGCATAATTATATTCGACGAAGGCGATCCTACTCGGGTCGACATATTCCCATCCGTGGAACACTACGCCTATGGCACCAAGCCAATCCAAACCGTCGTTTGGAACTATTGCAACCCCCCTGTCTAAATTAGCTTCCCCAATCTCCTCGGCAAAAGTATCGCCATCCCATATCCAGGAATTTTCTTCGCTTAAACCCGTTACGTAGGGTGTTGAAACATACCTCATCCACCTGACTTCCTTAACCTTGATGGGAAATATTCCGCTTAAATATTTCTTTATCGCATCCGGGAAATTTGAATGGATGGCGTCAAGCTGCTCAGCAGTGTAATTACTTCTATCCATTATAAAGTATCCCAGCTTAAGATTCCCATCCCATGGTGCCGTGTAGAATGTCTCGCTGAAGCATATCTGTTCTTTGATCGGAAGATCCCTGTATAAGACCAGGTTTCCCTTCTTGGCTAGGGTGAGAGTAACACTGACAGAGTTTTCCGTTACCCTCGTGGAGGGGTGCTCGACTTCCGGAGTCGGATACCAAACCGTTGCACCACGTAATTTCTCTGCAAAGAAGAAGCGTGTTAAAGGTGTTCGAGTCGGTACCAGTGTAAAGGTCTCGTTGATGGCGAACTCGCTGTACGCTGCACCGCCGCTTGGAATAAACCAGGAGAATCCTTTCTCCTGCATGAAGTTAACCCATGAGCTGGGTGTTTCAGATATTCTCCATCTCCACTCGTTGCTTGGAAAACTTAGCTGGAGAGTAACGTTAATAGCGTATGGGAAGTCAAGCGTGTAGTTAAACCTGAAGATTGTTTGTTTTCCCAATGCTAAATTGCGATCTGTCCACCCGCCGCGCGGGCCACCCATGTGATTAGGATTAGGGTACTGCGACACTGGTCTTAAACCTGTGATGGTTAGATTAGCAACATAATGGAAAACCTGAAGCGTAACGTTCACGCTCTTAACTTCCCCGCTCTCCGCCACCGCACTTATCCTCACCGGGTATGTCTTCCCCGGGTATGGGCTTGATGCTTTCAGGGGCTCATCCATTAAAAGGCGGATCACAACGTCTACTGAAGGATTATGGTTGTTGAGAAGCATGTATGCTCCCCTGTTTAGAATAATGGTCCCGTTCCCGTAAACTACTTCTCCTAATGGATCTATGTCTCCACCTATATACATGAATGTGTCTACTGTAATGCCGCGAGGAAGCCCCTCCATATATAGTGTGGTGATATTTACGTCTGAAGGGTTGCCTCTGCAGAACCTAGATAAATTTATATGAAGAACATGCACATATGCATCCAAGCTTTCCCTGATCGCGGCCTCGTCCCTGACTGCTCTACTATATAATAGGACTGTTGTATTCCACACTATTAACGATTTGTCGGGCCGAATGTTGAAAGTGCAGTAGGCAGGGCGAATCCTAACCGGGAAACTTGTCGTCGCGCTGTGGCCTGCAGTGTCCCTAGCTGTAACAGTCACCCAGTATTCGCCCGCAGTCGTAGCATTACCCTCCAGAAAAATACCTGGGCTATCTGTTAAAGTACGGCCTTTAGGCGGCTTAACTCTTAGGTCTGGGACGGAGCCTGTCACTGTCCAGCTTAAGTGAGCATTCAACCCGTCCGGGTGATCCGTGTAAATTTCGAAACGGCAAAACATTCCCTCGTATATGTCTTGGGGAATATGAGGAATATGAAGCTCGTCAACAGGCTCAGTCTGTTCAACAATTATGCTGAAATACGGTGTTATCATGACCACAAACTCCGCGCTCGCAACCTCGTCAGGCAGCTTGTAGACTGCTGTTAACTTGAACTTGAAGGTTCCGGTTTGAGTAGGGGTTCCGCTAAGCGTTATCTCCTCCACATGGTTCATGCTTGAGAAGCTTAAGCCGGGAACCGGGTTTGCAGATGTACATGTCCAGTCAACCTTGTAGCCTGAAGGCAGAGTAGTTTTGAATTTTACTGAGTAGTGTTCTCCAACCTTGCCTTGCGGCAGGGGGCTTGGAACAGAAACTATGCTGAACGATGCGGCCCGGGAGGGCGTAGAAACCAGTAGGAGTATAAGGATTGTGAAAACGGTTAGGAACAGTGTACGCAGGTTTTTTACATTGGGCTCTAATCCCTTACTTCTTGTCTTCAAGCTATTTTTAGCGCGCGCGCTTCCTTAAAAACTTTCATTAAAATACTTGGCTTTCCTTTTTTCGAGCTCTCAAGCCGGCTTAATTCTGCTTGTTTTCAAAGATCCTTTCTTCCTAGGGGGGATTCCGACTGTTATAGCCATTGTCTTCTCAATCTTCAAAAACTGCTTCTTGTTTAGCGCGCTAGGCTGAGGGCGGTTCGTCTCAGCGGGCTGTCGGAACCTTTAAAAACCACCTGGCCCCACTTTAAATGGGTGATGCCTGCTGAACGAGTTCCAATTGCTTGCACTAGTCTTCGCCGACAATCCTAAGGGGGTTTCGGAAAAAAGGGTTAAGAAGGCAGGAAGGCTTACTGAAAAAGAGTTTAAAGAGCTGGTTAAAAAGGGTTATCTCGAGCCTGTTGAAGGAAGGTCTAGGGTTGTTAAAAATTATAGGACTACCGAGTCCGGCAGGGCCTATTGCATGGAAAACATCTGGAGCTTCCCGGTTTTGAGATACGTTAAGGTTAAGGAGGCTGAACAGCTCTCGGCCGAAAGGTTCCTGGAGACTTTGAGGCTTAAGTATAGCGATCTGGTGAAGACCAGCCCAATAGCGCCCTACGTGAAAATATCTGACCTCCGGCTTAAAGTATCAGAGGAATTAAACATTAGTGGCGATGAATTCGACAGGAGGATAGTGGAGTTGAACAATAGCGATCCATATGCTGTACAGCTGCATGCGGGCAGTGGGGAGTCGGACGGCGGGTTGAAGACGGCGCGGGGTGTTTACCATTATGCAATCGTCAAATAAGTATTCCCGCCTAATGCTTGAGGCTAATCCCTTTCCACTGACCCCTGTCCCAAGCAGAATATGGATACTGGGCGGGGAGTCTAGAATAAGAGCGTTGAAGAGGATCAGGGAGGAGATTGAATACTCGTTCAGGCTTGAAGAACCTAAGATAGACATGCTGATAGGGGATGCTGGAAGCGGGAAGACACACCTCGCCCTGCATCTGCAGTACCTTCTAAGCCAGGAGAAGCCGGGCCAACCCTTATCCTACATGTCGACTATTCAAGACTCTGTTTATAAGCCCTCCCTAATCTCCTTCACCTCTAAGGTTGTAGAGACTCTGGGCGGCGAGGAGTTCCTAATGGAGCTTTCCCTAAGGCTTCATCAGGCCTTGATCTCCAGGATGGGTTACGAGGGTTTTCAGAAGACCGTCAGCGTCGGGCTGCTTTCAACAGTCCTCGGCAGGAGGGCTGAAAAAGCTAGGGAGGCTTTCAACATGGTTTTAAACGATTTCAGAACTGTTAGGAGGCTGATTGAGGAAGGCACGCTTGAAATCACTGGGCTAGTAAGGCTTGAGCTTGAAGAGCTTGGGAAAATTTTTGAGACAAGGTTTGAACCGTCTAAAACAAGGAGGTTCATAGATCTCAACCTTGCTAAATGGATCCTGTGGTTTCCAAGCCCGTACTACGGGGTCTGGGGTGCTAAGCATTCAAACGACTACCTTAGGGGGTCTGATGAGAACGCTTTAAAGTTCTTGACAACACTGGTGAATCTGTCAAAGCTTGTCAGCAACACGCCCTTCGTAATCGTTGTTGACGAGGTTGAAACACTTGTGCAGGATAACGTCGATGTTTTCTTCCATACTTTGAAGAGGATTGTGGATAATGGTCCAGGAGGCCTTTTCATACTGTTGTTGCTAACGCCAGTGATGTTCGAAGAGCTGAAGGGGCAGAGGTTCAGGGTGGCGCCTGCAATAGTGAGCAGGGTCTCCTCAACCCCGATAAGCCTTGAGAAGATAAGCGTGGAGGAGGCTAAGGACATAATCGACAGGTATGTGAAGGCCCTCTACCTAGATAAGAGCGACGGGTCGTATTCAAACCTGTTCCCGATGAACAGCGTTAAACTCCTCTGGGCCAACTCCGGTGGAGAGATAAGAAGGCTGCTCTCCGAGTCCTTCACATGCATCGAGCTACTTGCCGAAAGACTGGAGAAGGGTATTACTCAGCCTAACTTCGTGGATGCCGTGATAGTGATGGAGGCGATCATGAAGATGGGTCCACCCATCGCCAGGTTTGCCACCCCGGTTACTCCTGACAGCGATGTTAAAAGCCAGATATTAACGAGGTTCTACAATGTTGAGAAGCCCTCGGAAAGAGCGATCATACTTGAGAAGGCTGTTTCAAGCCTTATTGAAACGGGTCTCGGAAGGCAGAGCCTAATGGGTAGGAGGAGGATAAGCGTTTCTCTCACGAGGAAAAGGGAGGTTGACCTGCTTTTCACAGACAGTACGAGAGGGGGTGCACAGGTCGGCGTGATGGTTAAAGCGCCGAAGCCGTCTGAGGGGCTTAAGAGGAGTAGTGTTGAACCGCTCCTAGACTTCGCGAAGAGCAGGAAGCTCGACAGGGTGGTTCTTCTAACCACCAGCCCTGTTGAGCCGGAGCTTCAGAGAAGCCTGGAGTCCCTGGGAAATGTTAAGATACGTGTTTTAAGCGACGACGAGGTCTCAACCCTAATCTATGTTTCACAGGTCTTCAGAAGCCTGTCTAGGCTGGAAAGCCCAACTCCAGAGGTTTCCCTAGAAATCCTGAGGAGAATAAACCTTATAGGCTAGGTACTCAAAGCCTTGCCGTGAGATTTATCCTAGCCTTCCCATGCGGCATCGAGGATATAGTTAAGGCTGAGCTTGCGGAGAAGACTGGTTCGGGAAGAGTTTTGGAGGAGAGTCCTCAGGGTGTTCCAGGCAGGCTCATCATAGAGATTCCCTCATCAGAGCTTCCAAGGTTATTATCGCTTAGAAGCGTTGACTGGCTCTCAGAATACGTCGGCGCCTTTAGGATAAACACGGATCGCAGGGGACTGGAGGAGATATACGGGGAGATCATGGGGATGGAGTTCCCCAGCGGGGTTTACAAAGCCTCATCCTTCAGGGTGACTTGCAGGAGGCGTGGTGAACACGAGTTCACAAGCATGGATGTTCAGAGGAAGGCGGGTCAAGCACTGGTGGACAAGTATGGTTTAAAGGTGGACCTGGTGAATTTTCAAGCAAACGTTTTCATAGACATTGTCGGGAACACCTGCTTCGTCGGCCTGTTTAGAAACGAGTATGCTTCAGGCAGGTATATCGTCTTCAACCATCCCGCTGCCCTAAGGCCCTCAGTCGCTTATGGAATGGTTAGAATCGCCAGCCTGAAGCCGGGGATGACTCTTCTCGACCCGATGTGCGGAGGCGGTATCATACCGATCGAGGCGGCCCTCTCAACTAGCGGCGTAAAGATATATGGTTTCGACGTTTCCGAATACTTTCTGGAGGGTGCTGCTTTAAATGCTGAGGCCATGGGTGCTGCTGACAGAATAGTCTTCAAGAAGGTTGATTGCAGAAGGCTTTCTAAAGAATTAGGGTCTAAGGTAGACAGAATAGTTACGGATCCTCCGTACGGCACCAAGCCCATAGCTAGAATTAAGCCATATGCTTTTTACGGCGAATGCCTGCCTGAGATGAGGAAGGTCTTAGGGGAAGAAGGTAAGATCGTGCTGATAACTCTTAAGCCGGATTACGTGAGGAAGGTCTCTTCAAGGATAGGGTTGAGCCTGGAGTGTGAGAGGGTCGTTAAGCATGGTGACGCCTACCCGAGAATAATGGTTTTAACACGCTGTTGATAAAAACGGGTGTATGCTTGCCAACCCGACGCTTCAAGACTTATAAAACAAGGAGGGTAGTCAGGGTAAGCATGGTTAGGCCCAGGGTCTATGTTTCAAGAAGAATACAGGACTCTGCTCTAAGCCTCTTAAGGGAGCACTGCGACGTTGAGCTTCATGATTCCGAATGCCCTGTGTCCAAGCATACTCTAGTAAAGAGCCTTGAGGATAAGGATGCTGTCCTCATACTCCTAAGCGAGAGAATAGACGGGGAGGTTCTTGAGAAAGCCGGGAGGCTGAGGGTTATAAGCACGATGAGCGCCGGCTACGACCACATTGATTTGAAGGAGGCGACCGCCAGAGGGGTCTATGTTACGAACGTGCCAGGGGTCTTAACAGACGCTGTTGCAGAGTTTGCTCTAGCCCTGCTCTTCGCGGTTGCCAGGAGGGTTGTTGAGGCGGACAGGTTTCTGAGGAGCGGCTCTTGGAGGGTGGCATGGTCCCCCATGTTCATGCTCGGCCAAGAGATAAGCGGTAAGACGCTCGGCATAATCGGGCTGGGGGCTATTGGAAAGGCTGTGGCCAGGAGGGCAAGGGGCTTAAACATGAGGGTCGTATACTACAGTAGGACTAGGAAGCCAGATGTTGAGGTTGAGCTGGGCATATCCTACGTGCCTCTTAACGATGTTCTCAGCGAGTCGGATTTCCTGGTTCTCTCAACAGCCTTAACACCTGAGACGGTTAAGATGATAGGGGAGAAGGAGCTTAGGAGCATGAAGCCTTCCTCCTACCTGATAAACATATCCAGGGGGGCAGTGGTCGACGAGAAGGCTCTTGCAAAGGCGCTGAAGGAAGGGTGGATAGCCGGTGCAGCTCTAGACGTTTTCGAGAAGGAGCCGATAGACCCTGACAACCCGCTCATAAGCATGGATAATGTTGTCCTCACCCCTCACATAGCGAGCGCATCCTTTGAGGCTAGGAGGAGGCTTGCGGAAGAAGCTGCTGAAAACATTTTAAGAGTCCTAAGGGGGGAGGTTCCTCCAAGCCTCTTAAACCCTGAGGTTCTTAATGTAAGGCCTTTAAGGATGGTGAGGATGCTGTGAGGTGAATGGTAATGAGCCTAGTCAGGGTTGGTGTCATAGGATGCGGCACTATGGGGAAGTACCATGCTCGCGTCTACTCTGAGCTGCCTGGCGTTAAGCTCGTGGCGACCGCGGACGTTGTTGAGAGGAAGGCTAGGGAGGTTGCGAAGGAGTTCGGGGCGGAAAAATGGTATTCTGACTACAACGAGCTTCTGGCGAGGCCGGATATCGACGCGGTCAGCATCGTGGTCCCAGACCATCTTCATCGGGAACCCACGGTGGCGGCGGCTAAGGCTGGTAAGGCGGTGCTCCTGGAGAAGCCTATTGCCACAACCCTTGAGGATGCTGACGCAATAATAGGCGCGATTAGGAAAGCAGGAGTGCCCTTTCTAGTTGGCCACGTAGTAAGGTTCGACTATAATTATGCGAAGGCTAAGGAGTATGTGGATAAGGGTCTGCTGGGCGAACCGGTTTCAATCTGGGCTAGGAGGAACAACTCCATAACGTCCCCCAGGAGGTTGAAACCCTGGCTTAGGAGTACCTCCCCCCTCCTCTTCTTGGGTGTGCACGATATAGATGTGATGAGGTGGATCATTGGGAGAAGTATCACCCGGGTTTACGCTGAGGCGGAGAGCAGGGTTCTCAAGCCCTACGGTGTCAAGGACGCGGTTTGGTCTGTCTTCAAGTTTAAAGGTGGGACAGTGGGTTCTCTTGAAAACATTTGGGTCTTGCCTTCCACAATGTCTTTCGACTTTAAACTTGAGCTCGTGGGAACGAGGGGAAGCGTCTGGATAAGCCAGCCCAGCGACAGCTTCCTGTTCTGGGGTGAGAAGGGTCCGGAAAACCTGTCCTACTACCAGCCGGTTGTTCACGGGCAGGTTAGAGGATATCTCAGGGACGAGATTAGCCATTT
>Ga0315298_1009116_pt1 | contig 12368 bp, 9 predicted proteins | sample WHS_1_MG_FD_203077 | JGI IMG/M metagenome (GOLD analysis project Ga0315298, IMG submission 203077) | Extremophilic microbial mat communities from Washburn Hot Springs, YNP, Wyoming, USA - WHS_1_MG | ecosystem: Environmental > Aquatic > Thermal springs > Hot (42-90C) | place: USA: Wyoming... | reverse complement strand
CGGACGCTGACCCTGCATGTCGGCATGGGCAAGACGGGGACGACAGCGATCCAGAACGCACTGCGTGCCGCGGCCCCGGCGCTGCGCGGCCGCGGTGTGTTCTGCTGCGACCACTGGCTGCTCTCCGGGACGATGGGCGGCAGCGGATTCGCCGGCGCGGACGAGTTCGCCCACTTGCTCGGCGTTGATCCGCCGGGTTTCGCGGCACGACTCGGGCGGATTTTCGATGCCGGCAACGAGATGTTGACGCTCAGCAACGAAATCATCTGGAGCAATGAGGCGCTGGTTTCGGCCTGGGACGCCGTTGGCGCCTTTGCGGCGGACTTCGCCACTGCCGGTGGCTGCGCCCGCATCGTGCTCTATCTTCGCCACCAGCTCGACTGGCTGGTCTCGGCCTATCTGCAATGGTGCGTGAAGGACAAGCTGACGCCGGGCCGGGTGATCGACTTCGAGCGCTATCGCGCCGAATCAGCCGCCCTTCTGGATTATCCCGCCCTTGTCACCCGCTGGCGGCAGGCGGCCTCACCCGCCGAGGTGATCGTCCGGCCCTATGAACCGGGCATCGACGCCGTGGCGGATTTCGCGTCCGTTGCCGGCATCGAGGGGATGCTGGTGGGCGACCGCGCGCACCCGACGCCCGGGTATACGGCGCATGTGCTGACCAAATTGGTCGGCGACCAGCACGACGAGCCGCACCTTGCCGGCGACCTGATCGAACTGCTTGCCAGAGCGGGCGTCTACCAGCGGGATTTCCATCCGGTCGATCCGTGCCTGATCGACCTGACGGATGAGGCCGCCGCCGCGATCGCCGGCGAATACGACGCGCGGAACGAGGCCCTGATCCCGCTCTGTGGCTTCGCGCCGCGCCGGGGCGACGTGCCGCCGCAACTTGGCCGCCGGCCGCATTCCGGGCCGGTGAATACCGATCTGATCGCGGCCCTGCTCGAACTCCTGCTCCATCAGCATCGCGAACTCGCGGCCCAGCGCGGCCGGATCGAGGCGCTGGAGGCGCGGCTCGGCACGTAGAGCAGCCTCAGAATGCGAAGCGCGGGGCGACAGCGTCCGGCAGGGTCGAAAACCGTCGCATTTCGACGCGCAGGGCCGCGTCGTCGAGCCCGTCGATGATCCCGGTGCGGACCAGAAGCCCCCGGCAACCCGCCGCGACGGCGCCGGCGATGTCGTGTTCGAGGCTGTCGCCCACGCCGAAGATGCGTGCGTGGGGAACGCCGGGCAACAGAGCGAGGGCGGCGTCGTAGACGTCGGCATGAGGCTTGCCGAACCAGCGCACTGTTCCTCCCGCAGCTTGGTAGGCCTCCGCCAGGGCGCCGGCGCCCGGATGCAGCCGGCCGCCCGCGAGCATGAGGCGGTCGGGATTGGTGCAGATCGCCGGCACCCCGCGCGCGGCCGCCGGCGCCATGCGTGACCAAAGCGCATCGTAGCCATGGCGGTCGGCTTCCGATCCGGCGATCATCACCAGGTCGGCTTCTTCGGCCGTTTCGACCGGCGCGATGTCGAAGCCCTCCAGAATGTCGAGCGCCGGATCGCGGGCGAAGAGCAGTACCCGGCAGCGGCGGCGGAGATATGCCGGCGGCGCCGCGCGCAGGACCTGCCAGGCGACCTCGCCGGAGCATAGTGACGCATCGAAGCAGTCAGCGGTGATGCCCATCGCGGCGAGACGGTGGATGTTGTTCGACGCGCGGCGGCCTGAATTGGACAGCAGGATGACGCGCTTGCCCGCCGCGCGCAGCGTCCGCAGCGTTTCGATCGCGCCGGGATAGGGCGTTTCGCCATCGTGGATCGTGCCGAACTGGTCGATCAGGAAGGCATCCGCCGCATCCGCGAGAGCGGCGAGTCCGGAGATGGCGCGAATCGTCATGTGGCGACTCCGTGTCGCGCGAGGCGGGCCGCGCCATAGGCTGCTTCCGTGTGGGTTGCGGCGGTCACCTCGACTCCGATGATCCGGGCGCGCAGTGCGGTCCAGACCGGATTGGCAGCCCCGCCGCCGACGCTGAAAATCCGGCGAACCGGCGGCGCGCCGAGTTCGGCCAGACGCCGATAGGCCTCCGCCTCGATCCGCGCGAGGCCTTCGAGCAGCCCGTGCAGGAAGCGGGCATCGTCGTCCGGCCGCGGTTCGAGCCGGGGCGGCAGCGCCGGATCGCTCACCGGAAAGCGCTCGCCGGGGCTCGGCAGGGGATAGTAGTCGAGTCCCGAATCCCGCGCCGGATCAATGCGCGTCGAGAGTGCCGCGAGTTGGTCGGGCGTGAAGAAACGGGCGAGTACGGCGGCGCCGGCATTCGATGCACCGCCCGGCAGGAAGCACCCGAGCAGGCGGTGGCTGTAGACGCCGAAGGCGGGCGCGGAGACCGGACGTTCCGACAGCAGCTTGACCGTCAGCGTCGAACCCAGGGCGGAAACGCCGTCGCCCGCCGTGTCGGCGCCGGTGGCGAGGAAGGATGCACAGCCATCGGTCGTGCCGGCGACCAGGCGGGCCTCAGGTGAAAAGCCGAAGCGGGCGGCGATATCCGCGCCGACATGGCCCACCGGGGTGCCTGGCTCGACGACGCTGGGCAGCAACGCGAGGTCGAGGCCAGTGGCCGCAATCCACCCGGGCCAGCGGCCGGCGCGCGGATCGTATCCCGATTTCAGCGCGTTGTTGGCATCCGAAACGCCATACGGCGCGCCGAGACGGTGGGCGATCCAGTCCGCCTCGTGCAGGAAGCCGGCGAGGCCCGGAAGGGAAGCGCGGTCGAGCATACGCGCGAGGGGGGAGGATTGTCCGCGCGCCGGGCTGTCTTCCGGTGCGGCAGCGCTGACGCGCGCGACGGAAGCGGCTTCGGCCTTGTCATTATACAGCGTGGCCAGGCCGATCGGCGCGCCTGACATGTCGGTAGGAATGATCGTGCCGGAGGTGCCATCGACCGCGATGGCCGCGATGCGGCGCGGGTCCAGCGCCGCGCAGAGCATGTCGAGCGCGGAGGTGACGGCGGACCAGATCGAGGCAGGATCGCGGCGACGTGTGGCGGAGATCGCGGCACGACCCTCGGCGACGATCGTGCCGCTGTCATCGATCGCGATGGCGCGCACGCCCGAGGTCCCGAGATCGACCCCGACCGCCAGCCGCCCCGCATCCGGCACCTCATCCATTTTGCCGTTCCCTCCGAATCTCTGCCTAATTGTCATTTTGAATATTCAACGTTGAATATTTCAGCATTTTTCTCAGGATATATCCGGCATTGCACGCGGATACACAATTTCTTGCTGCGTCGCAGCGACGATTTCCGTTGACAACGTCTGTAAACCGAATATTTCTCCGTGTCGATACAAAATTATTCAGGAGAGGAAGCGCGGTGGCACGGTCCAGCCGACGATTGGGCAACGACGATATGGAACTCGCCACACGGGTGGCGTGGCTCTACTACGAGTGCTCGATGACCCAGTCGGAAATCGGTGCCGCGCTGGGTATGCCGCAGACGCGCGTCCAGCGATTGATCGCGCGGGCGATGGCGAGCGGCATTGTCCGTATCTCGATCGGCGGTGCGGTTGCGTCCTGTGTGACGCTCGAGCGGCGGCTTACCGAACGCTACGGGCTCGATTTCTGCCGGGTCGTGCCGACGCCGCCCGACCCCGAGGGGCTTTTTTCCGCACTCGGGCGTGCCGGCGCCGACTATCTCGCCGAAGTATTCGAAACCCGCCGCCACACCGTATTCGGTGTTGGCCACGGACGAACGGTTGCCGCGGCGGTCGATCATCTCGAAGCCGTGCCGTTTCCCGAACTGACCGTGGTCTCCGTGCTCGGTGATGTGCCGCGCCGCGTCGGCACCAACCCGTTCGACGTGGTTCATGCCCTTGCACAGAAGACGGGCGCTGCCGCCTATCTGCCGCCCGTTCCGTTCTATGCCAATACGCCTGAGGACCGCGCCGTGCTGTTTCGTCAGCGCGGCGTCGCCGACGCGTTCCGTCTCGCGGCGGATGCGGGGCTGTTTCTGCTGGGCATCGGCGAGGTCAAGCCATCGGCCTTTCTCGGGATGAGCGGCATGGTGCTCGAAGCTGAATTCGCCGCTGCGCGGCGGGATGGCGCCGTGGCCGAACTACTCGGCACCTTTTTCGATGCTGCGGGCCAGCGCGTCGAAACCGAATTGCAGGACCGTGTCATCGCCATCGATCCCGAGGTGATGCGCGGCCGCGAAGTGATCGCGATGGCGGGTGGAACTGCCAAGCGCCGCGCGATCGATGCCGCACTGAAGAGCGGCATCGTTACGGCATTCATTACCGATGAAGAAACTGCCTCGGCGCTTGCCGACGACATGTCGTCGCCGGACACCTCCGAGGACCAGACCAGAGAATGGGAGGACCAATGACTGACAAGATCAAGGATCTGGCCGCCGATTTCGTGAACGGCAACATCTCTCGCCGCGATTTCGCGCGGCGTGCGGGCGCGCTCGGCGTCGGTGCCGCTGCCGTGAATTTCGCCCTGGGCGGGGCAGTCACGCAGGCGATGGCCGCGGACTTCAACTGGCAGGCTCACAAGGGCAAGAAGCTGCGCCTGCTTCTCAACAAGCATCCCTATGCCGACGCGATGATCGCCGACCTCGCACATTTCAAGGCGATGACCGGGATCGATGTGGAGTACGACATCTTTCCGGAAGACGTGTATTTCGACAAGGTGACGGCGGCACTCTCCTCGCATTCGAACCGTTACGACGTGCTGATGACCGGCGCTTACCAGACCTGGCAATATGGCCCGGCGCGATGGCTTGTCGACATGAACGAATACCTCAAGGATTCGTCGAAGACCGCGCCGAATTACGACTTCAACGGCATCATCGAAAATCTCCGCAAGTCCGATGCGTGGTCCGGCAAGCCGGGTGAGGCCCTGGGCAGCAAGAACGCCAAGCAATGGGCGATACCGCTCGGGTTCGAGCTCTACAACATCAGCTACAACAAGCGTATCTTCGACAAGCTCAAGCTGGAGCCGCCGAAGAACCTGCCGGACATGATCGAGATCGGCACGAAGATCACCAAGGATGCCGGCGGCGCCTACGGTGTCTCCGTGCGTGGCAGCCGGTCCTGGGCAACGATCCATCCTGGTTATCTCTCGGCCTACACCAATTACGGCGCGAAGGATTTCGACGTTTCCGCGAAGGGCATGAAATCCGTCGTCAATTCCGCGCAGAGCAAGGAGATGAACAAGCTCTGGGTCGAGATGATCCAGAAATGCGGTCCAAAGAACTGGGCGACCTATACGTGGTACGAAGTCGCGCAGGATCTCGGCGCCGGCCGCTGCGGCATGATCTACGATGCCAATATCATCGGCTTCTTCGAGAACGGTCCCGGCAACAAGGAATCCGGCCATATCGGTTACGCGCCCTTCGTGCCGAATCCGAAGATGGACCACTCCACCTCCAATGTCTGGATATGGTCGCTGGCGATGAGCAGCTTCTCGCACCAGAAGGATGCCGCCTGGTTTTTCATCCAGTGGGCGAGCAGCAAGAATTTCGGGATCTTTGGCGGCGTCAAGAAGCAGCTTGTCGATCCCGTGCGTGAAACCACCTGGAAGGATCCCGCCTTCAAGGCGCGGCTCGACAAGAATTATCCAGGCTTCTACAGCGCATTCGAAAAATCGCTACCCGACGCCAAGATCTACTTCACCCCGCAGCCGCTCTTCTTCAATGTCACCACCGAGTGGGCGGCGGCGCTGCAGCGCATGGTCGCGAAGGAGGTCAGCGTTGATGAGGGCCTCGACAAGCTCGCCGCGCATATCGATCACGAAATGAAGAGCGCCGGAATCTGAAGGCGCCGGCGCGGCATGATCACGGCTCCCGTCGTGCCGCGCCACTCCCTATCCTCCAGCGGAACAGAGCTCGATGTCCGAGACCGTCATTGATGGGCAAACGCATCCTGCCCGCGTCACCCGGCGCGGCACGGTGCTGCCCTATCTGCTCAGCCTGCCGGCGCTGCTCGTCTGCATCGGCATTCTCGTCCCGTTTTTCACGGCGGCGTATTACAGCCTGGAAGCCTATAACATGGCGTTTCCGGCCGGCCGGCATTTCGTGGGGATCGGCAACTACATAGATCTCTTCACAAGTTCCGACTTTCTCCACACGATCGCGGTTTCCATGATCTACATGGGCGCCAGCGTCATTCTCGAACTTCTGCTCGGCCTCGGAATCGCGATGCTGCTGCGCGAGCGCACACGCATCAACAATATCATCTCGGTCGCGCTGCTGCTGCCGCTGATGGTGGCGCCGGTCATCGCCTCGCTGATCTGGAAGCTGATGACCAACCCGAATTTCGGGGTCTATGCCTGGATCGTCAACGGACTTGGGTTCACCGGCTTCCGCTGGGCCTCCGACCCGAGCACGGCCATGTTCAGCGTCGTGCTGATCGACATCTGGGTGAACACCCCGTTCATCATGATCCTGTTGCTCGCCGGGCTGCGTTCGCTGCCGACCCAGCCTTTCGAGGCCGCCCGGCTCGATGGCGTGCCCGCGCGCTTCGTCTTCTTCCGAATCACGCTGCCGATGCTGATGCCCTACATCATCACGGCGACGCTCTTCCGCCTGCTGTCGGCCATCCAGGAATTCTCAATCGTTTACGGCATGACGCAGGGTGGGCCTGGCAATGCGCTGATGGTGTTCCAGGTGCGCGCCTATGTCGATTTCTACCAGAACACGAATGTCGGCCGTTCGGCTGCGATCCTGATGGTGCTGTGGGCCATTACCTTCGTGCTCTCCAAGCTCTTCGTCAATCAATGGCACAAGATGCGGGAAAGGAACCATGCCGGTGCATGACCGCTCCCTGCGGCTGCTTCGTGGCGCCGCTCTCACGCTCATCGTCCTGTTCTTCATGTTTCCGATCTTCTGGATCGCGGTCATGTCGTTGCAGACGAATTCGCAGATTCTCTCGCTGCCGCCGAAGCTGGTCTTCAGCCCGACGCTCTCGAACTACATCGCGCTGATCACCGGCCGGCTCAGCACCTCCGTCGGCCAGTTGAACATCGCCTTCATGCACAACCTGTTCAACTCGTTCCTGCTGTCGTCCTGTTCGGTGGTGCTCGCGCTCATCCTCGGCGTTCCCGCCGCCTATGCCTTCGCGCGCTTCAAGTTCCGCCTCGGGGAGGACATGGCCTTCACGCTGCTCTCGCTGAAATTCGCGCCGCCGCTGCTCGTGCTTCTGCCGCTCTCGCTCGAGTTCCAGCAGATCGGCCTCGACAATACCTATGCCGGGCTGATCTGGATCTACCAGCTCATCACCCTGCCGCTGATCCTCTGGATCGTGCGCGGCTATTTCGAGGATGTCAGTCCGGACATCGAGAATGCCTACCGGGTGGACGGCCATTCATGGTTCCGCGGCTTCGTGAAGATCGCGATCCCGCTGGCGGGGCCGGGCATCGCGGCAGCGGGCCTGCTCTCCTTCATCTTCGCCTGGAACAACTTCATCTTCGCGCTGGTGCTGGCGTCAGGCTCGAAGCAGCCGGTCACGGTCGGGGCGCTCGCCTTCGTCACCGCGTCGGGCATTCAATACGGTCAGATAGCGGCGGCTGTCGTGCTGTCGATCATTCCGACCTTCGCGATCGCGCTTTACGCGCAGCGCTGGCTGGTCGAGGGGCTGAGCCTCGGGGCGGTGAAGGGATGAGCGCGCTCTCGGTTTCAGGATTGTCGGTCCGGTTCGGCACGCACGAGGTGCTCCGCGATGTCGCGCTCGATGTCGCGCCGTCCGAGCGGGTCGTTCTGTTCGGTCCGTCCGGCGTCGGCAAGACGGTGATGCTCCGCGCGATCGCCGGGCTTGAGCCGAATGCGCGCGGCCGTGTGCTGCTGCAGGGGCGGGATGTTTCCGATGCCGCACCCGAAGCGCGGCATATCGGCGTCGCCTTCCAGAACTTCGCGCTCTATCCGCACATGTCGGCGCGCGAGAACATCGCGAGTCCGCTGCGGGCGCAGAAGCGCGATGCGGCGGAGATCGCGCGCCGCGTCGACGCGGTGGCGGAATTGCTGCGCATCGGCCATGTGCTCGACCATGCGCCGCGTGCGCTTTCCAACGGGCAGAAACAGCGCACGGCGCTGGCCCGCGCGCTGGTCGGCGAGCCGCGGCTGATCCTGTTCGATGATCCGCTCCGCAATGTCGATGCCAAGCTGCGCTACGAGATGCGGATCGAGCTGCCGCGCCTGCTTGCCGCGCGCGAAACGGCTTCGGTTTATGTGACGCAGGATTTCCGCGAGGCGATGGCGATGGGCGAGCGCGTCGCCGTGCTGCTCGATGGCACAATCGTGCAGTGCGCGCCCGCGGCGGAGGTCTATGACAATCCGGCGACGATCGCGGTCGCGCGGCTGTTCGGCGATCCGCCGATGAACCTGATCCCCGCGCGCGGGGTTGCTGCCGGCGGCGGCTGCCGGGTGAACGTCGCAGGTCTCGCTTTCGGTTTTGCCGCGGCATCCCCGGCCGAGCCGGTTTTCGGAGTCCGCCCCGAGGCGGTCACGCTGCACGACGTCGGCAGCCCTGGCCGCGTGCCGGCCCGTGTGCTCGCGGTGACGCCGATGAACGAGCGGCAGATCGTCCTGTTGCGCCTGGCGGACGGCACCGAACTGGTGGCGAGCGAGGCCGCCGCACCCGCCGCGACGGAACTTCATGTCGGCATCGCCCCCGGGGCGGGCACGCTGTTCGACGCGGCGAGCGGCCTCGCGGTCGCGACATCCCCGGTCGCCGAGGAGGTGAGCGCATGAGTCTCGTTCTCGAAAACGTCGACAAGATCTACGGCGAGGGTTCGCGCCATCCCGTCCACGCCGTCCGCACCATGAATCTCGACATCGCGGACGGCGAGATCATCGCGCTGCTCGGCTCATCCGGCTGCGGCAAGACCTCGACGCTGCGTATGGTTGCCGGGTTCGAAACGGTCAGCCACGGCACGATCAATCTGGCCGGCAGGCGGATCGACACGCTGCCCCCCGCCCGCCGCGGCGTGGCCATGGCGTTCGAGGGCTACGCGCTCTATCCGCCGCTGACCATCGCCGAGAATATCGGCTTTGCCCTTCGCGGCGAACGGCGGGACAAGGCGGCGGTGGAACAGGAAGTGCGCGAGGTGGCCGACCTGCTCGAAATCGGCCCGATCCTCGGCCGCAAGCCCAACGGGCTGTCCGGCGGCCAGCAGCAACGCGCCTCGCTTGCCCGGGCGCTGATCCGCCGCGCCGACCTGCACCTGCTCGACGAGCCGATGGGCCAGCTGGAGCCGCAGTTGCGCGCCGTGCTGCGCGGACGGGTGAAGGCGCGCATCAAGGAGCGCGGCTACACCGCCGTTCTCGTCACCCACGACCAGGGCGAGGCGAACGCGATGGCGGACCGGATCGCGGTGATGGAAGCCGGCGTGTTGCAGCAGTTCGGCTCGCCGGCGGATCTGCGCGAGCGGCCCGCCAATCTCTTCGTCGGCACCTTTTTCGGTGAGCCGCCGATGAACACGCTGCCGGGCCGCGCGACCGCGCAGGGGTTCGAGGCGCTCGATGAAGCCGGCGCGGTGGCGCTGCGGATTCCCGCGCCACTGCCTCCGGGGATCGAGCCGGGCCGTGACGTGGTGCTGGGCCTCAGGCCCCACCGGCTGCATCTCGGCACCGGGGCGTTCCAGGGCGAGGTCGTCTCGAACCAGTGGCTCGGTGATCAGGCGCATGTCGCGATCGAGGCGGCGGGGCGGATGCTGATCGGCATTCATCCCGAGCGTTTCGGCGCGCGCCTCGGCAGCACCGTGCCCTTCGGTTTCGATCCCGCCGATCTGCATGTGTTCGACAAGGCGAGCGGTATCGCGCTCGCGCATGGAGCCGTGTCATGACAAAGCAGGTGATTGTCGCGCTCGATGCCGGAACCTCGGTGCTCAAGGCCGTTGCCTTCGACATCGAGGGCCGGCCGGTGGCCCTCGAATCAAGGCAGAACCACTATGTCGAGGACGGGCGTGGCGGTGTCGAGCAGGACATGGAGGCGACCTGGGACGCCGCCGCGGCGGTGATCGCCGGCCTCGTCGCCCGGCTCGAAGGCGCCGAGGTGGTCGGCCTCGCGGTCACCGGGCAGGGTGACGGCACCTGGCTGATCGACGCCGCCGGCGCGCCGGTCGGCCCCGCGCTGCTCTGGCTGGATGCGCGGGCGGGCGCGATCATCGAGGATATCCGCGCCGATGCCCGCGGGCGCGCGATCTTCGCCGAATCCGGCACCGGTCCCGCCGCCTGCCAGCAATCCGGCCAGCTTCTGTGGCTGCGCGCGAACCGCCCCGGACAGCTCGCCCGCGCCGCCACCGCCCTGCACTGCAAGGACTGGCTCTATTTCCGCCTCACCGGCACCCGCGCGACCGACCCCTCCGAAGGCTGCTTCACCTTCGGCTCGTGGCGAAGCCGCGCCTATTCCGACACGGTGATCGATGCATTCGGCCTGCGTCCCGAGGCCGGCAAGCTGCCCCCGATCGTCGATGGGGTGACGACGCATCACCCGCTATCCGCCGATGCCGCGGCCCGGCTCGGCATCCCGGCCGGCACGCCGGTCGTGCTCGGCTATGTCGACGTGCTGTGCAGCGCCCTTGGTGCCGGTCTCTACGGGATCGACGCCGATTCCGGCACCTCGATCATCGGCAGCACGGGCATGAACATCCGCCTCGCCGACGATGATTTCGAACGCCCGGCCGATGCGCCGCTGAGCGGCTACCGCATGGTCTTCCCGGTGCCGGGCAAGACGGCGCTGCTGCAATCCACCCTGGCGGCGACGCTGAATATCGACTGGCTGGTCGGCATTGCCGGGCAGGCCCTGCGTCTGGCTGGGCAGGAGGCGGATTCCGCCGCCCTCCTCGCAGCCCTCGATGCCGCGGTGCCTGCGGCCCCACCGGCGGTTGCGGTCTGGCACCCCTACATCTCGGCCGGCGGCGAGCGCGGCCCGTTCACCGATGCGCGGGCGAGGGCGAGCCTCGCCGGCATCGGCCGCGGGCTCGACCTGCCCGGCATGATGCGCGGCATCTATGAAGGCCTCGCCCTCGCGGCGGCGGACTGTTATGCGGCGATCGGCGGCGCGCCCGAGATCATCAGCCTGACCGGCGGCGCGTCGCGCTCGGCGGCGATGCGGCAGATCTTCGCCGCGATGCTCGGCCGCAAGGTGCGAATCGTCAAGGAACACGGCAGCGGGGCGCTGGGGGCGGCGATGATCGCCTCCGTCTCGCTCGGCATCATGCCCGACCTTGCGACCTGCGCGCGAGCCTGGATTGCGCCGTTGCTCGGCGAACCCGAATTGCCCGACCCGGCGCTGATGGCGCGCTACGAGGGGCTACTCCCCATCTATCAGGAGGCCAGACTCGCCAACGCGCCCTTCTGGCACCGGTTTGCTTCGTTCGGAGAGAAATTCCATGGCGGCTGAGAAACGCGACTGCGCCGTGATCGGTGACAATTTCATGCGTCCCGAGATGTTCGCGCGCGCCATCGCGGCGCGCTGCGGCGATGCGCTCGCGCTTCGCTCGATGACGCTGCCCTGGCCGGATGAGCCGATGGAGCATGGCTATGCGAAGCCGGGCATGGACGGGCTGAAGGAATACCAGGGTGATCCGGACGAGATCGCCGCCTTCGTGGGCGATGCGGAGATCCTCGTCACCCATCTCGCCCCGGTTTCCGCGCAGATGCTGGAGCGGATGACGCATCTGCGGCTTATCGCGGTATCGCGCGGCGGGCCGGTCAATATCGACATGGAAGCCGCCCGGTTGCGCCAGATCCGCGTCGTCAACACGCCGGGCCGCAATGCCAGCGCAGTTGCCGAATTCACCATCGGCGCCATCCTCGCGCAGACGCGGCTGATCGGCGCGGGGCACGATTCGCTGCGCCGGCGCGACTGGCGCGGCGATCTCTACCGCGCCGACCTCACCGGCCGCGAGCTGTCGGAAATGACCGTCGGCATCATCGGCTATGGTCAGATCGGCACCCGCGTCGTCCGCCTGCTCAAGCCCTTCGGCTGCCGCATCCTGGTGCATGATCCCTATGTCGGGCTCGCTGCGGCGGATCTTGCCGATGGTGTCGCGCCGGCCTCGCTGGAAACGCTGTTGGCCGAATCGGATGTCGTCACCTTGCATCCGCGGGTGACGGCGGAGACGACCGGGATGATGAACGCCGCCCGCCTCGCGGTCATGAAGCCAGGCGCCTATCTGGTCAACACCGCGCGCGGCCCGCTGCTTGACTATGCGGCGCTCGAGGACGCGCTGCGGCGCGGCCATCTCGCGGGCGCGGCGCTCGACACGTTCGGCATCGAACCGGTCCCGGCCGACTGGGGCCTGCTCGACCTGCCGAACGTGACCCTGACGCCGCACATCGCCGGCGCCTCGGTGAAGACCGTAACGATCGCCGCCGAGGCCGCCGCCGAGGAAC
>Ga0315298_1009109_pt1 | contig 12378 bp, 8 predicted proteins | sample WHS_1_MG_FD_203077 | JGI IMG/M metagenome (GOLD analysis project Ga0315298, IMG submission 203077) | Extremophilic microbial mat communities from Washburn Hot Springs, YNP, Wyoming, USA - WHS_1_MG | ecosystem: Environmental > Aquatic > Thermal springs > Hot (42-90C) | place: USA: Wyoming... | reverse complement strand
CGGTACTCCCACAAAATGTCTCCCGTATTCCCGGACTCTTCGTCTCCGGAAGTAGGCAATCCACAACGGACGGTTGGCGTCCTTCATCCAGGCGCACTCGTATCCCCCGCCGGCCCGGATGGGCCGGTCGAATCGGCTGGCATCGAGCGAAAGGAATCGCTCAATACTCATGGAACGCCCGCCTCCCATGGCGAACGCCACCGGCACACCGATGGCCAGCGACCGGCGGTAGGCAGCCAGGATTTTCTGAATGTTGGGATCCGACTGTTTGTCGCGATTGAACGGAAAAGCGGGAAACAGCCGTCCGGCCACGAATCTGGCGTAGCGCTCGTTGTTCTGGAAAGTGCGGTAAGCCTCGCCGATATCGATTTCCACCTGCGGGCGCGCAGGCGTGAAGCCCCGCGGCAGGGATCTCATCACCTCGGATGCCCAGCGGTACTCCTCGGGGAACTCATAGGTCCACTGGAAGAATCCCGGACGGCCGGAGAGCAGGCTCAGCCAGATGGCGTCACGGTGGCTGAAGCGTTTCATGTCCATCGGCACGGGGCTCGAAAACACGCCCCATTCGCCGCTGAAATTCGGAATCCCGGCGGCGATGACAGCGCCCGTAGCGGCGGTCACGGCGGCGAAATCGATGGTCTCGTTCTCGCCGCACAGTCCGGCGTACATGTGCGAGGAGTAAAAGTCCACTCCGGCTCCTTTGGACCATTTCAAGGGATCGTATCCCGTAACACCGAAGCCGGGGTGCGACAAGGTTACCGGCATCGCCGGCAGGCGAGTCTTGATGGCGCGGACGATCTCCGCCGTCCAGCGGATCTCGGCGTCCTCCCACGGGAACGTATATGTGTAGCCGGCTTTGCCGTCCAGCGGACGGTGAGTCCAACCCTGCTCGTTATAGATCTCCAGGGCGAAAACCTGTGGCTCGGCGGCGATCCATTCCAGGGCCTCGTGCAAGTACTGTTTCTGGCACGCCAGCACGTCTTCGTCCGTGAAGAGTTGATCGAGGGTGACGCGCTTGCCTTCGAGCAGGAACTTCCGCTGCGCGGGGGTGAGCGCCGCGAGTTCAGCCCGGGAGTACCGCGGCAGGACCCGGCGCTCGAGGGCGCGCCGGTTGGTGTAACACATGGAGCCGGGTTCAGGGAGGATTTGCAGCAGAAACCGGATGCCGTATGGCCGGGCCGCCGCGAAGGTGCGACGAAAAACGGCCTTCAATTCCGGATTCAATTTCCCGCCCAGATCGAGCACATCGTCGCTCACCCGCGCCCGGGCGAAGAGACGCAGCGCCGTGACGCCGTCGGCTGAGAGCCGCCGGAACCAGCGCGCCAGCATCGCATCGGAAGCATCCCAAAGATCGACGTGGCCCTCGCCGTCGGTTTTCTGGGCCGACCAGATATGAGCCTCCAACCGCGCGCGTTCCTCCGGGCTGAGTTGCAGGCGCGAGACAGGAAGAACATTGCCGTGGAAACCCCCCAGAGGCACGAAAAGCCCGCCGTCCGCCAATCGGAACCAGCCGTCCGGTGCCAGGGTCACCTGCTGGGCCGGCGCGGAACCGGGATGGACGCCGCAGAGCGCGAGTGCAAGCCCCAGGATGAGCAATCGCGGCTTGCCGTCGAACATACCCGCAACCAAGGTTATCAGAGTCGCGGCGAGCCGGCGCCCGGGCCGGTGACGTACAGTGAGGGGATGATGAATCGCCGCCGTTTTCTTCGCAGCTTGTCTGCCGGGACGGCCCTCGCTTCCGCCGTGCGCCCCGGATTGGGCTATCAGCGCCGGCCGCCCAACATTGTCTTCATCCTGATGGACGATCTCGGCTGGGCGGATCTGGCGTGTTATGGCAGCACCTACTATGAGACGCCGAATCTGGACCGTCTGGCCAGGGAAGGCGTCCGGTTCACCGACGCCTACGCTGCCGCGCCGGTCTGCTCGCCCACTCGCGCCAGCATTATGACCGGCAAGTGCCCGGCCCGCCTGGGTCTCACCAACTACCTGCCCGGCAAACACCCGCTGCCGCACTCCCGTCTGATCGGCGCCGAGCAGGTGCAGGCGCTGCCCCTCGAGGAGATCACCATCGCTGAAGCGCTCCGGGCCGGGGGCTATCGCACGGCCCATATCGGTAAATGGCATCTCGGAGAGAAAGGCTTCTGGCCGGAGAACCAGGGGTTCGACCTGAATATTGGCGGGACGGCGAGCGGCATGCCGCGAAGCTTCTTTTATCCGCAGTGGGGGGATAACCCGCCCATCGCGGGCAAGCCCGGCGAGTACCTGACCGACCGGCTCACCGAGGAAGCCCTTGCCTTCATCCGCTCCAACCGCGAGCGGCCGTTCTTCCTCTATCTGCCCCACTACGCCGTGCACGTGCCGATCGAGGGCAAAACGGAGCTGGTCGAGAAGTACCGCAAGAAGTTGAAACCCGGCCAAAAGCAGAACGATCCCATCTACGCCGCCATGATCGAGAGCATGGACCAGAGCGTGGGCCGGATCGCCGCCTTGCTCGACGAACTGAAGCTGAGCGGCAATACCTTGGTGGTGTTCACCTCGGACAACGGGGGTCTTTCGGCGCCGGAATGGAAGCTGAAACCGGTCACCTCGAACGCGCCCCTGCGGGAAGGCAAGGGACATCTCTATGAGGGCGGCATCCGTGTGCCTCTGATTGTGCGGGGACCGGGAGTGCACCGCGGGGCGGTCTGCGACGCGCTCGTTTCCAGCATCGATTTTTTCCCCACCCTGGCGCGCCAGGCGGGCCTCGAACCGCCCGCGGCCGGCGCCGTGGATGGCGTTGACATCAGCGCCCTGCTTGGAGGCGCTTCGCCCGGCGAGCGCACGCTTTATTGGCACTATCCGCACTACAGCAACCAGCTCGGGAAACCGGCCAGCGCGGTGCGCCGCGGCGACTTCAAGCTGATCGAGTTCCACGAAGACGGGCATGCCGAGCTCTACCACCTGAAGGAGGATATCGGCGAACAGAAGGACTTGAGCGCGGCCATGCCCGAAAAGACCCGCGAGCTGCGCGCCCTGCTGCGCCAGTGGCTGGCCGGGGTGAACGCGCGGATGCCCTCAGTGAATTCGCAATACGATCCGGAAAAAGCCGGGCAGGGCTACTGGTGGCAGACCGGGACCACGCCCAGGTAATTTCGGATACCGGCATCGTGATAAACTGGGGCTGGCAGTGTCCCAGTTCGCATCGAATTCATCCCGCAGAGTCTTTCTCGTCACCGCCGGCGCAGCCCTGGCGCCGCGAGTGCTGTTGGCGCAGTCCGTGGCCGGCGCGCGGGGCATCGCCGCCGCGGGTCCCGCTTCGAAGTACGTGCCTCTGGTCAAGGCGGCTTTTGTGCGCCGCAAAGGAGACTACGGTCTGCTCTGGCCGGGCGCCATTTACGACGGCGCAGCGGCTCTGGAGCGAACCAGGCGGCAGATTGCCGCGGCCGCAAAGCAACTCGGTATCCAGATTGATGTTCGCCCCGCGCCGGTCTACTCCTCCGAAGAGGCCGACGGATGGATCAGGGAATCGGCGGCAGCCAGGCCGGACGGGTTGTTCATCGTCCTGCTGGACCGGCAGGAGCACGCCTGGCCCACGGCGGCAAAGGCGGTGGATACCCGCATCCCAACGGTGGTCTATTCGCCCATCGGCACCTCGTTTACCACCAACACGGCCGGGGTTGCGCGCCGCGAAGGAGTATTCATCGCGTCCACTGACGATTTCCGCCAGCCCGCCTACGGGCTGAAGATGCTCAAGGCCGGCGCGAAATTGCGCGAGATGCGTTTCATCGTGCTCCAGGGAGACGAGCGAAAGGATGTCGAGCTCGCGCCTTTCGGCACGAAACTGCGCTACATTCCCGCGCGGGAGTTTCTGGAGGAGTACCAGCGCACGCCGGCCGGCGCGGAGGTCAGACGTCTGGCGCTGGCGCGCATCCGGGGCGCGACCCGGGTGACCGGCGCCACCGAACAGGACGTCGTCAACGGCGTGAAGAGCTACGTGGTGGCCCGCCGGTTTCTCGAGCGCGAAGAAGGCGACGGGATCACGATGGACTGCCTGGGGGCCTTGGGACCAAGCCGGGTGAGCCTGCCGTGCATTGCCTGGTCGACCCTGCTGGACCACGGTATCCCGGCCGCCTGCGAGGCCGACATCGGCGCCGCCGTGACCCATGCGCTGGTTCAGTTCCTGTTCGACCGTCCCGGGTTCCAGCAGGACCCGGTGGCGGAAACCGCGCGGAACTGCCTTATCGGCGCCCACTGCACCTGCCCGACCCGGCTGAGCGGATTCGACAAACCGCCCGAGCCCTACTATCTCTCGCACCATCACGGCAATCGCGATGCCGTGCCCGTGCCGCGCTGGCAGGTGGGACATCGCGTCACGGTGGCCGATGTCATCCTCGCGACGCCCCGTCAGCCGAAGCCGCAGATCATCGTTTCCTCCGGAACGGTGGTGGACAACATCTCCGTGCCGCCCGCGGGCGGCTGCGTCGTCTCGGTGGCCGTGAAACTGGATGGCGATCCAGACCTGCTGACCTATCCGGGATTCCACCAGGTGTTCTTCTACGGCGATCATAAGCGGGACCTGGCCGCCTACGGGAAACTGTTTGCAATCGAACCGCTGCTGGTGTGAGGGAGCCGGTCCGGCCGCTGTAACCGAACCGGCCGGAAAGCATCTTTTCTATCGGAAGGCGGACTGAAATGCAGATGCAACGGATCTTGTGCCCGGTGGACTTCAGCGATCTCTCGGCCCTGGCGCTGCGCCACGCAGGGCTTCTGGTGCGGTGCAGCGGCGCCAAACTGACCGTGGCGTTCGCCAATACCTTTTCCGCCCCGCCCTATTTCACCGGGTCCGATGTCGCCGACCTTGAGCAGCAGTTCCGCGCTTCGTTCCGCGCGGCTGAGCTGGCCTTGCGCGATTTCGTCCAGAAGGAACTTGGTACGGACGCCGCCGGCGTCGAGGTTCTGGTGGTAGAGGGTTTGCCGGCCGATGGCATTCGCCGGCTGGCCCGCGATACGAAGCCCGATCTGATCGTCATGGGTACGCATGGCAGAAGCGGCGTGAACCGCTTTCTGCTGGGGTCGGTGGCCGAGCGGGTGCTGCGGGAGAGCGAGGTTCCGGTGCTGACGGTTCGGGGCGACACCGCCCAGCCGACTGTGCCTCCCAAGCGCATCCTCTGTCCGGTAAACGACACGCCCGCCGCGCGCGCGGCGCTGTCGGCCGCCGCGGATCTTGCCGCCTGCTTCGGAGCCGAGGTGCTTGCCTTGCACGTCAAAGAGAAGGGCGGCGCCCCGGCCGAGGAGGGAATCTGCGCCACCGCCGCCGCCGAGGTCCGGGAGCGCTGCAATGTCCGGGAACTGACCCGCGAGGGCGAGCCTGCTACGGAGATCATCGCGCTGGCCCGCCAGACGCAGTGCGATCTGCTGGTGATCGGAGCCCAGCACAAGCGGTTCTTCGATACCACCGTGTTAGGCTCGACCACGGCCCGCGTCGTCCGCCATGCGCCCTGTCCGGTTCTCACCGTGAACGCTCCAGCGGTCTGAATCACTCTTTGGCCGGAGTGATGCCGTACTCTTTCAGACGGTACTGGAGAGTGCGAAGGCTGATGCCCAGTTGGCGGGCCGTCCGGGTGCGGTTGCCGTCGTTGGCCCTCAGCGCATCCTCGATCGCCTGGCGCTCGATGTCTTTGAACAGCACGGGACGCGCCGGTCCGCTGCTCGTCACCGGCAAATCGTCCGGCTCGATCGCTTCGTCGCATAGAATCGCCACGCGTTCCATGGTGTTCTCGAGCTCGCGCACGTTGCCCGGCCAGGCGTAGGCGGCCAGGACCCGTTCGGCTTCCGGGGTCAGCATCAGGTTCGGTTTGCCCAGGTTCTGCGCGGCGCGCGCCAGAAAGAAGCGGGCCAGCCGGGGTATGTCGGCGGGCCGCTCACGCAGCGGCGGGACCTCAATGGGAAACAGGTTCAGACGGTAGTAGAGATCCTCCCGGAACTTGCCTTCGGCCACCGCCTGCTTCAGATTGCGGTTGGTGGCGGCGATCACCCGGACATCCACGCTGATCTGGCGGGCGCCGCCGACCCGCTCGAAGGTTTTCTCCTGCAACACCCGCAGCAGTTTGGCCTGAAGGTTGGCGTCCAGTTCGCCGATTTCGTCCAGAAACAACGTGCCACCGTGGGCCCTCTCAAAGCGGCCCGCGTGCTGGCCGGCGGCGCCGGTGAATGCTCCCCGCTCGTGCCCGAACAGTTCACTCTCAATCAGGGTGGGCGAAAGGGCCGCGCAGTTGACCGGCACGAAGATTTTCTGGGCGCGCGGGCTGTTGGCATGGATGCAACGCGCAATCAACTCCTTGCCGGTCCCGCTCTCCCCGGTGATCAGAACCGTGGCGTTGGTGGGCGCCACCTTGCGGACCAGCTCGAGAACCCGCACCATCTTGGGATCGCCCGCCACGATGGAGCCGCAGGAAAACCGGCCGGCCTCCTCCTCACGCAGCAGCCGGCGCTCCTCGGCGATCCGCCGCTGCTCCAGCGCCTTTTCCACCAGCAGCCGCAACTCGTCGGGACTGCTCAGGGGCTTGCCCAGATAATCCACGGCGCCCAGTTTCATGGCCTCCACGGCAGAGGCCACGGTTCCGAAACCGGTCACCATGATGACCGGCGTTTCCGGCATGTGCTCTTTCCACCAGCGCAGAATTTGCAGACCGTCGCCGTCGGGCAGCTTCAGGTCGGAAATGACCAGGTCGAACTGGCGGCGGTTGCCGGCCCGGATGGCCTCCGCCACCGAAGCCCCGGTCTCGACCGTGTAGCCTTCGCCGCTCAGAATGGTCTCGAGCAGCTTGCGGAATCCGGGATCGTCGTCGATAACAAGAATCGTATCCATAGGTGATGCCTACTCCGAGCCGGCCGCCTGTACGGCCGCCCGCGGGAAACTCAAAACGGCTTCGGCGCCGCGGGGAGCCGCCGGGCGGATCGTGAAATCGCCCCCGAGAGCCTGGGCCAGCTTGCGCGTGATCGACAAGCCCAGCCCGGTTCCGGACGCTTTGGTGGTGAAGAAAGGCTCGAACAGCCGCCTGCGGACTTCGCTGGAAAGGCCGGGGCCGTTGTCGATGACGGCGATGGCAACACCCCCGGCATCCAGGCGCCGCAACTCGATCCGCACCTCGCCGCCGTCCGGGTCCGGAATGGCTTCCACGGCGTTGCGCACCAGGTTGAGCAGGGCTTGTTGCAGCAGATTCGGGTCTGTTTCCCATTCCAGGGCGGGCGCGTCGGCGTGGAACGCGATTGCCCGCTGGCCGATCAGTTGGCGCGCGTGAGCCTCGATGGCCGCCACCGTCTCCCGCCAGGGAGTGCGCCGCAGGGCAGGCTGCTGCGGGCGGGCATAGAGGAGCAGTTCGTTGACCAGTTCCTCCAGACGCGCGGTCTCACTGAGAATCGGCTCGAGAAGTGCCTGTACCGCCGGGCCGGCGCGTTCTCCGGCAAGCTGCGCGAACCCTTTGATGGTCCCCAGCGGATTGCGGATTTCGTGGGCCAGCACCGCGGCCATTTCTCCCATGTGCGCCAGGTGCTCGAGTTCCAGTTGCCGGAGTTCGAGCCGCGCCGCCCGCCGGGTGGCCCACACCGCGTACAGGGCCAGCACCACCAGGACCAGGCCGCCCGCGGAAGCGACGATGACGTTGTGGCGCGCGTGGACCAGCAAAAAATCGGCCACCGCGGCATCCAGATCGATGCGGGCGATGCGCAGACCCTTGACCGAATGAAAGGGCACGTAGGCGCGGAAAATCCGCCGCCCGCCCGAATTCAGCATCTCCGTGCGGTATAACTCCTGCCCGCTCCACAGGGGCGCCAGGCGGGACTGCGCGCCGGCGGGGCTGTTGCGTTCGATCAGGGCCAGGTCCAGCAGGTACGGCTCGTCCTCGCTCAACGCGTCGAAGGCTTCGGCAGCGTCCACCGAGGGCGGCAGGTTCTCGAGGCGTCCGGCGACCGCCGCCACCCGGCTGCGCAAGTACACCGTCTTCTGCTCGTCCAGTTCCCGGAGGGTGCGCAGAGAACTCAGCAGCAACACCACCGGCAGTGCCGCCACAACCAGGGGCAGCAGCAACTTCGAAATGGTTCGCGCCGGTCTCACTCGGAACATTCAGGATACAGCCCGCGTGGCGGTCACCGCTTGCCCGCCAGATGAACCCGCGGCGCGTCCGGCTCGGGACGCAGCGCATTGGAACACCTCATGGCCTTTTCGAGGGGCCCTGCCGCTGGGAACTGTCGGGGCGCTGCGCGAGCGCCGCCGCGGCCGTGAGAAAGAGAATCAGGGCCAGCAACCAGAAAATGTCCTTCATGACGGCGACCTCCTAATCGCGAATCATGAAGGGCAAAGGGATGGCCAAATCACGTCTGCGAGATTTTTCAGCAGGATAGAAGGTCAGGAGATCCCAGCGAATACGCAAATTCTGCGCGCCCGGGTGGCCGGTGTACGCAGGGATCGCACAGCCCTCCCGCTGTCCCAACGCGCCGCGGGGAACTTACAGCAGCCGGAAGTTCACTTCGATCGTGGCGGCCACCACCACGGGCTGGCCGTTCTTCTGCCCGGGCCGGAACCTCCACTTCTGCACGGCTTCAATGGCTTTCTCGTCCAGACCCAGCCCCAGACTGCGCAGTACCCGAAGGTTGCGAGCTTTTCCGTTGGTGTCGACCTCAACGTAAAGCACTACAGTGCCCTGGTACTTGGCCTTGCGGGCCTCCTCGGAATACTCCGGTTCCACTTTGTAAACCAGAGCCGGAGCGGTCACACCGCCGCCTACACGGAAAACACCGCCTCCGAAGCCGCCACCCTCGCCGGGTCCAAATCCCGGTCCCTTACCAGAGCCCACGCCCCCGCCGGAACCGGATCCGATGCCGCCGCCGGAGCCCGGGCCGTTAGAAAGCGGGCCGATCACCTTGCTCAACGGGTCACCGTAATTGGGAAGGTTGACGTTCGGAAGGTTGACATCCGGGGGAATCACCAGGGTCGGTTCCATGACCAGTTTGGGATTCGGGTTATTCACCACCGCCATCGGAGGGGTGAACTGGCGCGGGGCTACCCGCGGCAGCCGTCCTTTGCTGGCAGGTGTGGGCGACCGGTCGCCGCCACCGCCACCGCCACCCATCGCCACCGGTTTCGGCTTCTGCGGCAGGTAGGGCGCCAGATCCACCGAAGGCGCAATCAGGTGGACCGTCTCCTTGACCTTGTCCTGCACCGCCTTACTTGAGGCCACCGTGAAGAGCAGCACCACAACCGTAATGTGGATCGCCACCGACATCACGCCGGAGCTCTTGTTATGCCCGTACAACCCCCAGATGTCCTTTACTGCCACCGGCTTGGAAGTCACCTGAAGAGGCGGTAGCTTGGGAGGGCTGACCAGATCTTTGAAATTGCGAGCCAAAGACCGGAACCAAGGCTCCTCCATGGCGGGGACCAATAGGCGCTGCAAATGAATATCGGCCTCCGCGGTCGGATTGTTGCCTAGATTCCCTTCGACTGCCACCGAAGGAAGACTCTGTAGTGTTTCAGGCATCGTAATCCATACGCTCTTTTCCAAGAGCAGCCCGCTCGTAATCTACCGACGCAGGTGACGGCCGTCGCGTTACGGGATTTGGAAACCCGCAAGGCTCCGGGCCTACTGCGTAAAGTGTAGCACACACTTGGGTGATTTCACCCTATGGGTATCCGGCCGGGAAGTTAAATCTCGAGGGCATTCCAAAATTGGAATGCGCCTCCTCCGGTCTCCAGTATATCGGATGCGCCCGGAGGACAATCTGGTGCACCCTCAATCAACTAGTGCAGAAACCCGTGCACGGCTCTCTGGATGGCGGCCGCGATGACAATCCCGGCGGCCGCGGAGGTCAGGGCGGTGGGAGCGCCCCGCCGGCGCCACTCTTCGTGGACGGCGTGCAGTCCGAGGTAAAGGAAGAAGCCCCCTGCGACGCCGAGCGGATATTCCATCCAGCGCACTCCCACCACCGGCGCAATGGCCAGGGCGAGCCCGGACCCCAGCAGAGTGACCGCTTCGGCGGCCACCGACCAGCCGAGCGCGCCGCGTCTGGACCCGAGTGCGGCCAGCATGAGCGCCCCCAGGGCCACGCCTTCCGGAGCTTTGTGGATCAGAATCGCCATGGGAACGGTAATGCTCAGATCCGCTCCGCCGCCCGACTGGGCCGCCGAAATGTTCCACCCGTCCAGGAAGCTGTGCAGGGCGGTGGCGGAGATGAGCGGGGCGGCGAAGCCGTGCAACTCGGTCGCGCAACCCGTGTGGTCATGGTCGTGCGAGCAGGTCGGGCAAACGGGGTAGATAAACCGGTCCACCAGAAAGAGGGCCAGATACCCAAGGGCGCACAAGGCGAGCCCGGGCCCCCATCCGATGTCGGCGGCCAGTTCCGGAAGCAGGCTGAACAGGGAGACGCCCAGCAGGATGCCGCCGCTGAACGGGATCACGACCCGGGCGCTTTGCCGGGCTGCGGTCAGCAGGACGCCGGCGGCGGCGCCGGCGCAGGCCACGGCGGTCGAGGCTAAAGGAATTCCGACAGCAGCCGATAAGAGGATGGGAAGCGGCAAGAAGTCTACTGTAGCCGTTTCCACCCCTCGGAGACAAATCCGAGCCTGCTCGGGCGGCGGCGCCGGCAGGCGGGAGGGAGACAGGCCCGGCGCCTGAGGTCACAACAAGATGGTCGGGAAGCGGAGGAAGCTCGGGTTGTCCGCCAACGCCGGCTCGCTGGCGGCGAAGCTTTCCCTGTTCACCGCTCTGCTGGTGTTGTGGGTCACGGCTACCCTGGTGTTGTTCTCCGCCGGGCGCGACTCCCACTCCCTGGAGCAAGCCCGGAAACAGAGGGCCCTCGCCGTCGCGCGCCTCGTCTCCGCTCTGCTCTCCGAACCGCTGGAGCACCGCGATGGCGCCCGCATTCACCAGGTCGCCGAAGCCCTCAACGAGCCCGGCTCGAAGCTCCGCCTGACGGTTTTCCATTCCACCGGCGCGCGCCTTGCCGGACCTCCCCCGCCGGCCGGAGACAACTCTGTTTCTCTCGAAATCCGCTCTCCGGCCACCGGCGCGACCTTAGGCCGGGTCGCCGTCGCCTGGGACCCGACCGAAGATCGCAATGCCCTCTACGCGAGCATTGCCAGCTCTTTTCTGGTGGGCCTGGTGGTCCTGGCGATTGGAGTGGGAATCGCCCGAATGACCAGCCGGTGGATGGTTCGCCCTTTGCAAATCCTCGAGTCCGCAATGGCGTCGGTCAGCGAGGGCCGCCTCGAACCTGCGCCGGTGAGCCGGTCCGGCGACGAGATCGAACGCCTGGGCGAGCGATTCAACCAGATGGTGGAGGCGCTCAACCGCTCCCGCGGCCAGTTGCGCGAGCATCAGGAACTGTTGGAAGAACGCATCCGGCAGCGCACCCAGACCCTCAATGACGCCCTGGCCAGGGAACAGTCCGCGAACCGCGCCAAGAGCGAATTCCTGGCCAATATGTCCCACGAACTGCGCACCCCGATGAACGGCATTTTGGGCATGCTCCAACTGCTCGAGGACTCCGAACTGGACTCCGCCCAGCGCGAACAGTTGGACACCGCCCGGGGCTGCGCCGAGTCGCTAATGGCGCTGCTGAACGACATCCTCGACCTGGCCCGTATCGAGGCCGGACAGCTCGAACTTCAGAAATCCGTTTTCGACCTGCGAGCCCTGCTCGAGTCCTCGCTGGCGCCGCTGGCCGCCCAAGCCCGGGAAAAAGGTCTGGCGTTCCGCTGCGACGTACAGAACAGCGTTCCCAACCGCGTGAAAGGCGATCCAGCACGGCTCGCCCAGGTGCTCACCAATGTGGTTGCCAACGCCGTCAAGTTCACCGACCGCGGGCGAATCCACGTGTGGGTGGGCGCCGAGGAGGCCGAGCAGGAACGGGTGAAGCTCTGGTTCGAGGTGAGCGACACTGGCGCAGGCATCCGCCCGGACGAGGCGCCTCTGATTTTCGAGAAGTTCACCCAGGCCGACGGCGGCGTCAACCGCCGCCACGGCGGCACGGGCCTTGGCCTGGCCATCGTCCACGGCCTGCTGCATATGCAGGGCGGCCGTATCATGGTTGAGAGTGAAGTGGGCAAAGGCAGCACCTTCCGCTTCTGGCTCATCCTGGAGAAATCCGCTTCCGTGGCCGTGCTCCCGGTCGCCCTGCCGGGCCGGGCAGCCGGGGCGCTCCCGGGTCCCCGAAGGCGGATTCTGGTTGTGGAAGACAACACGGTCAACCAGAAGCTGGCTTCGGCTTTGCTTCAGAGGGCGGGCTATCGATACGAGATCGCCGCCAACGGGAAAGAGGCTTTGGAGGCCCTGGAACGCTCGTCATTCGACCTGGTGCTCATGGACGTACAGATGCCGGTCATGGACGGCTACGAAGCCACCC
>Ga0315298_1009107_pt1 | contig 12379 bp, 9 predicted proteins | sample WHS_1_MG_FD_203077 | JGI IMG/M metagenome (GOLD analysis project Ga0315298, IMG submission 203077) | Extremophilic microbial mat communities from Washburn Hot Springs, YNP, Wyoming, USA - WHS_1_MG | ecosystem: Environmental > Aquatic > Thermal springs > Hot (42-90C) | place: USA: Wyoming... | reverse complement strand
GTGCTACTGCCGCCTTCCGTGCACCCCTGCGGCCGGACCTACACGTGGGAGCTGTCGAGCCACCCCGACGATACCCCGATCGCGGCGATGCCGGATTGGCTCCTTAAGGTGACTCCCACAATATCGGATGGGTGTCACATACAGAATTCCGTGAGGCTACCGGTAGGCCGCCGGACGCTGGAATTCATTGCCCAAGGTGCCCCGATCGGTTCTCAGAGGCTCCGTGCCGTGGCGGCAGCCCGCAACCTGTTGAGCGCCGGCTACTCGATTGAGGCAGCGGCTGATGCGATCTGGCAGGGGCTCCGGGCTTCGGACTGGGACCCCACATGGCCCTGGACCGAAGAGGATGCCTACCGGATCGTGCGGGACCTGGCCCGCAAACCGGCGCCACCCCTGCGGCCACTGGAGAGGCACTACCCGGCGCCTCGAGTCTGGAAGCGGAGATATCAGCATGAAGATAGTGGTTGAGAACGCCCGACGCACCAGGGGCGGCGAGATCATCGCTACCGTGAACGTCGGCGAAAACGGAACGATCCTCTACTCGGACGTGGTGAGGCTGGCGAGCGGACGGGACCGGGCCCGGTTCATTGACGCGCTGCGGGACAAGATACCCGACACGGCCCAGGTGGAGCCCACGCTGCTGAAGCTCTTGGAGAAGATTAGTGGGGAACTGCCTTCACAACCATCACAACCTTCACTTCCCTCACAACCTTCACTTCGTTCACTCGTGCTGCCGGGGCTGGTGGAGGTGGTTCGGGGCACCGCCGGGCTCCTGTACTGGTTCCCCGATGGTCTGAAGCCGAGTGTCACCATCGATGGTACGGTCTACCGGCCGCCGGAGAAGGTGGACCTGTACCCGCTGCCGGCCCAGGATGCCATGCGGCATGTGGACGGCGACGACGCCCAGCTCTTCGATGATGTAGCCGATGCCATCTACCAACATATCGATCTTCCCGACGAGCGAGGGTACAAGGTGCTCGCCGCGTGGGTGCTCCACACCTACCTGATGGAGAAGGCCAACTACTCGCCGATCCCGAGGTTCTACGGCCCGAAGGGCTCCGGCAAGAGCACGGCCGTGGACGTGTTAGGCGGGCTCTCCCGACGCGGCATCGCCACCGTCTCACTGACCGGCCCGGCCCTGTTCCGGGTGACGGAGCACTTCGCGCCTACCCTGATGATCGACGAGGTGCGGCTTGTGGGCAAGGACGCCAACAAGGACATTGTGGACCTGCTGAACGCCCGGTTCGGGCGCGGCCGCATGGTGGTGCGGGTGAACACGGATAAGCAGGGGCTGGAGTGCATCGAGAGCTACGAGGTCTTCGGCGCCACCGTCCTTGCCGGGACGGAGGACCTGCCGGACACGTGCGCGAGTAGATCGATCCCGTTCATCATGGAGCGCAACTCCCGGCCGGTGCGTCGGAGCCTGGACGAGAAGCGGATAGCGGATCTGCGAGATCGTCTCTACGCCTTCCGGTGCCGGCACATGGATACGACGCTACCCGATGCCCCCCGCTTCGTTCGGGACGGGCGCCTTGACGATGTGCTGCTGCCCCTCCACCAGATGATCCTGCTGGTGCGACCCGATGCAGAGGCCGACTTTATGGCCTTTGGCCGGGACCTGGAGAAGAAGCGGGCCGACGAGGAAGGGCTGTCCATCGATGCCGAGGTGGTGCGGGCGATGGCCGCATGTGCCAACGAGGTTGTGGGTGGGAAACTCCGGGTATCGGCCGTGGCGGCGGTGTTGAACCAGACGAGATCGGAGAAGGAGCAGCTACGGGATGAGACTGTTGGCCGACTGATGTCCAGGTTGGGCTTTGGCGCTACCAGAATGGCCGGAGGCTATGCGGCCAGATTCTGGGATGCGGCCAGGCTGGAGCGGCTGAAGCGCCGCTACGGGATCGAGGGTGATGGAAGTGAAGGAAGTGAAGGAAGTGATGGGAGTGAAGGTAGTGAAGGCTGCTCCCACACATTCCGTGTAGGTGACCTGGTTTGGTGCACGAGCGGTGGCGTGATCTACAACGCCCGGCAGTGGAGGATCATCGACATTGCCAAGGGACCCGACGGCGAGGAGTACGCGATGTTCGACGAGACCCCCACCGGCTGGCCGGTGCGGGATCTGGAGCTGGCGGAGGTGACCGCATGACCACCGACCAAGCCTTGGCGTTGTTTGTGTTGTGGTTGCTGGCGTTAGCCTACGAGCTGGCTCGGGCGAGGTTGATTCGATGAACCGGCCAAAATGCCCACGGTGCGGCGGCTGGTTACTCTTCGATGGAGCTGACCTGGACTGCCTAATATGCGGTTCGCTGTACTGGGGCGACAAGACCCCGGACGGGATGTTGTTCCGCATCGCTGACGAGCTGTGGCTACTGCGGAGGCCGGAACCGCGATGGCCGACAGGGGTAGGGGGCTCAAATCTCTCCAGACTCGGCCCCAGAACCGTGGCCCCAGGCTGATTTTTCAGTGTACGCATCGATTTATCAAGGAGGTGATTACCGATGGCACCAATTCCAAAGCCCCCCGGGACCCGACGGCGGCGAAACAGGGCGCCCGAGCCGGTGACACTGCCGGCGTCGTACGGGTGCCGGGCTCCCGCATTGCCGCGCATACGCGACTGGCGCCCCGAGACGCGGGACTGGTGGGGCGATCTCTGGCATAGCCCGATGGCCGGCGAATTCGTTCCGGTTGACCGGTATGCGCTGTACCGTCTGGCGGTGCTAGTGGATGAATTTTATGGCGAGCCTGACCCAAAGCTGGCCGCCGAAATTCGAGCGACCGAGGCCTTGTTCGGTCTCTCGCCCGTGGCCCGCCGGCGGCTAGCGTGGGAGATAGGTACTCCCGACCCGGCGACGGCCCCGGCGAGAGCCACGAATGCCCCCGGCGAAGATCCTCGGGAGCGACTGCGGATTATCGAGACAGATAGAAAGGAGTAGTAGGAGATGAAGCTGCCGATGGATGAGCACGGGCAGCGGGTGCTTGGGTTGGCAATCAAGGGGATTGACGCCCTCATTGATGAGTTCCTGGCCGCGCATAAGGACGGTGCGGGGCTGCGCCGGCTCCACGACAGGGGCGAGGTGCGCTGGCGGCTCGGCTACGATGAGGCGAGCGGGCTGATCACCTTCGGGGCGCTTATGCCGACGGGTGAGGTGGTGCCCGTGGCTGCGGCGGTCGCTAAGCCGGTGGCGGATCTGCCCGTGGCGATGCCCACGACGTTGCACTAGTTGTTCTAATACAATCATGATGCTACAATCGTGGTGGTGGTGCCCGGAGCGGTGCCACCACCACGGTAGCCGGCACCGGCACGGAGCGGCACGGGCCGGCAGGATCGGGACCCGTGACCGAACGGAGTTGAGGTCAGGGTCCACCCCAGGCGCCCGGAGCTGGTGCCGTCGGTGGCAACGCCCCCCAGGATGAGACTGTCTCACTATGAGTGCGCCGTACATGGCGCGCAGGAGGTAAAAATGCCACTTTACACTGCAGAGCAAAGCCGGATGGCCGAGCGCCGGCGCCGGCTGGTGGATACGATGCGACGAATTCTGGACGCGGCCGAGGCTGCGGGTGCGTCAGAGCTGACCCGGAGCCAGGCCGCCGACTATGCGGCCGCTGAGGCGGAGTACAACGAGCTGACGGCCCGGTTGGCCGAGGAGGGGGTGCTCCGTGACGCGGTGGCGGTGCGGATGCCCGCGGAGGGCGGCATCGAGGAGAAGCGGGCGGCCCAACGCAGGTTGGAGGAGGGCGAGCGGCAGCTCGGCCTGGAGGACTACGCCCGGCTGCGGGGCGACGCCCCGGCTGATGGTTTCGGCGTTCGTGCCCTGAAGCCGGAGGAGCGGATGGCCAGCCTGGCCGACGGCTACGGCACCGAGCCGCTGTCGTTCGGCCGGTTCATTCGCGGGCTGGTCACGGGCGACTGGCGTGGAGCGGAAGCCGAGCGGCGAGCGCTGAGCGAGGGCACGCCCGATGCCGGCGGGTACCTGGTCCCGACGCAGCTGTCCAATCGCGTGATCGATCTGGCCCGGGCGAAGACGGCCGCAATTCAGGCTGGCGCTTTGACTATTCCAATGAGCAGCAATGTGCTCGATGTCGCGAAGGCCACATCTGACCCGGCGGCCGGGTGGAAGAGCGAGAACGCGGCGGCCACGGCGTCTGACATGACCTTCGACCGCATCCGGTTCCAGGCCAGGACCCTGATGGCGCTGGTGAAGGTCTCCGTCGAGCTGATGGAGGACAGCCAGCTACTCGCGGGAACGCTGGAGAACGCCCTAGCTCAGGCCCTGGCCTTGGAGTTGGATCGCGTGGCGCTGTACGGCTCCGGCACGGCCCCCGAGCCCAAGGGGCTGAAGAACTGGCCCGGCGTCCAGGTGTACTCGATGGGCACGAACGGAGCCGCGCTGACGAGCTACGCCCCCTTCAGCCAGGCGGTCCAGTTGATCCAGCAGGCGAACGGCACGCCCAACGCGGTGATTATGGCCCCGCGGACGGCTGGCGAGGTCGACCGGTTGGCGGATACGACCGGGCAGCCCCTACAGCCGCCGGAGAGCTACCGGGCGCTGAAGAAGCTGGTGACGTCGCAGGTGCCGGTGAACCTGGCCCAGGGGACGGCCAACAACGCGACCGATGTCTTCGCTGGCGACTTTTCCCAACTCCTCATTGGCATGAGGCAGCAGATACGGGTTGAGGTCAGCCGTGAGGCGAGCGATGCGAGCTCTTCAGCCTTCAGCAACCTCCAGGTTTGGGTTCGCGCCTACCTGCGGGCTGACATCGCGGTGGCTCAGCCGGCCCACTTCTGCATCGTGACGGGCATCGTTCCGGCGGCGTAGAACGTGGTACAATAAGGCAGCTCCTTTCCCATCGGGGCGCTCGGGCTTCCCCTGCTGTTCACCCGGGCGCCCCCGCCTTTGTGCTAGATCGCGGCCACCGATCGAGTTTCGATGCAGCTAGATAAGGAAGAAGACCCCCCCCTGGTTGCGCGGTTGCACGGTTGCACGGTTGCAGGAGGGGATAGAGCCCCCCCTGGCGCTTCACGCCCCTTCACACGGTTTCACGCCATTTCACAGGTTTCACGCACCAACCGACGGATCCTGTGACGCACACATGCCCACATTGACCCGCGGATACGAGCCCGCGTGTCAACGAGGGGCGTATGCCCGGAACTTATGGGCATACGCCCGCTCCCGTTGCTAACATCCTGCTAACAAACGTGTTAGCACTAATTGGTATAGGACGCACTAAATGGCCCGTTCAGGTGTAGAATAGGCACACAGAACGGGCCTAAATGGCCTATTTGGGACTGTTAGGACGTTTCCTAGCGCATTTGTAAACCGCCGGTTGCGGGTTCGAGTCCCATCGTCGGCTCCCTGAAAAGGGCTCTCAGTCAGTCTGCGAGCCCTCTTGTTGTGTCCGCGGTGCCGACGTCCTAGCGTGGTCTGTCGCTTCCCCCGATTATCACCTCGACCCCATGTTTCCACCGGCCCGCTGCAGGGCTACCCTCAACAGTTTCTTAACATCACTCTGCTATCCTCTGTCGCAACTGCCTTCTCAGGGCGGAAGAGAGGGCCCGGGCAGATCATTGCGGGACGCAATGCCGTGTCCGGGCCTCCATCCAAGGGAGCAGTGCGAAATGGGAACTCATTCTCTGGAAAGGCTCTCCAGGAGAGCCGTCGACATACAGGCGTTCTGGCTTTGGCGCGAGAGTGCGCCGCGGTGGATAGGGTTGACGGCTGTCGTCGCCCTGGCGGCGGCTTTGCGGCTGGCTAACCTGGCGCCGCTGGGCTACGCCAATCACTATTACGCCGCCGCCGTGGAGAGTATGCTCCAATCCTGGCACAACTTCTTCTTCGTCGCCGCCGAGCCGGGCGGCTCGGTGAGCGTGGACAAACCGCCCGTGGGGCTCTGGCTGCAGGCGATCTCAGCCCACTTCTTTGGGGTCAACGGCTTCGGCCTGCTGCTGCCAGAGATAGTCGCGGGTCTGCTTTCCATCATGCTGGTCTACCACCTGGTCCAAAGGTCCTTTGGGACGACGTGGGGTCTGTTGGCGGCATTGGTCCTGGCCATCACGCCGGTGACAGTGGCCGTAGATCGGAACAACACCATCGACAGCACCCTGATTTTCACACTGCTGCTGGCGGCCTGGGCGTTCATCATCGCGACGGAGAGGGGCAAACTCCGCTACCTGCTGCTGGGCGCCGCGCTGACGGGTGTCGCCTTCAACATCAAGATGCTGGAGGCTTACCTGCCGCTCCCCGCCTTCTACGCTCTCTACTTCCTGGGGTCTCCGGAACGGCTCTGGCGCAAGCTGGGGAACCTGACTTTGGCCTCGGTGCTGCTGCTGGCCATCTCCCTCTCCTGGGCCGTGGCCGTCGATCTGACTCCTGCTGACCAGCGTCCGTACGTGGGCAGCAGCGGCGACAACTCGGAGATTAGCCTCATCCTGGGCTACAACGGCATGGAGAGGTTGATGGGCATGGGAGGGCATGGCGGCCTTCTCAGTGGGCTGCTGGGCGGCAACCGGGATGGTGGGCAGTTCAGCGGACCCGCGCGGGGTGGAAACAGCCTCTTCCAGCGGCCCTCTGCGCGAGGTAACGGCGGTTTTTCGTTTCCGAGCCAGGGGAGGGGCGGAGGCTTCCCCCAGTTGGGTGCAGGTGGAGACGGAGGATTCCCGCACCGGGTTCCGAACGGGGTGCCCCCAGGCGGTGAACAGGGCATCCCGGGCGGGTTTGTCTGGGGTTTTGGGGGAGGGTTTGGTGGCATGGATGGAACCGGCAGGGCAGGAGTGCTCCGGCTGTTCAGCGCACCCCTGAGCAATCAGATGAGCTGGCTCCTGCCCTTCGGCTTGCTCAGCGCCCTGCTGCTGGCTTTTCGAACGCGGCCAACGTGGCCGCTGTCCGCTAGACATCGGGCGCTGGTGTTGTGGGGAGGCTGGCTCCTGACCGGCATGGCCTTCTTCAGCGTCGCCGGATTCTTCCATCCCTACTACCTCGCGACGTTGGCGGCGCCCGCGGCGGTGCTGGTGGGCATAGGTGCCCGCGAAGGGTGGCGAGCGCGAGGAGAGCACCATTGGCTGGGCGCGGGCCTGCTGGTGGTTGCGGTGGGCGCTACGCTACGGTTTCAGGTGGCCACGGTCATGGCGTTCACCAAAGACACGTGGTGGCTTCCCGCTGCCGTGGGGCTGCTGTTCGTAGGAGCGGTGCTGCTGTTGGCATCGACGATACGCCCCCTGGAGCGGAATGCTGCCGCAGGGTTTGCCTGCCTGTTGGCGGCGATTCTGATCACACCCGGGATCTGGTCAGGGCTCACGACGCTCAACCCCAGCGCGAATCAGTCGCTGCCCAGCGCCTACGGTGGGCGCCCCCAGGAGCCGGTGAACGGGGGTGGGCTGCAGGTGAACCAGGCACTGCTCGACTACCTCCAGTCGCGCACGAGGGATGTCAAGTACCTGATGGCGGTGCCCAGCTCGATGCAGGGAGCCGACTACGTGCTGGCCACGGGCCGTCCGGTGCTCTATTTGGGCGGATTCATGGGCCAGGATCACGTGGTCACCGGAGAAGAGCTATCACGGATGGTCGCTGATGGCGAGCTGCGCTACATCTACTGGAATCGAACCACGCGGGGCGGCGGTCTCGGCGTGCAATCGGACCTTTCAGCGTGGGTGGCAGCCAACTGCACGCCGGTGCAGGGCTTCGATACAGCGACGCGCAACTCCGGGGCACCGGATGGGACATCCGGGGCATCCTTACCAAACAGCGTCGTCCCATTCATGGGAGGGGGCGAAATGCAGGTGTCGCTCTATGCTTGCGGCCCCGCTTCCACCCCATAATGGCGCCGCCCCGTCGGTTCCTGTGTTGCTCCTGGACAATCCTTGACCCTGGAGGCAGTGTAGGGTAGAATCGTGATCGCGACAGGGGAGTAGCTCCGGAACGCGCGGTAATGCGCGGCGGCGGAATCGACACGCTGGCAGAGATGCCCGGTTCCGTCGCTTGGCTAACGCAGGCCAAGCAGCGAGACCTTCGCCGCGAGGCGGCTTGTCCGCCTCGCGGCAGAGGTCTCGCTTTTGTTTGCCCGCCGTGATAGGAGCGGGGGACCAGGCCCGAAGGGGAGAGCGGAAAGGACCATGACAACAGCCCTGAGTCTGCTGACCAACATGGTGGTCATCCTGTTGGGCTGCAAGCTGTTCAGCAACGGGGTAGAGTGGCTGGGGCGCCGTCTCAAGCTGGGCGACGGCTCCATAGGCAGCATCCTGGCAGCGGTGGGAACAGCTCTTCCCGAGGCGGTGGTCCCGGTCATCGCTATAGTCTTCGGGGCCACCAGCGATGTCCACGACATCGGCATCGGAGCCATAGTCGGGTCATCCTTCATGCTGGCGACGCTGGCCTTGTTCGTCACCGGCGTTGCCGTTGCTCTCTTCTCCGTCGGCGGCCGGCGCTCCGTTCACGTGAAGGCTGATCCGACGGTCCTGTCCCGGGACCTGCGCTTCTTCATCGTAACCTACGCTGCCACCATCGGTGCCGCGCTCCTGGAGCGACGGGACCTGCAGTTGGGCCTGGCGCTGATATTGGTCATTGCCTACGCGGTCTACGTATACAGAACCGTGAAGGGGGACAGCCCCTCGGAGCGCGATCTGGAGCGACTCTACTTTCGGCCCGCTGCTGTAACCCCGGGCATTCTCCCGATCCTCCTCCAGATGGTGGTGGCCGTGACGGTGATCGTGACAGGCGCCAAGTTCTTCGTCGCCGGCATCCAGAGTGCGTCCCACGCCCTGGCGGTTCCGACCCTGCTGTTCTCTCTGCTGATTACGCCCTTCGCCACCGAGCTCCCGGAGAAGTTCAACAGTGTGATGTGGATACGGGAGGGAAAGGATACCCTGGCCCTCGGGAACATCACCGGCGCCATGGTATTCCAGTCCTGCATCCTCCCCGCCATAGGGATCTTGCTTACCCCTTGGCAACTGACCACCCCCTCTCTCATCGCGGCGAGCCTCGGCCTCACCTCTAGCGGAGCGGCCTATCTCCAGCTTAGGACGCGAGGAACCATCCACTATCGACACCTGATCGGAATGGGGCTCCTCTATCTGGGATTCGCCGCCTACGTCGTGGCGGTGGTCGTCAGGTAGCGTGGGCGGACGGGTAGACGCGCAAGAAGACGAGCTTCAGAGTTCGCAGCGCCTTAGCCTGCCATAGCTTGCGTTATTTCGCGTTCTATGATAGTTTCCTCTGCGCCCAGAGGTGCTTCCCACGGCGCGAGTTCCACACGGCCCGAAGCCGCGCCCGAGAGAGCTTCCGGATTCTCAGCACGTGGCCTGATCCACGTAAAGACGTTTCAAAGACACGCTCGCTGTTTTCAGCGCGCCACTTGGTCCGCGGGTCGCGGCGTCCTTTCAAAGGCTCTCGTGCGCTCCGCGCTCAGCATCTACCAGCAGGTTTGTCGTGGCCTGATATCGCCGCGCCCTTCGCGGCTGAGTCGATGCCACCCACGGAGGGGACCATTGCCATCACAGCAGGATTGGTACGAATGTGCCAGGCAGGCAGTAGATACAGCTCGAGGAATCGGTCGCAGAGCCGTCGCAATGGGGCAGCGGGCATCATCCGCCCTCCGGTTGCCTCGGCCGGAGGCGGTCTCGTCCGGGGGATTGCCGGTGCCGCACCTTGTAGCGGCCGCCGCGTTCAGCGGAATCGTCCTGGCGTTGCTCGTCTCATTCCCATCCCCTGATGTTGCCAGACTGGCCCGGGCATTGGACGTTGTCAGAGCCAACCCCCAATCAGGCCAAACCGATCGGCCACGAACTGGCGAGCAGGCCCCGTCGGAGCCCGATCGGCCGGCCCACCGTCACTCCCAGGCGGGTACGGAGAATCTGCCACAATGGGCGCGGACGGTTGGGGGAGCCACCCTCTGGTCTCAGGCAATGGGTCCGGCCCGCCCCTTGCTGCAGTTGCCCGACAAGAGCCCCGTCCAGATCTCCGGAAGGGAGCAGAACGGTCGCGTTCCCGCCTACTACGCCAACGCCGACCTCGAAGGATCTGGCCTTGCCGGGTGGGTCGATCTGGACGCGCTTGAGGCGGCCGATGCTCCCGTGCGATCCATCCCCTCCAGCCGGGGTGGAGCACGTCCCTCTACCGATGCTGTATTGCCCGCCCGTTTCGTCGCCTCAGTGCTGGAGGGTGCCCAGGACTCGGCACGGGAAACCAGAGTCCCTGCGTCCGTCACTATCGCCCAGGCTATCTTAGAGTCCGACTGGGGGCGCAGCATGCTGTCCGTCAAGGGGCAGAACTACTTTGGGATCAAGGCGTTGGTGGGGCCGGGCCCCGCGGGGATCGTATGGATGGACACGCGGGAGGTGCTAGGGGGCAGGAATGTGGTGGTGCGTGATGCCTTCAAGGCATACCACGACATCCGCGAATCTATCATGGACCACGGCCGGTTTCTCGCTAGCAACCCTCGTTATGCTGCCGCGTTCCAGGTGCTCGACCCACGGGAGTTCGCCCGCCGGATCCACAGCGCCGGGTACGCCACCGATCCGGCCTACTCCACCAAGCTGATCGGTTTGATGGATAGGTTCAACCTCTACATGTACGACCTGGCCTCGCGGTCCGAGGATGGGGACCCCTAGGTTGTGAACCCGGGCGCTACGGCTGGAGTCACCGACGGGCAACTGGTGTTTCAGTCCGTGCACGCCGGATCGTCCGCGAATGCCCCAGTTCTTTTGCCGGGGCATCCTCTATTTCGGTATGCTTACACGGGGGAGGGCATACTTGTGGTATCGCCAGGCACCATCGAGTCAGACCGTGAGCTGAAGATCCAAATATCCCCACTAAGGTCGGTGGCAGAGAACCTCAAGATTGACGAAGCCATGACCCGGACGGCCGCCGCCGACGGCGGGGTTGTTCTGCGTCTCTGGTGGGGAGATGGTCCTACGGTGGTCGTGGGACGGTCCGAGGATCCGGAGCGAGTTGCCGACCTGGAGGCGTGCCGCCAACTAGGCGTGGATATCATCCGCCGGCCCAGCGGCGGGGGCACTGTGCTCCAGACTCCTGGAGTGCTCAACTACTCGCTGACCGCTCCGGCACCCGTGCTGTTGGACATAAGGGCCCTATTCTCCGTGGGTACCCGCCTCTTGATAGCGACCCTCGCCCGGCTGGGAGTAGTGGCAGACGCGCGGGCTGTATCGGACGTGGCGGTCGCTGACCGCAAGATCTCCGGCAACGCCATGGCGAAAAGGTGGGGAGGCGTTCTGCTCCACGGCACCCTCCTGTACGATCTGGACATGGATCTGGTGGAGAGATGCCTGCGGCATCCTCCCCGCGAGCCTGACTATCGCCGCGGGCGAGGTCACCGCGAGTTTCTGACCACCTTGCGCGCTGAAGGCGTTCGCGCTACCCCCGCCGATCTGGAGGCTTCCATGGTTGCCGCGGCACGCTGCTTGTGGTCGGAGGGCACCATGGCTTCCGTGCTGAGTGCACCCCGTTAGGCCCACGTGACCCGGTTGCCCCTCGGGGGTTGACGGGCTTGAGCTCGCTAGCGGGTGGGCCGTCTCCTGCCATGGCGGTGGCCGTGTTACCCTCCCGTGGTGATTCGTCAGAAATCGCGCCGCCCCGTTCAACTCACGCGAGGATTGTGAGAGGCGTGCAGACCGTCGCCGACGAAGCGGTAGCCAAGACCTCGCTCCGTCTCGATATACCTGGTGCCGTCCTTGGGCTCGATCTTGGCACGCAGCCGACTGATGAAGACCTTCAGATGGTCTCTAGCTTCCCTCTCGCCGGACCAAACCCTGTGCAGGAGCGTTTGGTGCGACATTATGCGTCCGGCGTTGCGCATCAGGTGATACAGCAACTTGCGCTCCAAAGGAGTGAGCCTCACCGGCCGCCCGCGCACCGTGACCCGGTGGGTCTGGAAGTTCATCACCAGGTCTCCACAGACCAGATCCTTGGCGGTTCCGACGGTGGAGATCCGTCTCCTCCTGCGCAACAGCGCCCTGATTCGGGCGATGAGCGCTGTGGAGTTGAGAGGCTTCACCACGAAAGCATCCGCTCCTGCTTCCAGTGCTGCCACCTGGACGGTCTCCTCCTCCCGCCCCGATGCCGCGATCACCCAAGTGTTGGAGGTCTGCGCGAACTCTTGGAGCAGACCGAGGCTCTCGTCGTCCGGCAGATCCATGTCAAGCACCACCACGTCGGGATGGTGCTGGTAGAAAGCCCAGAGGGCAGCATCACTCTGCCGTGCGGGGATCACCACGGCGTCGTCCCACTGAATGCGAAACCCCTCTGCCAGGTCATCGAGCAGTTGGGGATCGCTGTCGACCGTCAGTATCTTCATGCGCCTTCCCCCCCCACCCACGGCCGCAAGTTGGACCTGAAAAGAGCCGAAGGAGCAGCCGGCGTATGGATTATAATCG
>Ga0315298_1009104_pt1 | contig 12381 bp, 11 predicted proteins | sample WHS_1_MG_FD_203077 | JGI IMG/M metagenome (GOLD analysis project Ga0315298, IMG submission 203077) | Extremophilic microbial mat communities from Washburn Hot Springs, YNP, Wyoming, USA - WHS_1_MG | ecosystem: Environmental > Aquatic > Thermal springs > Hot (42-90C) | place: USA: Wyoming... | reverse complement strand
GCCGGCAGGCGGGCAGGGTTCACATGCGCGGCCAGCTCGCTGGCCGCGCCGCACCCCATAGCCTGGAGCAAAAGGATGGCAGCCAGCCCCAAGGGTGCCAGGCGCCTCACAGCTTTCGTTGCTCCTCCCCTCATGATGGCAGCGGCGACTGCCAGGGAGAGCAAGAAGCGTGCCACGCGAGCGGCCCTCTGCATTGGAGCGGTTCGTAACTCCTCGCCAGTGGTTCGGGGGCGGGTGGGTGTACGGCAAGGAGAGCCGAGTGGGCTCTCCGGCGATGCGCCCCATCCCCCGGCCCCTTCTCCGCTTCGGCGGAGAAGGGGAGAAGGGGTTTTGCGCGTGTTGGCGCGCGGCTCCGCCGCCCGCCAAGACCCCTGACTGGGAGGGGTCGCGGGCCGGGCCGACGGAGCGCGAAGTCTCTCACTACAGAGAGGGGCCCCACTGCGCCCTAGGGGCGCTCGATGCATGTCGCCCTGGCGGAGAGCCCCGCTGCGCCCTAGGGGCGCTCGATGCATGTCGCCCTAGTGGAGAGCCCCACTGCGCCCTAGGGGCGGCAGAAGGGGGCCGGGGCAAGCCCCTCCAGCCCCCTCTCCACCGCCACGGCTTGCCGCTGGAGGTTCTATCGGCTACCTCTGCCCGCTCCTCCACCCCACCACCGCAGGTACAGCCAGAAGGAGGAGTGCAAGCAGCGGCAGCAGCCCGAGGAGGATGTTCAACGCGCTGTCGGCGCCGGTGACCGGCAACTCCCCTACTGGGGCAGTGGCTGTGGCCGCGGGGAGGGCGGCCACGACCGCTGTCGCCTCCGCGGTGGCCGCGCCCGGTGTGGGGGTTGCCGTCGGCCCCACCGGCGTGGCGCTGTTGGGCATGGCCGTGCTTGGCAGGGCAGCTGTCGGCCGTGTCGCCGTCGCCGTAGCCGGTGCCACGGAGACTGTGGTAGCCGAGGTTGCAACCGCGGTTGGCGCTCCCGTCGGTGCCCCCTCGAGGGTTGCCAGCGCCAGGGGCGTAGGGCTGCCCACAGGCGCAGGCGTGTCGCCGGGGACCGCCATGGTGGGGATGGCGCCCGGCGGGACGTCGACAGTGGTCGGCGAAGCGGCGGCGAGCGGCCCTTCGGGGGCCAACGAGGCACACGATGCGCCCATCATGGCCAGCGCCACCAGCACGGCGAGGCCGAGCAATGGTAGCAGCTTGTCCTTCATCTCTCCGTTCTCCTTCAGGCACGCGTCCTTGGCTGCAACGGAGGAATTCTCCCAGGATGGGCCTGCGGGCTCGGGCGGGGCCGAATGGTGTAGTGGGGGATGATGGGAGCGGCCAGCAAGCCTGCGCGCAGGTCGCTCAGTGCCCCTCGCCTTGCGGTAAGGCTAGCAATTCCCGTGCCGAAAGCCGGCTACCAACCTGCCCGGCGGCTCACCCGCCAGATGACGCCCGTGGCCTCGGTGGCGACCCAGTCGCCCACATCTTCGCGGAACTCGACCACCCCGAAATCCACGATGTACAGATGGCCGTCGGGGCCGAAGCGTGCCTGGATGGGGCGCTCCAGACCCCCACCATCGCCGGTGAGCGAGGCAGGCATGCGGCTGCGGTTGACCGCAAAGTCGGCTACGGTCCTCGAGTGCAAATCGGCGCGCACCACGCGGTGGCCACCGGGCAGCCTGGGCTGCACCTCCTGGGGCCTAAGGAGTGGACCGAACTCGGCCACAAAGGCCTGGCCGGCGAAGCCAAAGGTGCGGTGGCGGCACAGGTCGAACTTGGCGGCTGAGACCCGGGGCCCGAAACTGAGCACGGGCTGGCCCGGCGCGGTGCGGCCACCCAGCAACTCACCATGGTTGGCTAGCAGGAAGCCAATCGGCATGCAAGGCTGCTGGTAGGCGGGGTCGGTGACCGGCCGCCCGGCCACGAAATCGGGCCAGCCGTGCCAGGCCCCTTGGCGAGCCATCCACAGCACGTCGGGGGCACCAACTATGGCGCGGGGTGGCAGGGGCTCGGGGCCCCGGTCGACCACGAAGAGGCGGGCGCCATCCCAGACCAGGCCAAAGGGGTCGCAAAAACCCCACGCCCACACCCGCAGGTCCGAGCCATCGCGGTTGGCGCTCATGATGGCGCCGCTGGCAGCCTGGCCGGGGCGAGCGCCTGGTATGCGGGTCCCGGCGGGCGGAGCGACGCCCCAGGGCGAAAAGGCGCCCGTAGGCCGCACCTCACCTGTGGCCGGGTCGGCGACGTCGTAGCATTCGCCGGTAAGCGCCACCTCGTCGCCTGGTACATCGTGGCCCAGGGGCTCGCCTGCGCTCTGCAGTTGCTCCAATTCCTGCGGCCCCACCACGCCGGCATTGCTCACCGTGCCCTGACCAAAGTACATGCGCCCGTCAGGCCCGAAAGCCAGGGCGCCGTTTTGGTGCCGACCCCATGAGGGCAACCTCGTAATGAGAGGCCGAGGGCGCTCGCCCTCGGCCAGGATGATGCGGCCGCGCTGGGCAACGTAGAGGAGGCCCTGGTCGACGGTGATGTCGTTGATCGGCTGGTCGAGCCCGCCAATCACGGTGGTGAGGACGCCATCGGGTTCCTGGCGCACTATGCGGATGTCGGTAGGCGCAGCGCGGCCGTAGGCAAAGGTGCTTTCGGCGATGAGCAGGTTCCCGTCGGGGTCCCAACTGACCGACGTGGGATAGTTCAGGTCGGTGACGATGGCTTCGATGTGGTAACCCGAGGGCAGCTCGATGCTCTCCGGGCTGATCCGCCGCCCTCGGGGCTTGACACGCTCCAAGACGTGCCTACGCATATGCCCGCCCCCCAAGGGGACCGGATCGCCCGGCCCCCGTATGCCCCGGCACCTACGGCCGTCGCCGGATGGTGCGGAGGCCTGGCAAGGCCAGCAACAAGAGCGCTACAACAGGCAAGAGCGACATGACCTTCGCGCCCACCGGGTCGCCACCGGTGACCGGCAGGAACGCTTCACCCAGAACAGCCGTGGGCACTGCCGACACGGCCAGGACGGCCGTCGGCGCGGCGGTGGCGGTTACCTCGGAGGGCGGCGACGTCGGCGGGACCGAGGTGGCCGGCACGGAGGTCGCAGTGAGGGTCGGCTTGGGGGTGCAGGTCTTCGCTGGCGTCTCTGTGCAGCAGTAGGGCGGCTGGATTGCTGGCACCGGCGTGCTGTTGGGGTTCGTCACGAACGTTCCCAGGTTCTGCAGGAACAGCCCGAAATTGTAGCCGAACAACTTGATCATGTCGCCGAATGAATCGCCCGTCGGGGGGGCCTTCGTTGGCTCAGGCGTCGTAAAGGGCGCCGGCAACGCCGCGCCCGTCTGGGGCCCTGCGGCAGTCGCAGGCAGCGCCATGGCCAGGAGAAGAAGCGTGGCCAGCGACGCGAGCAGGATGGTGGCCCACTGTCGATTCGTCCTCATCGTCCTGTTCTCCTCCATGCATTGTGGATGTCCTACGGGGCGTGAATCCCTGCGCGAGCAGTGCCTCCGCGTGAAGATGCGCTAGCAAGAATCATGCCAGCTTTACTTCTTCTCAGGCCAGAGCGCAGTTCACTTTGGGGCGAGCCTGTGCAATATGGCGCCCCATCGCGGCCGTGGGTCCCCCAGTATATGGGGGGATGGGCTAGCGCTGCAGCGCCAATCGGTGGGCAGAGACCTATTCCCCCATATTGGGGGAATAGCCGGCCCTGAGCAACACGAAGGGGTGGGGGGTTGAGCCTCGCAGAAACGGCCATGCGCACAAAGCGACAGGAGCTCGGACGCCGGAGCCCGCGTCTGCCCAGGGGTGAGGTGCTGCCTCTTCCGTGAACCTTGCCACAGTGCAGATTCTCCGCTATAATGGTGCATATACCATACCCCGGCTTGATCCCTTGCCCACGTCGTGACTCACAGGATGCCTGGCGGTGCCTTTGCCTGGCTCCCGTTTCACATGTGCGTTCCAGCGGAGGGGCATACTATGGGACAGACGGGTAACCCCAAAATCCTCGTCATCGACGATGAACCAGCCGTGGTCGATGTCATCTCCGACGCGCTGAGCGAGGAGGGGATGCAAGTGCTCGGCGTGAGCGACGCCGAGCAGGGGCTACGGGCGTTCTACCAGTTCCGCCCCGATGTGGTGGTGCTGGACGTCAGGATGCCACGCTGTGATGGCTGGGAACTCTGTCGGCGGCTGCGCCAGGTGTCGTTTCTGCCCATCCTCATGTTGACCGCTTGCAGCGGCGGTGAAGACCTGATCCGCGGCCTGAACCTGGGCGCCGACGACTATATGACCAAGCCCTTCAGCCTCGAAGTCCTCTCTGCGCGCATCAAGGCATTGTTGCGGCGCGCCCGCCCCCAGGCTGCGCTCTCGCCCACGATCCAGGCTGGCGACGTCACGATCGACCTCCTGTCGCGCAAAGTCAAGGTCGGCGAACGGACCGTTCCCCTCACTTCCAAAGAGTTCGACGTGCTGGCTTGCCTGGTTCGCAACGCTGGCCGCATCGTCCTGCGCAGCGAGCTGGTCGGTGAGGTCTGGGGCGAAGACGCACACCCGTCGCCCCAGCTTCTCAGCTTGTACATCTGGTACCTGCGCAACCGCATCGAGGAGGACCCGCGCAAGCCACGCCGTATCACCACGTGGCGCGGTGTGGGGTATCGTTTCGTGCCAGTGGGTCAGGGGGCGTAAGACGTACTGCGCGCTGCATGTTTCGTGTCCTGCCCTAGTGGCACGGCCGAACGCAGCACGCCCTGCGCATCGCGCACCACGTTTCACGCTTTGATGAGCGCCCTCAGCTCGCCAACGAACGCTGCACATCGCTTGGGCGCATCGCCCAGGTAGCGACGCACGTCGAGCAGGGCGCGCACCCGTTCGGGGGGCACGAGGCGGGTCAGGTCGGGGTCGGCCAGCAGCAGGTCCACCAGAGGGTTGGGATGGCCGGCCTGCACCTCGGCCCACGCGGCCAGGGCGTGTTGGCGCAGCCGTTCGTGCCAGGCCTGGCGGTCGCCCCCGGCCCGCACCAGTTCCATGAGCAGGGCTTCGGTAGCGGCGAAGGGCCCATAGAGTTCCAGGTTGCGGGCGATGGCGGCCTCGTTCAGGCGCAGCCCGCGTACCAGGCGGGTGGTGGCGCTGACGATCTCGTCGACGGCCAGAAAGGCCTCGGGCAGAGCCACCCGGCGGTTCGCCGAATCGTCCAGCGTGCGCTCCAGAGCCGAGAGGGCTGCGTTGTCCCACGCTACCCGGGGCAAGGCCGCGACGTAGCGGGCCAGCGAGCAGACCTTTTCGGCGGTGACGGGGTTGCGCTTGAAAGGCATGGCCGAAGAGCCCACCTGGCGCTGCCCAAAGGGCTCGTTCCATTCGCCAAAGGCCGGCGACTGGAGGAGGCGCAGGTCGAAGGCCAGGCGGTGCAGCGAGCCGGCCACGCCCGCCAGGGCGCTGAGCACCAGCCAGTCGACCTTGCGCGGGTAGGTTTGGGTGGTGACGGGCCAGGCAGGGAGGTCGAGCTCAGCCAGCACGCGCGCCTCCAGTTCGGCCGGGGTCATGCCAGTTCCGGCCAGGAGCTGCTGGTATGAGGCGGCGGTGCCCACGGCGCCTTTGAACCCCTTGCCTCTGACGCTGGCCAGAACCCGATCGATTCCCTCCAGGTCGAGGAGCAGGTCCTGAGCGTACTGGCAGAGGCGATAGCCGACGGTGGTAGGCTCAGCTGGCTGCAGGTGGGTGTAGGCCATGGCTGGCAAGTCGCAGGTGGCCTCGATGCGATCGGCCAGGGCCTCCAGCAGACCGAGCACCCCGCGACGGATGAGCTGCAGGGCCTGGCGCAGACGCAGGGCATCGGCATTGTCTTCGATGTCCATGCTGGTGGCGCCCAGGTGGATGATGCCCCCGCCCACCGGGCATTGCTCGGCATAGGTGCGGAGCTCGGCCATCAGGTCATGGCCGATCTCGGCTTCGATCTCATGGGCGCGCGAGAGGTCTACCTGGTCCACATGGGCGGCCAGGTCGGCCACCTGGGCAGGGCTTACCAGGCCGGCTGCCTCTTGGGCGCGGGCCAGCGCCAGCCAGATGCGGCGCCACAGCCGCCTCTTGCCCGCTTCGGACCACAGGGCGCGCATGGCCGGCGAGCCATAGCGCCACGTGAAGGGAGAGAGGTAGGTTTCCTCGTCGTAGGTCGTCACGGTGTCATCCTCCCCGCCAGCTTCGCGGGGCAGTATAGCATGGGGGCGCAAAGCCTGTCAACGGCGGTTTGGCTGCCCAAACCCGGGGCAGTGAGAGGAGCAGCGTGGGATGAGGGGCGATGCCAACGGTGGCAGCGGGCAACCCAGCCCGGCTGGCGCACACCTGATCACCCTGGTCAGCCGCAGGGGCGAGCTGCTCTTTGGGCGCATAGTCGACGGGCATATGGTGCTGGGCGATGCCGGCAAAATCGTTGCCGAAGAGTGGCAGCGCATCCCGGGCCTGGCGAGGGGCGTGCGCCTCGACGCATTCACCGTCATGCCCAACCACATCCACGGCATCCTTCGCCTGGGCGCGCCTGTCTCCGGCAGGGCAGGACGGAGCCAGCGCCGCCGGCCCAGGGCCCGCCAGGCAGGCCAGGGCGCGGTGCTGGGAGCCATCGTGAGCCAGTTCAAGGCCGCGTCGACCCGACGCGTCAACGCACTGCGCGGCACCGACTGCGGGTCCCTCTGGCAACCAGGCTACCGCGACCTGGCCATCGAAAGCGAGCAAGAGCTCGATGCCGTGCGCAGGCTGATCCGCGAGAACCCGGCCCGCTGGGCGGAGGATGTAGAGAACCCCCAGCGGGCCGGGTCGGTACCGCTCCCCGCTAGGTGAGCGGAAGCCGTCAGCCGGCGACCGACTGGCGCACCGCCTTGGGCACCTTGTCGGACGACCAGAAGCGCTTGACCACCTGCCCGTTGGCGCGCTGCTTCTGCAGCCAGTCTTCGAGAGCTGCGCTCCGCCTGACGGCCAGGATACTCTCATCCAGCGGCCGGTCGGCTGCATACTCCTCGACCTTGATGATGTGGTAGCCGTAGGTCGTCTGCACCACACCGCTGACCTGGCCCGGCTTGAGGGCAAAGGCCACATCGTCGAACGCCTGCACCATCTGCCCGCGCGGGAACCAGCCCAGGTCGCCGCCTTTGTCTTTGGTCTGCGTATCGGTCGAGACCTCCTGGGCCACCTTGGCGAAATCCTCCCCCTTCTGGATGCGTTCGAGGGCTGCCTTGGCGGCGTCCTCGGTGTCGACCAGAATGTGGCGGGCATGCACCTGCTCGGCCGTGGTCGGGACCTCGGCGGCCATGGCTTCCTGGAGCTTGGCACGCAGGAGCTGGACCGTCACCATGTCGCGCAGGTCAGCTTCGCTGAGGCCGACGTTCTTCTTCACATCCTGCAGGTAGCTATTGAACATGCTCTTAAAGCCCTCTTCGGTCACCGGGGTGGCCGTGGGCTCGGGCGTATCGGTAGGCCCAGGCGTCGCGGTGGGCGTGGGCGTGCCGACCGTCGGCGTCGGGCTGGGCTGGGGCGTGGGGGTTGGGCTGGGCGCGCCGGTCGGCGTAGGCGCCGGGGTCCACGTCGGCCCGAGGGTCGGCGTAGGGACCGGCGTCGGCGGCACACGGTAGTAGTTGAAGCTGTGTTCGATCTCAGCCTGCACCTCGTCAGGGGTGACAGTGATGCCGCGGCGCTTGGCCTCCTGTCGGATCAGCTCGTTGTCGATGAGCTCATCGAGGGGTGCCATCGTGCTCAGGCTGCTGACGGCCGACTGGACCTGGCTGCGCTGCTGTTGCAGGTAGCTGACAAGGAATTGCTCATTCGGATCGTTGGGGTCGAGCAGGCTCAGTTGCTGGTCGATCTGCCTCAGGTAGCTGTCCAACTGGTAGCGTCGGAACTGCACGTAGCGTTGGTAGGTGTCGGTGCGGATGGCCACACCATTGACGGTGGCCACCGGCGTCGCCGGCGCAACCACTAGGTACTGGAAGAGCCCGTAGCCGATCACACCGAGGATGAGGGCAGCGAGGATGCCGGCGCCAATGTACAGCCAGCGCTGGTAGCGCGCCTCACGTTCGCGGCGAGAGAGCGCCCTGCGGTTCACAACAGGAATCGTCGTTCTGCCTTTTTTTGCCATCCAGGCCTCCACCCAGGGTTGGGAACGGGAAGAAACACGGGGCCACGGCCCCTGCCGCGCCCCGTGCACGTACCATCCGGCACCCTGTCTTCGGGCTGCCGGAGACCTCGCCAGAGGCGGCGAGCGCTGCGCCCCTGTCGACCCTAGCCTGGGCTCAGCCGCGGCTGAGCTCGGCGGTGAAGGGCAGGAGCGCCAGATGGCGGGCACGCTTGATCGCCCTTGCCAGCCGCCGCTGGTGCTTGGCACAGGTCGCGTTCTTGCGCCGCGGCTTGATCTTGCCACGCTCGGTCAGGTAGTGGCGCAGCTCATCGACCTGCTTGTAGTCGACCTCTTTGACCTTCCGCTCGCAGAAGGGGCAGACGCGTGGCCGGCGCCCGCCAGCGGTGCGGCCCGCATACCCACCACGACCTTTGCGGGTAGCGCCCTTGGGCGCCCGCTCTTCGCCAGGGTGGACTTCTTCTCTCTCTTCTTCGGCCAAGGTAATTGCCTCCCTATTGCTCGCCGGCATGGGAGCCGGCGCGTTCCTCACGTGTTGTACCCCGCCCCTTTGGCCTTCGCCCAACCCACAGCCCCAACAGCCTATCCCAGCCTATGGCGCTGGCACAGCACATCCGCCCAGCGATTCCGATAGGCGCCGAGCCTTCCGCAGCCCCTGGGCCGGCCCTCCCCAGGCGACTGCCAGCCCAGCGCGCCGGGCCGTGTGGCAATTGGGCCGATGGCCGCGGGCATCGGTCACTCGGCTGGAGTCTCGGGTTGGGCTGGGGGCTCCGCAGGCGCCGCAGCCTCCGCCGTTTCCGTCTCCTCCGCCCGCACCAAGAGGTGCCGAATCACATCTTCCGACAGCTTGAGGTGCCGGTCGACTTCGCGGATGGCCTGATCGCCCATCTCGGTGCGGAGCAGAATGTAGGTACCTTCATTGTAGCGGCGGATGGGGTAGGCAAGCCGGCGCTTGCCCCACGAGGTAGACTTGAGGACCCGGCCACCGTTGGCCGTGATGGTCTGCTCGACCCGGCTGGCGACGGCGGCGACCGCCTCGTCGTCGATGTCGGGCCGCACGATGTAGGTGAGTTCGTATTCTCTCACGATGTGCCCTCCTTTCCATGGGCTAGCCCCAGGACGGGAATTGCCGGGCCGCGGGCCGGCGGCTCGGCCGCCTGAGGCGGAAAGTGAGCCGGAGGGATTGCCCGCCGGCTTGTGGGTGCCCTGCGCCGTGGGACGATGCGCACGCCCCGAGCGGTGCACCAGTGGCGCGATTATACCATCGACCGACAGGCGACGCAAATGTGCTTAACTGTAAGAAAAGAAGAGGCGTCCCCCGGCCGGGCCGCCACCGGCCGGGGGACGCCATTGAGGGGATAGGCACGAGGGATCGGCTAGGGGGGCGCTCCTCAGGTTCGGGGCCGCGCCCCACCAGCGCCAGCCTCGGGCCTATGGTTTCGGCCAGGCCCACGAAGGGCCGGGCACGAGCTGCTGCAGCAGCCATTCCAGAGGTGTTGGAGCTGCAGCGGCTCGACCGGAGCCCGTAGCAGCCGTAGCGGTGGCCGGATAGTCCTCCCCTGGCCCCGCTGGGATCGAACAGACAATTTGCGGGTCGTTGGGCGAGGCGTCGACGAGCCCCAGCTTTCCGGCCCGTTCCTGCAGCGAAGCGATGCTCTCGTGCTGGGCCACCTGGCAGCGCAGAAGGATGATCTCTTCCTGCAGGCGGGCCTCCTCGCGCTGGCGCACGACGAGAGCGTAGCGCAACCCGGCAGCCGTGCTAGCCTGGGAAAGGTAGAGGAGCCCCGCCAGGGTCAGCAGCACCAGCAACCCCACGATCAGGGCCAGAGCCCGGCCACTGATGCGCGTGGCCGCCCGCTGGTAAGTGAGCGGGCGCGAGTACAGGTCGACATAGAGAACGCGCTCGTGGTTCACCTGCTCCTTGCTCCCTCACGGCCCGCCCAAGCGCGCGATGGCGGGCATCGGGCTCGACGACCGGCGGCCCAGGTCCGCTCGAGGGCGGGCCTTGGGCAGGCCCTTACCCGCCCACTGCGCCGCCCGTGCGGCGGTCGCGATGGCTCTGGTTGGCCCACAGGCGAGCCGGGCGCACAACCGGCCGCATCCACATCTCTGCAGTATAGTGGCGCGGGCCGCGACGTGCACTTGTGCTATCCGTGAAGGGCTGGTAAGAGCAACGTTAGGAAGTTCAGGAGGCCGAGGCTGGGCTGGCGCGCATCTCGCCAATCACCCGCGAGGCTTGCACCGCGAGCAGCGGCACCAGCGCCAGGCCGACGATGATGGCCCAGTCGGCGAGGTCCAGGGGCATGGTGGCAAAGACCGGCTGCAGGAACGGTGTGTAGATGATGGCCAGGTTGGCTGCGACGACGATCAGGAAGGCCAGGTTGAGCGACGCGTTGGTGAGCGGCCCGATGCTAAAGAGCGAATAGCGCAGGCTGCGCAGGCTATACGCATGCAGGCTTTGGGCCAGTACCGATGTGGAGAAGGCGAGCACCCGCGCCCGCTCCACGCCACCACCGCGCAGCAGAATCTCCAGCAGGAACGCGGCCAGCGTCACCAGGCCGATCAGCAGCCCCTGCCCCGCAATGCCCAGGGCCGCGTTGCGGGTGAGGATGCCCTCTTCCGGGGGGCGAGGAGGGCGCTGCATGATGCCCGGCTCGGCCTTCTCCACGCCCAGGGCCAGGGCTGGCAGGCTATCGGTGGCCAGGTTGATCCACAGGATCTGGATGGGGAGGAGGGGCAGCGGCAACCCCACCAGCCCGGCCAGAAAGAGGGTCAGCAACTCGCCTGTGTTGCAGGAAAGCATGAACAGGATGAAGCGACGGATGTTGTCGAAGATGGTGCGGCCCTGTTCGGTAGCGGCAACGATGGTGGCAAAGTTGTCGTCGGCCAGGATCATGTCGGAGGCCTCTTTGGCCACGTCGGTGCCCGTGATGCCCATGGCGATGCCAATATCGGCCTCTTTGAGCGCCGGAGCGTCGTTCACGCCGTCGCCGGTCATGGCTACGATCTGGTTGCGGGCCTTCCAGGCGCGCACGATGCGCAGCTTGCTTTCGGGAGCCACGCGGGCGTAGACGCGCACTTGATCGACGATCTCGTCAAAGCGCTCATCGCTGATCTCGTCGAGCTCCCTTCCCGTCAGCGAGGCATAGCCCTCGCGGAAGATTCCCAGCTCGCGAGCGATCGCGATGGCCGTGTTGTGCTGGTCGCCGGTGATCATGACCACCGTAATCCCCGCCTCCTGGCAGGTGCGCACAGCCTCGCGCGCCTCAGGGCGGGGGGGATCGATCATGGCAGCCATGCCCACGAAGATGAGGTCCTGCTCCACACTTTCCGGCTCGAGGGGCACGCTGCTCTCCAACGGCCGGTACGCCATGGCCAGCACCCGGAGCGCTTGCTGGCCCAGCCAGTCGTTGGCATCGAGAAACTCGCGCCGTTCGTGGGGGCCCATGGGCCGGACCTGGCCCTGCTCCTGGATGCGCGTGCAGAGCGGCAGGATGGCTTCGGACGCCCCTTTGACAAAGGCCACTCGCCCCCCTGGAGACACAGGCGCCGCCAGGGCAGGGGGCTTGAGGCCATCGCCCTTCCAAGCATAGACCACACTCATGCGCTTGCGCTGGGAATCGAAGGGCAGCTCTTCGACGAATTCGTATTCGGCCTCGGCGTCGGCCTCGGTGTAGCCCGCCTTGGCAGCCAGCGTGATCAGGCTGCCTTCCGTCGGGTCGCCGCGGATGGTCCACCTGCCATCCTGCTCGATCAGGTCTGCTGTGCTGGCCAGGCTTGCCACGCGCACCACAGCCTGCAGGTCCTCGGCCTGGGGGTCGATGGGGTCACCATCCACAAAGAACTCGCCGCGGGGCACATAGCCCTCGCCGCTCACTTGGATGGTGCGGAGGGCGGTGATAACCTGGCGCACGGTCATCTGATTCTGGGTGAGGGTGCCGGTCTTGTCGGAGCAGATCACCGAGGCCGAACCCAGGGTCTCCACCGAACGCAGGCGACGCACCAGGGCGTTGCGCGCGGCCATGCGCCGCACGCCGATGGCCAGGGCCATGGTAACGACCGCTGGCAGGCCCTCGGGGATGGCCGCTACCGCCAGGCTCACTGCTACCAGGAAGACCTGCAGGAAAGGCGCGCCCCGAGCCGCGTCGAGGGCAAAGATGATGGCCACGATGCCCAGGGCGGCATACACCAGGTAGCGGCCCACGCGGTCGAGTTCCTCTTGCAACGGGGTGGCCTCGGGGGCGATCTCCTGCACCATGCGCGCGATCTTGCCAATCTCGGTCTGGGGGCCGGTGGCGACGACCAACGCCCGA
>Ga0315298_1009103_pt1 | contig 12381 bp, 10 predicted proteins | sample WHS_1_MG_FD_203077 | JGI IMG/M metagenome (GOLD analysis project Ga0315298, IMG submission 203077) | Extremophilic microbial mat communities from Washburn Hot Springs, YNP, Wyoming, USA - WHS_1_MG | ecosystem: Environmental > Aquatic > Thermal springs > Hot (42-90C) | place: USA: Wyoming... | reverse complement strand
TATCTCAAGGCGGTGGTACTCAGCCTGCTGGGATGGCTGCTGCGGGGAAGGGTCCGGCGTGCGGGGCTGGTGGCACCCGACCACTTCCGCGGCCTGCTGCTGGGGCTGGCCTTTTCGACTCAGGAGCTGCACTGGGTGTTGGAGAATCTACCGTCGGGCTCCACGGAGCTGATGTGCCATCCCGGGTATCGGGATGACCAGTTGCGCCGGTGGACATCCTACTGGGAGGGCCGAGAGATGGAACTGAGTGCGCTCCTCGACCCCACCAGCCGGGCAATTCTTAATCGGGCCGGAGTTCAACTTGCCAGCTACTCCGGCCTCTCGCGGTGAGGGACCAGCATGCTGAGTCCGGCATCCCAGGCCCCCATGGGTTGAAGCTTGGCAATGGTTACCCTGTGGGGATAGGGGATCTCGATCCCCTCTTGCGCAAACGCTTTTCTGAGTCGTGCGCGCAGTGCTCGTGCCACGGTCCACTGCTTGAGAGGGAGGGTCTTGACCAGCATTCGCAAGGTTATCTGGGACTCGGCCAAGGCCTCGACACCGAGCACCTCCGGCGGCTCCAGGATCAGCTTCCCCACCTCCTCGTCCGCGGCCATCTCCTCACCGACCCGGCGCATCGTTTCGAGGGCCCTGTCGATATCCTCATCGTAGGAGATCCCGATATCCATCACCACCCTCGACCACTCCTTGGTCAGGTTGGTGACGACCCGCACTTCACCATTGGGTATCACCACCACGGAGCCGTCCAGGCCACGCAGCACCGTTCTGCGGAGGTCCATCTTCTCGACCGTGCCCGCGTAGTTCCCAACCTTGATCACATCGTCCACTGAGTACTGGTTCTCCAGCAGGATGAAGAACCCGCCAAGCCAGTCCTTGATGATGTTCTGGGCACCGAAGCCGATGGCAATGCCGGCGATACCGGCGCTGGCCAGGAGGGGCGTGATGTCTTTCCCGATCAGGGAGAGTATGGTCAGTCCGGCGATGGTGAAGATCGTGATCCGGCCGGTGGTTTCCACCACCTGAGACAGGGTTTTTGCCTTCTGAGCCAGCTCCCTTTCCGGCTCCTTGCGCTGCAGGATACCGCGGGCAACACCCCGCACTGCCACCTGCAGCAGCCACAGGGCGGCCGCGGCGATGGCGAGAACCAGCGCTATGGATACCAGGACTGCCCAGTCAATGCTCACAGTAGTGCCCGCACCGGCCAGGATGGTGGTGAGATTCTCCAACTACTGTTGCCTCCTTGACGGGAAGCAGGGAGCGGGAGATAAGTATCCCTTAACCCCTGATACCCGACCCCTGATCCCTGGCCCGAAGTGCCGCATCCAGCATCTCCTTACGGGTTGTGGTAGGATAGGTGCAGCCGGGGGCAATCACGTAGCCTCGGCCGCCTGTCTGCTCGATCCCGCGAGCTACCTCGCCTGCTACCTGTTCCGGTGTGCCCGTTGCCAGCGTCGCCGTCTGGCTGATGCCGCCAACCACCATCTTGCCGGACTTCTCCTTCCCATCCTTCAGAGTCGGGTTGCCTGGCAGCGTGGCATCCCAACTGAGGCCATCCACGGGATAGCGCTGAAGCCGGTCGAAGAAGATGCGGTCCCCGCACATGTGGAGAAGATTGAAGCCCGGGCGGCCCTGGATCGCGTCGAGAACCCGCAGATCGTAGGGTGTGCCGAACTGCTCGTACTGCTCTTCGGTGACCATGTCGGCGGAGGACAGTTTGGTGGTGGCGAAAAAGATGCCGCTGGCCCCCACCTGCAGGCAGGCCTCGGCGTACTCCGTGTAGGTCTCGGTTATCGCCTCCAGAGCGGCGTGCAACTCCTTGGCCTCGTTCTGCATCGCGTGGATTAGCCTCTCCCCGGAGTGGCCGGCTAGCCGGAAGGCGATGGAGAGAGGGGAGAAGATCGTCTGGAGGAAGTAGACGTTCTCGTCCTGAAGCCCCTCCTTGATCAACTCCAGTAGCAGCAACTGCTGCTTCAGCGCCTCGGAGCGCCAGATGTCCAGTACTCCTATCCTGGCCCAGTCCTCCCTGGAATGGACCACGTGGCTGACCAAGGTAGGTGATGTGTGGGGGTCATCAGTGTAAGCATAGCGGTTTCCCCAGTCCTCCACGTGGTAGGAGGCCCGGGGGTTAACCTTCATGAAGTCCCACTGATACTCTCTCTGGAAGGCGAGGAGGGCATCGGCCAGCATCGTGGCATCCCTCTCCTGCAAGAAGAAGTGCCGCCAGAAGCTGATGGGCACCTTGTCCGTCGCCTCGCCCTTGACGGCGGCGTTCATTCGTTCGATCTTGGTCATGCTCGGCATTCTTGTCCCCTTCTCGAACGCTCTCGGCGGTCTTGGCCACACGGTACAGGGGGGAGTATAGCATGAAGGATGGGGCTGGGAGCGAGGGAAGAGACTGGCAGCCCCTCATAAGTGGTATAATTGCGCCTGGTTCAAGGGGTGGACCGCCACCGCCGGCACCGGCAAGCTCCACACCCGATTCTGTCTGACGAGGGCGACGGACATGAGAATCATCCTGTACACCGGCAAAGGGGGAGTGGGCAAGACCACTACCGCCGCCGCGACGGCGATTCTGGCCTCTCGTCTTGGATACAGGACCATCGTCATCAGCACCGATGCCGCTCACAGCCTGGCCGACTCCTTCGACGTTCAGTTGGGGCCGGAGCCGACCCTCATCGCCGAGAAGCTTTGGGGCCAGGAGGTGAGCATTTACCACGAGGTGGAGAAGAACTGGGGGACTATCCAGAAATACCTGACATCCTTGCTATCGTGGCGAGGTCTGGACAGCATCGTGGTCGAGGAATTGACAGTCCCCCCTGGGATGAGCGAGCTGGCCAGCCTGCTGCAACTGGTGCGGTTGCACGAGAGTGGCCAGTACGACGTGATCGTGGTGGACTGCGCCCCCACGGGGGAGACCCTGGAGCTGCTCACCTTCCCTGAAATAGCGCGCTGGTGGATGGAAAAGATCTTCCCGGTTCAGAGGCGCGTGGCCCACGTGGCTCGACCGCTGGTGCGCCCCCTCGTCAGCATGCCCCTGCCCGGGGACGATGTCTTTGACGCCGTGGCCGATCTCTTCCAGCAACTGGACAGGACGCAGAGGCTGCTGACGAATCCCTCCATCACCTCGGTACGGCTGGTGGTGAACGCCGAGAAGATGGTGATCAAGGAGGCGATGCGCACTTTCACCTACCTGAACCTGTACGGCTACCCGACGGACCTGGTTGTCTGCAACCGTGTGATCCCTGCCACGGTGACCGACGCCTACTTCGAGAACTGGAAGACGGCCCAGGCAAAGTACATACAGATGGTGGAGGAGGGGTTCGCGCCAACGCCCATCCGGTACGTCCCTCTCATGGAGCGGGAGATCGTGGGTGCCGAAGCACTGGAATCGGTGGGCAAGACGTTGTTCGGCGCCGAGGACCCGACGGCAGTCTACTACCATGGCCGCGGCTTCACCTTCGAGAGATGGGACGGCGGCTATCAACTGCTCCTTCCGCTACCCTTCACCACTAAGAGCGACGTGGACCTGAAGCAGGTTGGGGAGGAGTTGATCGTAACCGTGGGGAGCCAGAAACGGAACCTGGTCTTGCCTCGAGCCCTGGTCGGTCTTCGGGCCCAGGGGGCTAGGCTGGAGCAAGATACTCTTAAGATACGGTTCGAGTAGCTGACACGGTCGGCTATTGGCTATTGTTCCTCGGCTTTCAGGGCTCGGATGGCACCTGGGGCTACATGGTGAGGTGGATCGCGGACCGCACCAGGGCTGGATCGAAGACTGCTGATGGCTGACCGCCGACGCCTGATAGCTAACAGGAGGTGCACCATGTCCGAGAACCAAAGCGGAGAAGTGAGACTCGAAGACGAGGAGCCCAGAGAGGAAGAGGGCAAGGTCATCACCCTCAGGATCGATCTGTCGGGCCCCATGGAGCTCCTGTCGTGGATGAAGCAGAACAACCCGCTGCGCGCCAGGAAGCGGCTCATGGCCATGATGCCGGCCGAGTTCAAGAGGCACGTGAGGGCCGCACAGCGAGAGCAACTGTTGGCGCTGCGCAGCCTGCTGGATATTACCATTGAGCGGCTGGGGACCGAGGAGAAGCCCGCCAGGAAGGCTACCAGCGTCGAAGTCGAATAGGCGACAGGGGATAGGGATCAGCGAGCTATCCCCTATCCTCTTCGATCCTTATCCTGCTGCCCCCCGGGACCTTCTTGAAGACCAGGGGGTCTCCCTCCACCTTGCCGAAGACGGTGACCTCGCTGGCCGGTCGGATCTCGTTGCCTCTGCTCACGGGAGTAGGCCCGAAGAAGATGCAGAAGGCGCTGCCGGGCGCCCAATAACCCAGGTCTCCCAACTGGACTACCTCTTGCCCGCGCTCGGTATCCAGGTGAACGGGGATGGAGAAGTAGATCTCGTCTCCCCAGGTGTTGGCTCTTGCCTCTATGGGCAGCGCCGCCCAGATGGCGCTGGCCGTCCTAGTGTCGTTCAGCGTTGCCGTGGCCGAGACGTCTCCGGCCGTGATCCGGATCCTTCGCATGGCCCTCACCCCGACCCTCTCCAGGGGGAGAGGGGAAATGAAGAGTCCCTTCAGAGGCAGGGACTCAGAACTGGGAAGCGCGTCAGACGTTGAAGAGGACGTGCATGATGTCGCCGTCCTGGACCGGGTAGCTCTTGCCCTCCAGCCGCAACAAGCCGCGCTTTCGGGCCTCCGCCATACTTCCCCCCACCGACATCAAGTCGGTGTAGCGCACCACCTCCGCCCGTATGAAGCCCCGCTCTATGTCCGTGTGGATCGTCCCCGCTGCCTTCTGGGCCGGCGTGTTTCGGCGGACCGTCCATGCCCTCACCTCGTCCGGGCCCACAGTGAGGAAGGAGATGTAGTCCAGCAACCCATAGGACAGGGCGATGACTCTGTCCACGCTGGATTCGCGGATCCCCATCGCCTCCAGGAACTGCTGCTTCTCCTCGGGGTCCAGCTCGGCCACCTCCGCCTCCACCTTCCCACAGAGGGTGGTGAAGGCCGTCTGGGGCACGTTGTAGCTCTGGCTCACCGCTGCTCGGATCTCCTCCGCCCGAGGGAGCTGGTTCTCGCCCAGGTTCAGCACGTGCAGCAGTGGTTTCTCCGTGAGGAACTGATAGGCCCGGATGGCCAGCTTCTCCTCCTCGGTCAGTTGCTGGGCTCGAACGGGGATCTCCCTCTCCAGCTCGGTTCTCATACGGGACAGCAGATCCATCTCCCGCTCGCCGGCCTCCCGCTCCTGGGCCTTCACCTTGTGGACCGACTCCTTCAGCCGCTCCAGCCGGCGCTCCATGATGGCTAGATCCGAGTAGGCCAGCTCCAGGTCCATGGTGGCCACATCCCGCGCGGGATCCACCGAGCCTTCCGGGTGCGGCACCGACTCATCCTCGAAGACTCGCACCACGTTCAGCAGTGCATCGGCCTTGCTGATCTGATTGAGCAACTGTCCCGCGATCCCCTCGGACTTCTCGGCCCTGCCACTGCCCTTCACCACACCCCCGGCGTCGATATACTCGACGGTGGCATGGACGACCCTCTTCGGCTTGAAGATCTTGGCCAGCTCTCCCAGGCGAGGATCCGGGACCTGCACCACGGCCACGTTGGCATCCGTGGAAGCGGCAAAGGCACCCGTCCTGGCGCGAGCGCCGGTGAGGGCGTTGAAGACAGTAGTCTTGCCTGCCTTGGGCAAGCCGATGATGGCAATCTGCAACGATCGATACCCCCTGCTGGTCTATCACCAATGATAGCACAGCGATCAGCGGTCAGCGATCAGACATCGGGCGTTAACGGTCAACCTTCGCCCCAACTCTCTCCTGGAAGGGCGAGGGAGGACGATGGCAGGTGGCTCCTACCGATCGTCCGAGAGGAGCAGGCCGGAGGTGCGAGGGGGAGTGCCCTCGGACGAACCCTTGCCGATCTCCAGTTGCCCGTTCCGAAGGATGAGAAGCTTGGAGGGGTCCACTGCGTGGATGAGCTCCTCGGCCACCAGGCCAATCCTTAGACCTCCATCGGCGATCCTCCGGGCCGTCTTGTAGATGTCCCAGGCCGGGGAGTGGTCGCCGGAGATCTCGCTGACGGCCTCGCTGGGCCATACCAGGTACAGATCTGGAGGGGCTGGTGCTGCTGATGCCGCCAGTCCGCCGTTGTCCCGAAGCCAGCGTACGGTGGAGGCCAGGCCGCCGTACTGGGGCTTCCTCCGACCGCGTGCGTCTACCACCCCGTAGTTGCCCCCGTCCGAGGGATCATCCCGCCACTGGAAGTAGAAAACGCCGCTGGCTCCACCCGACAGGGCACTGGCGGCGAAAGCATGGGTGTCTTCGCCGGTGGGAGCGCCGTCCTTGCGATTCATCTCCATCACCCAGACGGGGCGCCGCCAGTAGCGGGCCAGCATGTCCGCGGTCAGGCTGTAGTAGCTGGCATCGCCGATGCTGTCCGGATAAAGGTCGAAGCCGACGATGTCCGCATCCTGGTAGATGTGGAGCGGAGAGACGCCTGTCAGCGGCTGCTGACCCCACCACCACCAGGCCATCTCCGACACTATCACCGGGTGATTAGGATCCGCCTCCTTGATCGCCCTGGCCATCTCCCCGACGAAGCTGCTCAGGTCGTCGTATCCGAAGCTCCTCCAGTCGGACCACTGTCTCAGCAGCGGCCCTTGTGTGGGGAGCTGGTTTCCAGACCCACGCCACGGTTCCACCTCGTCTATGGATCCGTAGGTCGTGGACCAGGCCCTGTTCAGTTGATCCAGGGAGCCGTACTTCTGCAGAAGCCACTGTCGAAAAGCCGAGATGGAGTAGGGATTATAATCGTAGAGCTCGGTCATCCCGTAGCGGGGTTCGTTCAGCACCTGGTAGGCGAGAACGGCTGGATGGCCCTTGATATGACTGACCGTGGCCTCTATGTAGTCGCGGAGCCGCCCGCGGTAGTCGGGATGATCCAGGCAGGGAAGGTCGTCCAGGGGAGACTGGCCGTTCTGATCCACAACTCGCCAGTCGCGGTACATCGCCCAGAACCAGAGGGGGGTGTTGAAATCCTGGGTGGTGTGGGAGAAGACCGGGACAACGTACATGCCGTGGCGATAGGCCGTGTCGAGAAACTCGTCCAGGGGCCCGAATCGGTAGCGGCCCGGCGCGAGAGGCTCGATGTCCCTCCATCCCAGATCGATGCGCACCGTGTTCAGCCCCAGACCGCGCATCCCCTCGAGATCCTCATCCCAGCTATCCCGGTGGAGAGTGAAGTGGTAGGTGATGCCTATGGGGAAGAACGGCTTTCCGCCCACCAGCACCTGGGGATGACCCGAGGCTCCATCACCCGAAGCGTCGGCGGTCACCACCTGGACGTCCAGCGGCCTGGGTGGATGCCAGGCAGGATCCGCCGATGTCACCAGGCTTGCCAGAAGTGACAGCAATCCCAGACGAATGAGCGGTCCCAGAAATGCCGCTAAGGGAGCCACGTGGCATCCGCCTTCCGGTCTCGTTGCGAGAAGGGACTAACCAGAGGAGGTGGACGATAGAATCTACGCAAGTCGATCATAGCAGAGCGGGTGAGGTGTTACAAGGCTGAGGGACGGGGCGGCTATCCGAAAGCCAGGGGTGAAACTGGTGTGGGGATCGGACGCCTGACGAGAAGTGGCATCTTTCTTGCCCTCGCGAAGGTTATGCGAGAGAGTCGCGGCTCCTGGGGCGGCTCGAGGCGACCGTCGACGAGGACGGAGGCGAACGAGGTGAAAGCGACCAGCGAGCGCCATCAGCCTCTTCGAGACTGGAGAGGGGCGGACTTTGACAGTCCGGTGTTGGGCCTGCCGGACGACCCCGAGAGTATTTGCTGAACTGTTGGAGTGCGCGATGATACGTGAAAGGCTTGGCCGGCTGGAGGGCATTCAGACCTCCACGGAGCGAATCTCCAGCGCCGGCAATCCCCTATGGGAGAGGCTACCCGGCATAGTGAGCTGGTTGGTGGTGTCGGCGCCCATCTGGATGACTCTCCTGTCCCCAGGCCTGGGTCTCGCTCTAGTGCTGGCGGCCACTGCCTACTTTGCAGCCAGGACCTCCTACTACGGTCCCCGTGCCCTGATCAACCGAGTGCGAGTGCTCAGGTCAGGGGCAGAGGATTGGAGGGCACGGCTGGAGGAACTCCACGAGCCAAATGGGCTGAACTGGCGCCATTGCCGGATCACCCTGATGATTCGGGTATACAACGAGCGCAATCTGGACATGCTCAGGGACACCCTGGAATCGATCTGTGCCTCCAACTGGCCCGTCGAGGGAGGCCGGTTAAGGAACGTGGAGGTCCTCTTTGCCACAGAGGAAGACGACCCGTACACTCCGCCTCTGGTGGACAAGCTGGCGGAGGAGTTCGCCGACCGGCTGAAGGTCCGGCAGATCCGGCACCCCGAGGAGCGGGACAGGCTGCCGGGCCCCTCCACCGCCATGAACTACGTGGGCAGGGCCCTCTACCAGGAAGCAATCAGGGATGGTTTCTCCCCACGCCAATGGGTTGTCGCCGACTTCGATGCGGACACCATCTTCCATCCCCAGTATCTACCCTGCCTCGTCTACCACTACGTCACTGATCCGCATCGGGACAAGAGGGCCTTTCAACCGGTGGTGCTGTTCACCACCGACTACTGGAGGGCGCCCCTCCACAGCCGTCTATCGGCCATAGGCACCTCGATGCTCACGCTGGGATGGAATCGGCGCCCAGAGATCGCCTTCACCGGCGCTGCCGCAAGCTTGGCGGCGTTGCACAGCGTCGGCTTCTGGCCCACCAACTCCCACAGCCAGGACTCCGGAGTGGAAATGCGCTTCCGTATGCGATACGGCAGGCAGTTCCGGGTTGTGGGTCTGCCGATCCCTCTCTGGGTCTACCCCGTGATGCCCGTCGGACCTCAGACCACCTTTGGCGAGAAGGCTCGCGCCTACTGGGGAAGCTGCAAGGCGCTGTTCCGCCAGAGCGCTCGGTGGCGGGAGGGCCCGCTGGACGAATTCGTCGAAGCCTCCACGCGTGGCTATCCTTGGCTGGCTTTCAAGAAGCTGTGGAACGGTTTGGAGAGAGACACCATGACCCTGATGCCCGGGTACGGTCTGCTGGTTGCGGCTGCCCTGGCGCCGTCGGGCACCATAGTCATTCCCACCGACACCCTGCGGACGGTTGTCGCGGTGGGCCTGACCAGTGTGAGCATGCTGGGTCTCCTGGTCTTCTGGAAAGTGCTGGGCACCCGGGAGTTCGTTCCAGGCGGGAGTGGGGCCATCCGGAGAGCGTGGGAGTTGGCCCTCTTCTGGATGGTCTTCAGCATCTACGTCCCCATCTTTACTTCGGTCGCCGGCCTGCGAACCTCCACCGCCTACGCACTGGGCAAGCGGCCGAGGGGCCACTTCATACCGACGCCGAAGTGAGGCAGGGAGAGGCGGGGAAGGAGGACGGGGAGACACGGAGACTGGGAGGCACATCTCCCTCTCCACCGCGAGCGCGATGAGGAAGAGAGAATAGGACATCACCCCGACGCTCTCCCTGTCCTCCCCGTCTCCCCTTCTCCGTGTGCTATCGCTCCGCTCTCTCCGCAGCCAACTCCTCCAGGCTCGCATCCAGGATCTCCAGGGCCACACCTATCTCCTCTTCGGAGACCGTGAGCGGCGGTGAGAGCCGGACGGCCTTCTTGCCAGCGGTCAACAGCAGAAGACCCCGGCGGAAAGCCGCCTGGACCAGAGCGTCGTTCATCTTCGGTCGGTCCAGTTCGATGGCCGCCATCAGCCCTTTTCCGCGGGCATCTGTTACCAGGGATGGGTACTTCGTCTTCAACTGATGAAGCCCGCGGAGAAGAATGCTGCCCATGGACGCGGCGTTCTCCACCAGGCCCTCCTCAAGCAGATCCAGGGTTGCCAGTGCCGCGGCGCAGGCCACCGGATTGCCTCCAAAGGTGCTGCCGTGGGTGCCCGGCGGCCAGGTCATGATCTCGGCGCTGGCTATGAAGGCCCCCAGCGGGAGCCCGGAGGCGATGCCTTTGGCCACGGTCACTATGTCCCCCCTCACGCCGTAGTGCTCCGCGGCAAACATCCGGCCCGTGCGCCCCATCCCGCTCTGGATTTCGTCCAGCACCAGCAAGATGCCGTGCCGCCGAGTGACCTCCCTCAGCCGCGGTAAGAAGTCGTCCGGGGGAACCACGTACCCGCCCTCACCCTGGATGGGCTCCACGAACACCGCCGCGAAGCTGTCCGGTGCGGCCACGGTGGCGAAGATCTCGTCGATGCGGCGGAAGGTCTCTTCCGTGGTCCTGCTGGTGTCATCGGCAGCCGGATACGGGACGTGGTGCACGCCCGGCAGGAGCGGAGCAAAGCCGGCCCTTTGAATGTACTTGCTGGCGGTCAGCGACAGGGAGCCAAGAGTCCGCCCGTGGAACGCGCCGTAGAAGGCCAGGAAGTTGGGCCGCCGTGTGGCCCATCTGGCCAGCTTCATGGCGCCCTCCACCGCCTCCGTTCCCGAGTTGCACAGGAATACGCGTGCAGAGCTCGACTCGATGGGGGCCGCCTTGGCGAGGCGCTCGGCCAGTCGAATGGCCACCTCATAGTAGAAATCGGTGCCCGCCATGTGCAGGAAGCTCTCTGCCTGGGTCTTGATGGCGGAAACGACCCGAGGGTGGGCGTGGCCCGTGGCGGCGACGGCGATGCCGGCCGTGAAATCGAGAAACTGGTTTCCGTCGGGATCCGTCACCCAGAGCCCCTGGCCGGAGGCGATCACAAGAGGGTATACTCGCGTCATACTCGTGGAGAACACCCTGCTGTCGCGGGCCACCAGTTCAGCGGCCAGGGGACCCGGCAGAGGACCTCGGACAACGGGCCGCCGTGGCTCGACACGGGTGAGGGTCGGCTCAGTGGACTCGACTATCATCGCACTCTCCTAACAGATTCGTAGCGCCTTGGCGTTCGCTCCTGACATCATTAGTTGAATGGCATTATTCACTCTAATGAAGGGAGATGTCAATACTGTCCGACCATAGTTTTGTTCACCCGCCCATTGACGAAGTGGACCGGCGGATCCTTCGGCTCCTGGCGGAGGACGCGCGTCGCTCCTACGCGGACATCGGGGCACAGGTAGGGCTCAGCGCTCCCTCCGTTCACGCCAGGGTACGGAGGCTGGAGGAGCGAGGAGTCATCCTGGGATACACGACCCGAACCGATCCTGCCGCCCTGGGGTTCGGGATAGCCGCCGTCGTGGCGGTCAAGCAGGCCAGCGGATACCACTGGGACGAACTGGAGCGGGCTTTTCTGGACATGCCGGCGGTGGAGGCCTGCCACAGCGTGACCGGAACGCCTACCTATCTGTTGCATGTCCGAGTGAGCAGCCCCTCTGCCCTGGAAGATCTCCTGCGTGCCATCAATTCTCTGCAGGGTGTTGCCAGCACGGAGACGATGCTGATTCTCAGCACGCCTTTCCATCGCCAGCGCATCGAGTAGCTTCGGATCCATCCCGAGCGCCAGTCTTCCACTGGCTCACTCTCGCTGGGCCTCGGGCTTGAGGACGCAGATGTAGGGCAGGTTCCGGTAGACCTCACGGTAGTCCAGGCCGTAGCCCACGACGAACTCGTCGGGGATCTCGAAACCCACGTAGGCCAGTGGCTCCTCCACCAAGCGCCGAGCCCGTTTGTCCAAGAGGGTACACACCTGGAGGCTGGCCGGCTTGCGGGCGCGGAGGTAATTGAGGATGTACCGGAGGGTGAGGCCCGTGTCCACTATGTCCTCCACCAGCAGCACGTGCTGCTCCTGGATGGGGAGGTCCAGATCTTTCAGGATCCGAACGGCTCCGGATTCAGCCCCATTGCGGCTGTACTTGGTGATGGACATATAGTCGGTGGACACCGGAAGGGCAAGTGCCCGCATCAGATCGGTCATGAAGAAGGCGACCCCCTTCAGGATGCCTATCAGCCGGAGCTGCTTACCGGCGTAGTCCCGGGAGATATCCTCCGCCATTTGCCGGACCCTCTTCTGGATCTGACTCGCGCTCAGCAGTACGTGGTCGATCTCTTGTAGATTCGTGGGCGTCAGCTCTCGGTACCCGTACTTGGCTAACAGGCTCTGGTAGTCCCTCTTATAGAGCAGCCGGATATTGACGTCCGGATACAGGGCGCGCAGCTCCCGCAGCTTCCGGTTCTTGCGAGTCACCAGGCTCTGCTTCATAGTGGTCAGCTCAACATACAGGTCCAGATCGGGCAGATAGAAGTCTGGGGTGAACATCTCCGTCACCCGGTCGCCCTCCCAACGCAGTGGGAACGATCTGGGCTCGTACTGCCACTCGATGTGGTAGAAGTCCAGGATACGGGCGAACTCCTCCTCGCTGGCGTTGACGAACCGAGACGTCGAGCGATGAGTGGCGAGTG
>Ga0315298_1009102_pt1 | contig 12382 bp, 18 predicted proteins | sample WHS_1_MG_FD_203077 | JGI IMG/M metagenome (GOLD analysis project Ga0315298, IMG submission 203077) | Extremophilic microbial mat communities from Washburn Hot Springs, YNP, Wyoming, USA - WHS_1_MG | ecosystem: Environmental > Aquatic > Thermal springs > Hot (42-90C) | place: USA: Wyoming... | reverse complement strand
ACAAGTGCAACAATTTCAAACTGGTTCTCCTTTATAAAATCAACAGCCGTTAACAGATTTAGCCTATTAAAAGAAAGGGCTTTTAAAGCATTCAAAGTAGATGCAAAATTTTCTTTTTCTACCTTTACGATAATCCTCTGTGGTCTCTTTTCAACAACCTCACCAACAACTACTCTCTTAATTTCCTCTACCATTTGAGCACCTTCCTTTGATTTTCCTTGTAATACTCATAGTTTTCCTGATACTTTTTCCATCCATTTGCTTTTCCTTCATCGATAAGTTTCATAAGAGTTCTGAAGCCTTCGAGGACTGCCATTGGCGTTGGCATGCACCCTGCAATATAAACATCAACAGGCAAATAAAGGTCAAGTCTCTTTACTATTGCGTACGAATCCCAGTAAATACCACCGTTTATCGTGCAAGAACCAAAACCAATGACATACTTGGGAGGAAGCATCTGTTCATAAACTGTTATAAGCCTCCTAAGTGTTTTTATGTTTATGTATCCAGTTACAAGAAGAATGTCACTTTGTCTTGAAGTAACAAAAGGCGCTATACCAAATCGCTCGGCATCAAATCGAGAGGTAATCGTTGGGGGAAGTTCTATTGCACCACATGCGGTACAATAATGCAACATCCATAACGAACGTTTCCTTAAGTGGTCAAGTATTTCAACATAACCTTCTTCTAAGGTTTCCTGTAATTCCATTACTTACCTCCTATATAAACAATCAAAAGCCCAACAAGCGCAATTAATGTTGGCCATCTCCAGAAATACCTTACCGCATTTTCAATTCTGAACCTGGGAAATACTGTATCAAAAAGTGTCATAACGATAATAACTCCGAGTTGCTTCAAAATGAAAGTAAGGATATTTGCTCCACCACCAAGGAAAAGTATCACAAAAAATCCTGTTTCAATGTAGGTTGAGATTGCCATTCCTATCATAAGAAGACCAAGATGCTTTCCACCGTATTCAACCATTGGACCTGTTGCAACTTCCTGTGGTGCAACAACAACATCAAAAGGATGTTCTCCCATTGCTCCATATGTTGCAATGAAACCAGCAATTGCAGTTAACGGAAGTAAGAATAAATTCCAATGGAAACCAGACTGAAGGGTCATAAACTTATACAGGTCTGTTGTCCCATATTTAATAACAAGTGTATTTCCAGCAATAATTAAGGGAAGTTCATACCCGAGCATAAGGGTTAACGCCCTTGCTATACCAATTGAGGCGTTGGGGTTCCCAGATTCGCCTGCACCAAGCGCCATTCCAAGGGAACCAATTACCATAATGTAAAGGAAAGCAATAAGATCGCCAAATGGGGTAAGTTGTTTAAACCCAGGAATCGGTAGGAACAAAACTGTTAGAATTGCAGCACCTACATACATTACAGGTCCAAGGTCAAACATAACACCATGAGAGATGTTCTCTTTCTTCGAGAGAAGTTTAATAATGTCAAGTAGCGGCTGGTGCAAGGGAGGACCATAACGCCTGTGAATGCGTGCAACCATCTTCCTCTTGAAGCCCAAAAGGAAAATGCCAACAAAAAACGCCAAAATCGGCGTAAAAATCAGGGTAAGTATTTCCTTTACCATAGGATACCTCCTAAAATGTAAATGAGGGAGAATATCACAAGTAATATAACCCCGAAACTTACATATGTTTCAAGATTACCGGTATAAACCCTCCTCAAGTAATCACCTGCAGTCTTTATAAACCCAACAAAACTTTCATAAACGCTCTCAACACTCCATTTGTTGAAAGGCGCAATGATATCGTCAAAGAAACTGTAAAAACCAAAACTGTAATTGTATTTAACATCTTTTGTGAGGACTTCTCCTGCATAGTAGTTATCAAGTTGATGGACTTTCCTTGCTCTTGGAAGAAGGTAGAATAAAAGTCCTGCAACCACAAGCCCTGCAACAAATGTAATCGATATAACAGGGACATTTACTGCATGGAGACCTGGTTGCTCTGGGAATCCTGTAAGATTATATTTTATAGGGTTAAACCCAAGGAATGCCTCAGCCTTCGAAACAAAGTACATAGGAATTCCAGGAAGGACACCAAAGAGAAGTGCAAGTAGTGCAAGAACAATCATTGGTATCTGCATAAGAATTGGAACTTCTTTAACACTTTCATGCACTTCGTGAAGTTGCCCTAAGAAAATTGAGTGTATAAGCCTGTAAACATACATAAATGAACCTGTTCCACCAAGAAGCGCAATCGTCAAAAGTATTGGCTCATTCTTTTGTATTAGTGCTTCGTATATTAAATACTTTGAGTTAAAGCCGTTTAGCGGTGGAATACCTGCAACTGCAATGATACCAAGAAGCATTGATATAAAAGAGAGGGGCATCTTTTTTATGAGACCGCCTAATTCAGGGAGATTTTTTGTTCCTGTCCTGTAAATTACTCCACCCACGACAAAGAAGAGAAGCCCTTTAAATATGGAGTGGTTAATTATGTGAAGAAGCCCACCTGCAACACCAAGTGGAGTTCCCAAAGAAAGAGCAAGAAGAATGTAGCCACTCTGCGCAACAGAAGACCATGCAAGTATCTTTTTTGCATCTTCTTGAACTATTGCGATAAAAGTACCGATAATAATTGTAAGTGCACCAATCCACTGAAGTATATACATAACAAGAGAATTATCAAGAACCTGCGGCAATAATTTGGAGAATAAGTTCAAACCAAACAGCGAAAATGCAAATAGTGCAAAAAGGTAAAGACCGACCTTCTTAACAACCGATGCAAGGACAACCGAAACTGAATCAGGTGCTTCTGCATAGGTAATTGGAGTCCACACATGGAAAGGCATAATTGATGCTTCAATTAAGAACCCTATCGCAAAAAGGATAAATGTAACTATTACTATTGAAGTTGGTGCTGTTGAAAGATAACCCGCAATCTCTGTATAACCAATGTTTCCTGCCTTGAAGAGCAACAAAACAATTGCAGCAAGCATGGAGTTTGCACCAATAAGTGCCCAGGTTATATACTTCATCTGCGCAGTATGAGCCTCTTTGTATCCTTTTCCGACAAGGAAGAACACAAGTACTGCCATAAGTTCAAAGAAGATAAAGAATGTCAAAATATCTCTTGCTAAAAGCACACCAAAGACAGCACCTTCAAGGAATGAAAGTTCAAGGACTGCAAGATCACCTTCTTCGCCTCTATCATTAAATTCGAACATCATAAAGATTGACGACAGGAAGAATATGAGAGTAAAAAGAAGGAGCATCATGCTTGAAAGTGGATTTATTCCAAGCGAAAGATTCTGACCAAGGATTGTTAAGTAATAGAAATTATCGACGGTTTTGTTTAGATACACAGGCAATTCAACAAAAGGAATGAGCATAAAGATAAGGAAGAATATATTCCTTACACTTTTATGTAGTGCTGAGGCTGCATATGCAAGGAGCCCACCAAAGAACGGTGTAAGTAAAATCATCAAAAGTGAAAAGTTCATTTCATACCTCCTAAAACTGAGGTGAGATAAATCGTCCTTTGAACAAGTTGATTTGCAACTGTTGAAGTAAAGTTAAGAACATACATAGGCTTGCTGCTCATAAGGACAAGTATGAGGACAAGGATAAACGGCGCAACGACAAGCCAATCATTAACTTTTTCAAATTCCTTATCAATAGGTGCAAATAAAACTCTAAATACCCTGTAGAAATAGACGCCCTCAACAATAGCCATAATGAGGACTAAACTGAATGCAAAGTACCCTAAAAAGCCCGGGAAGTCCAAAAGTGATTGCAGTATAGCAAACTTTGTAAAGAAGCCAAAGAATGGTGGAACACCAATAAGAGAAAGTGCAGCAAAAACAAAGACAACAGAAGTTAATATATTCTTTCTACCAAAGCCTTTAAGGTCATCAATATTTCTTGATTTAGCCGCTTCGATCATTATACCTGCCGTTAAGAAGAGGATTGCCTTTGAGATAGAGTGATTAATCATCTGTGTTAGGGATGCAGAAATTGATGCCTCGGTTCCAACGGAGAATGCAAGCACAAAAAGACCAGTTTGCCCAATTGTAGAGTACGCAAGCATTCTCTTCAAGTCTTTCTGATAGAATGCGGCAATTTCTCCAAAAGCAAGCGTGAGGAGCGCAATTATGAAGAGGTATGGAATAAATGCAGAGTAATTAAATATAGTTACGATAACTCTAATAATCACATATATTGCAGTTGTTGTTACGATACCTGAAAGCATTGCAGATACCCCAGATGGCGCTGCTGGGTGTGCATCTGGAAGCCAGGAGTTAACCGGGAATAAAGCACCTTCAACAGCAAGTCCAAAGAATATAAAGATAAAGGGTATGAGTTTTTGAAGTGTTGAAACAGTTTGAAGTTTAACTGCAATGTGAGCCATATTAAGCGTCCCTGTCATTGCATAAATAAGAACAACACCAAGAAGAATAAACGAACCTGCAAGGATGCCAAGGACTACATATTTAAAGCCGGCTTCAATTGCATCAGAATTCCTCATAAAACCAACGAGACCAAAGGATGAAAGAGACAATACCTCAAATGCAACAAACACATTGAAAAGGTCTCCTGTTACAGATATCCAGCTTGCAGACATTATAAGAAGGGTAAAGAGTATGTGGAATTTGTCTGCAGGCTCTTCTTTTACATAGAAAATATTGTAGAAAGAAATAAGAAACCCAAGCACATTTACAAGAAGGACAATCACAAAGTTAAATTTATCAACAGCAAGGTTTATTGAATAGGGTGGCATAAGCCCTGCTGTCCCACCAATAACAATTTGGCCGGATATTACCTTCAATCCAATAAAGTAAATTACGATAAGATTAATTGCACTAACAACAAGAGGCACAAACTTAATAACCTTCTTTGCAAATGGAGAAATAATAATTGATAAAAACGCAAAGAAAAGGGGTAAAACTACAAGCAATGTTGGATTTCCAAGGTTTACCATCTTAGACTCCTTATCTTTCTAACATCCAATGTGCCGTACTTCCTGTAGAGAAGCACGACAAATGCTGCAGCAAGAGCAAGTTCAGATGCACCGATTACAATGGAAGTAAGTGTTAATGCCTGAGGAACAGAATCAACCATTCGACTTGCATCCATAACGCCCTTTGAGAATATAGGCGCAGTTTTTCCGTTTATATAACCAATCGAAACAATCAAAAGATTTATGCCCGTTTCAATGAGGTCAAGACCGATAATTATCTTCATAAGATTCTTTTTAATAATAATTGCATAAATCCCTATCCCAATAATAAGGAGTGCGGAAACATAGAATATCATTCCTCACCTCCATCGCACTTTACTTCACACATAAGGTCATCAATAATATTGGATAGTTCTGAGCCAACCTTAAGCCCTACACCTATGTAGATAGGGAGGATAATTCCACCAGAAAGAAGGTTAAAGAGTTGTCCATTTGGTAAAACATTTGCAAGGAAGGAGTCCTTCATAAAGTAACCAAGCAACCCCATAGTAACATAGGTGAGTCCACCAAGTCCTTCAACAAGATAGAATTTCGCTCTGTTAATTGAAGTTTCTTCATATGCAAGGTAAAGCAAAAGGAATCCCGTTGCAATGAGAGCACCACCCTGGAAACCTCCACCTGGTGTTAAGTGTCCATGCATAAATATATAGGCACCTACAAGCAATATAAACGGGAAAACAACACGAGTGCCCACTTTTGTTACAAAGTTTGACTCAACGATTCTTGTTTTTCTCTTCTTATCCTCGATAAAGTAGATGATAGAAACACCCAGTGCAGCCGTGAAAAGAACTGTTACTTCTCCAAGCGTATCAAAGCCTCTGTAGAAAAGGGTAACTGATGTAACTACATTTGCAGCACCCGTCTGTGGGACAGTGTTTTCAAGATAGTACTTGCCAACATCCATCTTGTCAGAGCCAAACGGATAGGACATCAAAAACATACTCACTGCAGCAACAATAATGAGGATAAAAATCCCGTAAACTATTTTTCTAATCATCTTTATCCTCCCGCTCAGTTTTCTTCACTGCAATGATATAAATTGCCATAGTTAACCCAGCGCCAATTGCAGCCTCAGACATTGCAACATCGGGTGCCTGAAGGAGCAAGAACACAAGAGAAACAAGCAAACTGCCACCACCCATAAGTATTACCGCAGCAATGAGGTCCTTCACATGAATTGCAAGAAGGGAAAGAATGACCGTAAGAGCAAGCAAAATATATGAGAATATCAAGACATAGATACTCATTTTGTTTCACCTTCTTTCTCTTTAAGTCTGTCAACAACAGTTTTGTTAGTTAACGGTGACTTTGCCTTATAAGAAGCCCTGATGAGAGCAGAGCCTGAAATGGGGGCTGTAAGGAGAATAAACACAGCAAGGATTACGGACTTAACAAGAATTTCTTCCTTCATTAGCCCGATACCTAAAATTGATGAAATTGCGCCAAGTGTAGTTGCCTTTGTTGCAGCCTGCATCCTTGTGTATAGATCAGGGAGTCTTACAAGACCTATCGCGGACACCAAAAAGAAGAAGGCTCCAATGAACATAAGAATATAACCTATAATAACATTTATGCCCATATTAAAGCCCCCTTTCAATGAATCTTGCAACAACAAGGACTCCAACGAAGGAAATAATAGCATAAACTACTGCAACATCCATATAAAAGGACCTGTCAAAGATGAGTGCAAAAAGGACAAAAAGAGCAATAAAAAGAGTAGTAATGGTATCAAGTGCCATTGCTCTATTTGGGGTATCGGGTCCCTTTACAAGACGATAGACCATAAGAATCGTTGCAATAGTAAGAAGCGCAAGATAAACCAAGTCAACAGTTTTCATTGGAAAATCTCCTTTAAGAATTTTTCAAAAGGTGAGACGATACTTTGTGTAGCACCTTCAACTGACTCATCGTCCACCTTAATCCAGTGAACATACACATCCTCTCCCTCAATTTCCATAGTTATTGTTCCTGGTGTAAGTGTAATAGAGTTTGCAAGTGCAAGTTTACCAACATCAGTCTTCAAATTAGTTTTCACCTTAACAATACCAGGCTTGATTGGAAGAGATGGACTCAACACAATAATTGCCACTTGAACATTTGACTTGATCACCTGATAAATGTAGTAAGGAATGTAAATAATTAGATAGAAAAGCCTTTTGGGATGAAGATGTGCAAGACCATGTTCTGTAAAAAGGTTAGCCGTTCCAAGAGAAATGATAACCGCAATAAGTAATCCAAAAACAAGTTCAGAGGTTGCAAGGCTTTCTGTAAGGATAATCCAAGTAAGGAACAAAATGATCGTTTCAAAGATTACCCTACTTAGATAGTTTGCTTTTTCCATTTTTCACCACCTTTCACCTAATTTTACGCCTACCTTGAATATTTTAAAATTTTTTTTATCTTAGTCAAGTTAACGCATTACCTTTTGTGAAATTGTGAAACATAAAAAGTGTCTATAAAAATATACTCTTTTCAATTTTAATAGTCAACTATTTGGTATTACATTGCCAATAAAATGTCTTTTTAAGCATATTGATAATTTCATAATGATATTAGTGAAATTTTACTCTATAAGTATTGCAAAATTGCAAAAATGATATATAATATAGATGTAAATATAAGGTGATAAAGATGAATACTTACAGGCATTGGTGTTTTTTAGCACAAATAAATGATACGGTTAGCAAAATGTTAGACAATTTTACTGGTCTTCTCCATATGGAGAAGACATCAAAAATAAATTTAATTAAGATTAAGGAGGTATAGTATGGATGCAAAACAAATGGTTGCAGACTTTATGAAAACTGCACAACAGATTGGTGAGGTTGACAAGGGTTACCTTGATGCTGTAATGAATCTCATTAAGGAAGCAGAAAAGCCAGGAGCGCTCACAACAAAGGAAAAAGAACTTATTTCTATCGCTCTTGGTATTGCAGCACACTGTGCTTATTGCATTGCACTTCATGTAAAAAACGCAATTGAAGCAGGAGCAACAAGACAGGAAATCTTAGAAGCATCTTTTGTTGCGGGACTTATGGGCGGCGGTCCATCCATTGCTTACATTAGATTAGTCCTTGATGCTTGTGAGCAATTTGGAGCAAAGTAGTTTCTAAAGGAGGAGGCTTTGCCCCCTCCTGAACACTTAGATTTTCAAAGAAAGAAAAAAATAAAATTTTGAAAGGAGGTAATTAACATGGCAGAAGTAAAACCAAACTACACACTCGACGAAAGGGGGGAGGTTTGCCCGATCCCTGATGTTGACACAAGAAAGAAATTAAAAGAAATGAAGTCAGGGGAAATCCTTGAGGTCTTAATTGACTATGCACTTTCCAAGGAAAGAATCCCTGCAGGCGTAAAAGAAGTTGGTGGTGAAGTGATTTCAATTGAAGAAATTGGACCAAGCGAATGGCGTATCCTTATTAAAAAACTATAATCTAAAAATGGTAAAAGGAGGTTAACTATGGATCCAAGACTACAAGGACTTTTAGTCGGAATTCTTTTCGGAGTACTTCTTCAGAGAGGAAGATTGTGCTTCAACTCAGCCATTAGAGATGTAAAAATGACAAAAGACAATTACCTTTTGAAGATGGCACTTCTTGCAATCCTTGTTGAAACAATAGGTTTCCAACTTGTTGCACAATTGGGCTTAATAAAACTTAACCCACTGCCTTTTATACCTTTGGCACAAATAATTGGCGGTTTCTTGTTTGGAATGGGGATGGTACTTGCAGGCGGTTGTGCAAGTGGTGTTACATACAGGATAGGTGAAGGATATATAACTGCTTTCGTTGCAGCAATATTTTTTGGCATCACTGCTGCAGTAGTAAGAGGTGGCCCACTTCAGATAGTAAATAAGTGGCTCGGAAAGCCAATAACTACAACTAATAACCCATCAGGTGTATATGCTGCAACTGATGGAAAGGTTAATTTAACCCTTGCAAACCTTCTTAATGTAAACCCATGGATAATTGCAATAATATTTGCTCTTCTACTTCTTGTTGTGATCCTTGTATGGAAGACAACCGAAAGAAAAGTAACAGGTCTTAACTGGATATGGGGAGGAATCCTTGTTGGCTTAACTGGAATCATTGCCTATCTTTCACAAAAGACTTATGCGCTTGGTATTACTGGCGGTTGGGTAAATCTCCTGAGGACTACAACTGGTAACCTTGACCTGTCAAAGGGCGTTCCATATAACTGGATTGGAATGGAAGTCTTTGGTATTATTGTTGGCGCGTTCATTGCGGCACTTCTTTCAAAAGAATTTAAATTGAGAATGCCAAAAGATCCGAAAACCTTTGTCCAGGTCGCACTCGGTGGCATTCTTATGGGGTTTGGTGCTGGAGTAGCACTGGGTTGCAATATCGGACATATCCTCTCTGGTCTTCCACACCTTGCAATAAGTTCACTTGTCTTTACAGTTTTTGCAGTAGCAGGAAACTGGTTAATGGTTTGGTACTTATTTGAAAGAAAATAAAAAAAGTAAATGGGGGGCAAACTAAGCCCCCTTATAAAACTTTTTTAAGGAGGTAAAAAATGCTTATAACAATTCAAACAAATGTTTCACCATACACAAACGAAGACCTAGATACAGCAATTCACCTTGCAGAAACATTTCTTGCAAGAGGACACAAGGTTGCTATTTTCTTATTTGCAGATTCTGTCCTTGCAGCAAATAAACTTGTTAAGCCAATGAGAATTGATAGAAACATCCCTATGAAACTTCAAGAACTTGCATCCAAAGGCGTTGAAGTTCATATATGCGGGCTCTGTGCAGAATACAGGGGGCTTACCGAAGAGATGAAAATTGAGGGCTCAAAATTCTCAGGAGTTCCAGAAATGGCCGCTTTAATTTTTGAGTCCGATAGGTATATTAACCTTATGCCATAAGGAGGAAAAAATGAAAAGAGTATTATTTGCAGTATACACCTCACCTGCAGGAAGCATCTGGATTAACGAAACATTTAGAAGTATTTTTGGAATGTACGGACAGGATATTGAACCCGTTGCACTTCTCTTAAATGAAGCAGTTCTTGCAGTCCACACAAATTGTAAGCCTGAACAGTGCGGAGTACTTCCACTTTCAATAACATTTAGATATATCGAGAAGTATCAAACCAAAGTCTATGCTGTTAAAGAAGACCTTGAAAGATATGATATCAAGGAAAACGAAATTGACCCACACTGGAATTTACAAGTTATCTCAAAGAGCGAACTTCCCGAATTTATTCATTCATTTGATAATGTTATCTTCTTTTAGGAGGACGGTATGGCATTAATAATAATAAAGAAATCTCCTGATTATCAGGTTTCTCATTTGCTCCTTGAGGTAGCGCTGCCTCAAGACAAAGTAGTTTTTATCCAGGATGGCGTACTTTTCGCAGTTAAAAAAGATATAAAAGAACTCGTAAAAGAGGGTGTAGAACTTTACGCTCTGAAAGAGGATTTTGTTGCTCGTGGATTTGACGAACACGAAAGTTTGGTAAAGTTAGTTAGCTACGATGAATTTGCAGAAATTGTAGAAAAAGAACCAAAAATAATTTCGTAATTATACGGAGGGGCTTGCCCTCCTTTTTTTTGTATAATTTGATGGAGGTGAAAAATGGAAGAGTTTGATGTAATTGTAATTGGGTCGGGTTCAGCAGGATATGTATCTGCAATTAGGCTTGCAGATCTTGGCAAAAAAGTCCTTATTGTAGAAAATAGAGTTCTTGGTGGAACCTGTCTGAATAGAGGTTGCATTCCAACAAAAGCAATCTTAAAGGCAGCGGACATATACAGAGAATCTCACGAGTCAAAAATATTTGGCATTAATATTGGTGATGTTTCCTACGACCCGAATGGCATAAAAGCCTGGAAAGAGAATGTTGTTAAAAAACTTGTTTCTGGAGTTGATTTCCTTCTTAAATCAAGAAAAGTGCAGATTAAATACGGAAAAGGATACCTTATTGACGGAAATACCGTTGAAGTTGAAACACCACAAGGAAAAGAAGTTTATAAAGGAAAGGATATAGTTATCGCAACAGGCTCTGAGCCTGCAATGATTCCTGCATTCAAGATCGACCATATAAATGTCCTTACCTCGGATGATGCACTTGAACTCACCCAGTACCCAAAAGAGATGGTTATTGTTGGTGCAGGTGCAATTGGTATGGAGTTTGCAACATTCTTTAACTCATTTGGGACAAAAGTAACAATCGTTGAAATGATGGAAACAGTTGTCCCCACACTTAAAGATAGAAAACTCACAACCTTAATCCAGCGTATATATCAGAAAAAGGGAATCGAATTTAAGTTAGGGGTAAAGATCGAAAGTATTGATGCAAAAGACGGGAAAGTATACCTTACATTAGGAAATGGTGAAGTCCTTGAAACTGAGAAAGTCCTTGTATCAATTGGAAGAAAACTTAACTCAGACAATATTGGGCTTGAAAAAGTTGGCATACAAACAGACAGAGGAAGAATTGTTGTAAACGAATACCTTGAGACGAATGTTCCTCATCATTATGCAATTGGTGATGTCGTAGGCGGACTTCTTCTTGCACATAAGGCAATGAAAGAGGGAGAGGTTGTTGCTGAAGTTATTGCAGAACATAATACAAAGATGGACTATAGAGTTGTTCCGTGGGCAATATTTACAACTCCAGAAATTGCATCTGTAGGCTTCACAGAAGAGGAAGCAAAGGCTCAGGGCATTGATGTTGTTACTGGAGAATTTCCATTTACTGCAAATGGTAAGGCAGTTTCAATGAATGCAACAGATGGAACAGTGAAAGTAGTTGCAAAGAGTGATACAAAAGAAATAGTCGGTGCTCAAATAGTAGGACCTGAAGCATCTGTAATGATTGCAGAACTTGCACTTGCTATTAAAAATAAACTTACACTTAAAGATGTTGCCGATACGATTCACACACATCCAACACTTCCAGAAGCGGTAATGGAAGCAGTAAAGGTACCATTGGGCGAGGCAGTTCATATTGTTGTAAGAAGATAAAAATAATTGAGGAGGGGAACAGACCCTCCTTAACCTTTTGAGGGGGTTAAAAAGCACCCCCTCAAAACTCCCCCGAATGAATTTAAAGTCTTTTTGGGGGAAAGTTCGAAAGGGGGACTTCTGCCCCTTTCGATTGAATAGGAGATTCCTCACTTCGTTCGGAATGACCGGCCAAGAAAATGATTTTTGTTTTTCTGGGGAAAGTTCGAAAGGGGTCAGTTTCCCCTTTCGATTGAATAGGAGATGTCTCACTTCGTTCAACATGACACAATAAAAAGTCTTTTTAATGGAGATAAGGCGGAGATCCTTCGCTTCGCTCAGGACGACCAAAATACGGTCGGTTGGGAAGGGGGTCTTTTTCCCATTATGTGTCACCCCGAACGCAGTGAGGG
>Ga0315298_1009100_pt1 | contig 12388 bp, 11 predicted proteins | sample WHS_1_MG_FD_203077 | JGI IMG/M metagenome (GOLD analysis project Ga0315298, IMG submission 203077) | Extremophilic microbial mat communities from Washburn Hot Springs, YNP, Wyoming, USA - WHS_1_MG | ecosystem: Environmental > Aquatic > Thermal springs > Hot (42-90C) | place: USA: Wyoming... | reverse complement strand
GCCAAACCCGATGGTTACACCATAGGCCTCAGTTCGAACAGTGCGGTGGGAGTCCAGCCGCATGTCATGAAGCTCCCCTACGCGGGTCCGGATACCTACCAACCTTTGGTGCGGCTCACTGAGCAGCCCGAAATCATCTCCGTCCGCGCCGACGCCCCGTGGAAGACCTTCCAGGAGTTCCTGGAGGATGCTAGAAAGAATCCCGGTAAGCTGCGGGTCGCGACCGTGGGCAAGCTTACCACCGAGGACATGTGCCTTCGCCAGTTGAACGGGCTCGCTAAGGTGAACATCACCAGCGTTCCCTTCAGTGGTGGGGGCGGCGAGGCGCTGACGGCCCTGCTGGGCGGGCATGTGGAGGCCAGCACCAACAAGGTGGGCACCATCGCTCCTCAGGTGCAGGCTGGCAAGGCTCGCGTACTGGTTGTGCTGACCGGCAAGCGAACGCCGGTGTTCCCGGACGTTCCGACAGTGCAGGAGATGGGCTACAACGTAACAGCGCCGGGTGCCATGTTCTTCGCCATGGGTCCCAAGGGTCTGGACAAGGCGGTGATCGACAAGCTGGTGTCGGCGATCACCCAGGCTGTCAAGAGCGATAACTTCCAGAAGTTCGCCAAAGAGACCGGATTGACCGCGGAGCCGGTCGGTCCGGAAGAGTTGGCCAAGCAGATCAAGAGGGACTACGATGCCTACGCCTCCATCCTGAAGGAGTTCCCCGATGAGGAGAAGAAGTAGCCTGGCCTTGAGCGGCCAGCGAGGAGGCCGACTCATCGTCGGCTTCCTCGGGCTCGTGCTTTCGGCTTGCTTCGCCGTAGGAGCCCTGGCCTCCATCCCCATGGGTTGGATGGCACAGCCTGGTCCCGGGGTATTCCCGCTGGTGTGCGCGATCTTCATGGCGCTCGCCAGCCTGGGGGTGATCTGGGAGCAACTGCGTAGTACCGGTGCCGACGTGCCGATCAACTTTCCTCACGGAGCTGACCTACGCCGTTTGCTGTGGGCCGGAGCCGGGATCACCGCCTACGTGGTGCTGACGCCGTACCTGGGGCATCTGATCGCCAGCTTTCTGATGTCCGTGGTGCTGATCAAGCTGCTCAGACCGGCCTCCTGGCGGTCGACCCTGCTGGCTGCTGCCGCCACCTCGGTGCTCATCTGGTTGTTTTTCGCCATCGGCCTGGCGGTACCCCTGCCCGAATGGAAACTGACATGAGAGGTGTGCCGCGATGAATCCTTGGGACGGCTTGCTGTTCGGGCTCTCGGTGGCCATCGCCCCGCAGAACCTCCTGGCCGCCCTGGTCGGGTCGCTGCTCGGCACCGCCATCGGTGTCTTGCCCGGGCTAGGGCCGATCGCCGGTGCGGCTATCGTCTTGCCCCTCACCTTCTCCCTGCCGCCGGTTACCGGTCTCATCGCCCTGGCCGGCATCTTCTATGGGGCCATGTACGGCGGGTCCACCACATCGGTGCTGGTGAACATCCCCGGCGAAGTCGCCTCCATCGTCACCTGCATAGACGGCTACCAGATGACCAAGAGGGGTCGGGCCGGAGCGGCGCTGTCCATCATGGCCATCGGCTCCTTCGTCGCTGGGACCCTTGGGCTGATAGGCTTGATGCTGTTCGCTCCGCCCCTGGCCAACCTTGCCCTGGCTTTCGGGCCGGGGGAGTACTTCTCGCTGATGGTTGTGTCATTGCTGGTGCTCTCCGGCATCTCGGGCGGTTCCCTGGTGCGGAGCTTTTTCGTTACAGGTTTTGGGCTGCTGCTGTCCACGGTGGGCGTGGAGGCCATCTCCGGCGTCCCACGTTACACCTTCGACAACCTGGAGCTCGCTCGTGGGATCGAACTGGTGCCGGTGGCCGTCGGCCTCTATGGCATCTCTGAGATCTTCTTCATGGTGGAGAACCTGGTCAACAGCCCAAAACCGCAGCCGGTCAAGCTGCGCGAGCTCTTGCCCAACCGGGAGGAGTGGCGAAGGACGATCCCCGCCTGGTTTCGTGGCACCATCGTGGGTTTTCTTGTCGGCCTGCTGCCTGGACCCGTGGGGCCCCTCTCCACCTTCGCTTCCTATCGTCTTGAGAAGGCGGTGGCCGGCAAACATCGGGAGGAATTCGGCCATGGCGCCGTTGAGGGAGTGGCGGGTCCAGAAGCCGCCAACAATGCGGCGTCCAGTGCTGCTTTCATCCCGCTGCTTTCTCTCGGGATCCCTTTTGCCCCCATCCTGGCTCTCCTTGTGGCGGCCATGTTGGTGCAGGGCGTACAGCCTGGGCCCCTCTTGATCATCCAGCACCCGGACATCTTCTGGGGTGTCATAGCCAGTATGTACATCGGCAACGTGATGCTGTTGGTCCTCAACCTGCCTTTGGTAGGCATGTGGGTCAGCCTGCTGCGGATCCCGCTGCACTATCTGGTTACCGGCATAGTGATCTTTGCCATGATCGGTGCCTATTCCGTCAACAACTCCACCATAGACCTTTGGGTGCTGCTGGTCTACGGGGTTATAGGCTACTTCATGCGCAAGCTGGACTTCGAGATGGCACCCTTGATCCTGGCGGTGGTGCTGGGGCCACGGATTGAGAAGCATTTCCGAGAGGCACTGACCCTGAGCCTGGGAGATCCGACCATCTTCTTCCAGAGCCCGATCTGCAAGCTCATCTGGCTGGCCGGGCTTCTGATGGTGGGGGGCCCGCTACTACTTAAGCTGCTCAGGCTGTCGAGGGCTACGAAGGTGGAACCCGCGGGCTAAGGGCAACGGTGGATGCTTGCCAAGCTGGCGGGTAGTCCATCCACCAGAGGCCAGGACGCTTGCGCAGAAGTCGAGCCTACGGCTTCGGGAAGCAGGAGGTTGAAAGTTGGTCTCAGCAGAGCGGGGGACTCTCAAGATAGTTCAGGGCAACGAGGCCTGCGTGGAAGGGGCCCTGGCGGCAGGGTGCCGCTTCTTCGCGGGCTATCCCATCACCCCTTCCAGTGAGATCGCCGAGAGCATGTCGCGCCGCCTCCCGCCGCTGGGTGGCATCTATCTTCAGATGGAGGACGAGATCGCCTCCATCGTTGCCCTGATAGGCGCCAGTTGGGGAGGCTGGAAGGCGATGACCGCCACCAGCGGCCCGGGGTTCAGTCTGATGCAGGAGGGCATCGGCCACGCCGTCATCACCGAGGCTCCCTGCGTCATCGTGAACGTGCAGCGGGCTGGTCCCGCCACCGGACAGTCCACCTCGCCCGCCCAGGGGGATGTCCTTCAGGCCCGGTTCGGCTCCAACGGGGATTACTCCCTCATCGCCCTGGCCCCCTCCACGGCCCAGGAGATGTTCGATCTGACAGTGAGGGCCTTCAATCTGTCGGAGAAGTACCGGGTGCCTGTCATCCTTCTGTCGGACGAGACAGTGGCCCACACCCGGGAGGGGATAAGGATACCACCGGCCGAGGAGATGGAGATCATCGATCGCAAGCAGCCGCGGGTGCCTCCGGAGGAGTTCCTGACCTTCAAGCCCGATGAGGACCTGGTGCCCCCCATGCCCGCCTTCAACACCGGCTACAAGTGTCTGATCACCACCCTCTCCCACGACGAGGAGGGCTGGCGGAGCGATCCGGAGGCCTCGGCGAACATGGTCCAGCGGCTGTGCGCCAAGGTGGAGAAGAACGTGGACGACATCGCGGAGATGGAGGGCCTCTACCTGGACGACGCCGAGACGGTGGTGCTGTGCTACGGGGCGGTGGCTCGCTCGGCCTATCGGGCGGTAAAAGACGCCCGGGAGCAGGGGATCAAGGTGGGCTGGCTGAAGCTGAAGACCCTCTGGCCCTTCCCAGAGAGGCGGATAGCCGAGATTGCCGGCCGGGTGCGGCGGTTCCTGGTGCCGGAGATGAACGTTGGACGCATGTCGCGGGAGGTGGGGCTGGCGGCCAACGGGGCGTGCGAGGTGGTGTCGCTGCCGAAGCTGGGCGGGAGATGCCACATCCCGGCCGAGATCCACGCTGCCATCATGGGAGGGTACTGATATGCACGCTGTAGCCAGGAGGATCCTTCGCTACAAGCATCTGCCCAGCCAGTACTGCCCTGGCTGTGGTGGCGGCACCATCATGAACATCGCCGCTCGAGCGGTGGACGAGCTGGGCATCGTGGACCGGGTATGCACCGTGGGCGGCATCGGCTGCAGCAGCCAGATAGCCACCTACTTCAACACCGACGTCATGAAGACGCCCCATGGGCGGGCGCTGCCGGCAGCCATCGCTCTGAAGCTGACCAACCCCACTCGGAAGGTGCTGGTGTTCATGGGCGACGGCGACTGCGTTGCCATCGGTGGCAACCACCTGATCCACACGGCCCGGAAGAACGTGGATGTCACCGCCATCATGGTAAACAACCAGGTGTACGGCCTGACGGGCGGCCAGGTGGCGCCCACGACCCCGATCCACGCCAGCACCATGACCACACCCTACGGCAAGCTGGAGCCGGCCGTGGACGCCTGCGAGCTGGTGAAGACCGCCGGGGCCACTTTCATCTCCCGGTGGAGCACCGCTCATCCGAAGCAGTTGCTCAGGGCGATCAAGAAGGCGATCATGCACCCCGGCTTCGCCTTCGTCGAAGTGATCAGCCAGTGTCCGGTTCAGGCGGGTCGCTACATCCTCGGGTCCGGCGATCCTGTCGAGCACATGCGGTGGCTGAGGCAGACCTGCCTCACCAGAGGTCAGATGGAGAAGCTGAGCCCCGAGGAGAGGGCGAAGAAGGTGATGGTGGGGGACTTCCTAGAGGAGATCAGGCCGGAGTACTCGGACCTGACCTACGCGCTGATGAAGAGCTTCTAACGACCGGAGACGCAACCACGAAGACACGAAGGGCGCGAAGGTACACGAAGAATCTGTGGTTCTCTCTTCGTGATTCTTCGTGCCTTCGTGGTTACGTACCTGTCAGGCTTCCCCGCGAGTGATTCTTCCCAAACGGACGGTGTACTGGTAGCGGTCGGCGCGGTAATGGGTGAGGACGTATTCGACGGGCCGTCCGGCGGCGTAGGCGGTGCGTTGTACCAGCAACAGCGGAGCTCCCTCCTGGACGGCCAGCTTCTCGGCCAGCTCGGGTGTGGCCAGGACGGCGTGAATGGTCTGGATGGCCTCGTCCAGGCGAACCCCCAGCCGTCGCTCCAGGAGGTGCATCAGAGGGGTCTCCCGAAGGGCGTCAGCCGTCACGTTGGCGCCCACGGATATGGGCAGGTAGTTGATGGTGTGGGCCAGCGGCTCCCCGCCCATGAAGCGGACCCGCTCGATCCGCATCACCGGATCCCCCGGCTCCAGTTGGAGTGCTCGCGCCGCCTCCTCCCCTGCCTCCACCTGTTCGACCTCCACCTCTCGACTCTCGGTGAGCAGCACCTGGGCGAACAGGTCCTCCAGGAAGCCGGTGAAGGAGATGGAGGTCATCTTGGGCAGCCGTTCGGAGACGAAGGTACCGAGACCGCGCCGCCGAACGACGAGGGTCTCTCGCTCCAGCTCAGCCAGGGCCTGGCGGACGGTAATCCGGCTGACGCCGAACTCCTGGCACATCTCCATCTCGGAGCCGATGCGCTCACCGGCGTGGTATACGCCGTCGAGGATGCGATGGCGCAAGACGTTGGCAACCTGATAGTACAGCGGGATGGGTGATGTAGCCAGCATGCTGTAATTTTGGCATGCAAATATGACATGTCAATGCTCGAATCTCCCGGTTCGGGCATTGAAGGGGATCCGGCGCGGCATGAAAATAGTAATGTTGTAGTGGTGTCAGCGGTGGCCAGGCCGGGCTGGTGGGCTTTGCGGCCGCCGGCATCGCGTCCGAGTGTGACATGGTGACGGCGGGAGGCCCACCTGCCGGCTTGCCCGCCGGCGTTACGGATAGGGAGGACGGAGAAGTGGAAGGCGTCAAGGGAATGCCTCTGGAGGGCGTCCGGGTTCTGGACATGGCGACGCTCTTTGCCGGCCCGATGGTGGGTACCATCATGGCCGATTTCGGCGCGGACGTCATCAAGATCGAGCATCCCAAGGGAGAGCCCGTGCGCTCCTACGGGCGGCAAAAGAACGGCGTGCCGTTGGTCTGGAAGGTGGTGGGGCGGAACAAGCGGGACATCACCCTGAACTGCTCGAAGCCGGAGGGGCGGGAGATCCTGCTGAAGCTGGTGAAGGACGCCGACGTCCTGATCGAGAACTTCCGGCCGGGCACCCTGGAGAAGTGGGGTCTGGGTCCCGACCAGCTACACCAGGCCAATCCCGGCCTGATCATCCTGCGCACCACCGGTTTTGGGCAGTTTGGACCTTATTCCTCTCGCCCGGGCTTCGGGACGATTGCCGAGAGCATGTGCGGCTTTGCCCATATCACCGGCGAGCCTGACGGCCCCCCGACCCTGCCCGGCTTCATGCTGGCCGACAACGTGTCCGGACTGGCCGGCACCATCGCTGTGATGTTTGCTCTCTACCACAGGGTGGCTCACAACGGGAAGGGTCAGGTGATCGACCTGGCCATCATCGAGCCGATGCTGACGGTGCTGGGGCAGCAGCCCACCCTGTACGATCAGTTGGGCATCATTCAGAACCGAGCCGGCAACCGGTCTGCCAACACCGCGCCTCGCAACGTCTACAAGACGAAGGATGGCAAGTGGGTGGGGGTGTCCGCCACGGCCAACTCGATTGCCGAGCGGGTGATGCGGCTGGTGGGGCATCCGGAGTACATCGAGGAGCCCTGGTTTGCGACCGGCGGAGGGCGCCGGGATCACGCCGACGAGCTGGACGCGGCCGTGGGCGGCTGGATCGCCCAGCACGACCGGGACGAGGTGATTCGTGCCTTTGAGGAGGCCGAAGCCGCCATCGCTCCCATCTACGACATCTCCGACATCTTCAAGGACCCCCAGTACCAGGCGCTGCAAAGCATCATCAGCGTGCCGGACGAGGAGCTGGGGCAGGTCAAGATGCAGAACGTGATGTTCCGGATGTCGGAGACGCCCGGGAGGGTGCGCTGGGCCGGGAAGAAGCTGGGGGCGGACAACGCGGAGGTGTACGGCGCGTTGGGCTTCACGCCCGAGCAGTTGGCGGAGTTGAAGGCGAAGGAAGTGATCTGAACTCGTTGAGCCGAGGCGGCGTGGAACCGGGTGCCGCACCCGATGGGAAGCACCCGGCCACCCGCGCCCCTCGATAGGCGTTGACATGTTGGCATGATCATATGACATGTCAATGCGCAAAATCGCTGGTTTGCGCATTGACATCGCCTTGGAGAGCGCCAGAATGTTGGTGTACGGATCGTTGCTCCGTTCCCTGAGATTGTCGATTTGCGGGAGGTCGCAGGAGTATGTGCGACGTCACCAAGGCCAAGGCGCTGCAGGGCATCCGTGTCCTGGACATAGCCACCCTCTTTGCCGGCCCCATGACCGCCACCTTCCTGGCGGACTTCGGGGCCGATGTCATCAAGGTAGAGCATCCCAGGGGTGATCCCGTTCGCGGGCACGGCTACTCCAAGAACGGTGTGCCCCTGTGGTGGAAGCTGCTGGGGAGAAACAAGCGACACATCACCCTGAATCTCTCCAAGCCCGAGGGGCAGCAGATGCTGCTGAAGCTGGTGGAGACGGCCGATGTCCTGATCGAGAACTTCCGTCCTGGCACCCTGGAGAAGTGGAACCTGGGTCCGGACCGGCTGTTGGAGATCAACCCGGGGCTGATAGTCCTGCGGGTCACCGGGTTCGGTCAGTTCGGGCCCTACGCTCACCGTCCAGGCTTCGGCACGTTGGCGGAGAGCATGAGCGGCTTCGCCCACATGACGGGCGAGTGCGACGGCCCTCCGACTCTGCCTCCCATGGCCCTGGCGGACGGTATCTCCGCCCTGGCAGGAGTGAATGCGGTGATGTTTGCCCTGTTCCACAGGGAGCGGGGCGGATCCGGTCAGGTGATCGACCTGGCGATCATCGAGCCGATCCTGACCATCCTGGGGCCGCAGCCGATCTGGTACGACCAGTTGGGCATAGTCCCGAAGCGTGCCGGCAATCGGTCCATCAACAATGCCCCGAGGAACACCTACGAGACCCGGGATGGCAAGTGGGTGGCCATCTCCACCAGCGCCCAATCCATTGCCGAGAGGGTGATGAGGCTGGTGGGCCATCCCGAGTACATCGAGGAGCCCTGGTTCAAGAGCGGGGCCGAGCGGGCCAGACACGCCGACGAGCTGGATGCGGCCGTGGGGGGATGGATCGCCCAGCACGATCTGGAGGAGGTGGTGCGGGCCTTCGAGGAGGCCGAGGCCGCGGTGGCGCCCATCTACGACATCTCGGACGTATTCAAGGATCCCCAGTATCAGGCGCTACAGAGTATTATCGCCGTTCCCGATCCCGAGTTGGGTCAGGTGAGGATGCAGAATGTGATGTTCCGGATGTCTCGGACGCCGGGGGAGATCCGCTGGGCGGGCCGTCCCCCCGGGGCGGACAACGCCGAGGTGTACGGCGAGCTGGGGATCTCGCCCCAGCGGCTTGCGGAGCTCAAGGCCGAGGGTGTGATCTAAGGTAGCCGGACAAGTGATCAGCAAGGATGGCGATTTCCCCATCACGATGCCAGAGCGCGCTGTCGGTCCGATGAGAACAGCGTGGGCTGGAATGAGGTAATTGAATAGGAGCAGAATCTGGTATAGGGCCCGTCCCCGAAGGTGACGAAGGCGGTAGGGTAGCCGCACGCATCAACGCCGATGCCGGGCAGTCGATCAAAAGGTTTGTCATGGGGAGTCCGAACTTCCAACTGTGAGGTGAAGAAGGATGGAAAACCACAAGAGACTCCTGGCGACCATGGTTACGCTCGGCCTGTTGTTGTTCGTGGTGGGTTGCGGTTCGGCCGCTGAGACCGCCAAACCCACGCCAGGGCAGGGTGCAGCCCAAGCCACCGGAGGCCAGGCAACGGCAAAGACGTTGAAGATCGGATCGGTGATGACTACCTCGGGGGCCAGCGCCAGCATGGGCACGGAGGCCCTGAGGGGCCTGCAGTACGCGGTGAAGTCGGTCAACGGGAAGGGTGGCTTCGACGTGGGCGGCCAGAAGTACAACCTGGAGTTGGTTCAGTACGACGACAGCTCCCAGGCGGACGTGGCGGTGACCAACATCCAGAGGCTGATCGAGCAGGACAAGGTGAAGATCATCTTCTCGCCTCCGGCAAGTACCGCTGCACTGGCGGGGCTGAAGGTGACCGAAGCTGCCAAGGTGATCTACTTCTCTACGGTAGCCGCTGCACCCGGCTTGACCGATGGTAGTGCCAAGTACTCTTTTCGTAACACCCCTACCGCCGCCCAGGCCCAGGCGGCCGTTGTTCAGGCCATGCAGTCCATGAAGCTGGCAAACGGTGCCATCCTGGCCCGCAACGACGACTGGGGCAAGAGCGGAGCCCTGGAGACCAAGAAGAACATGGACAAGCTGGGCATCAGGATCGTGGCGGAGGAGTACTTCGCTCCCGGCACCAAGGACATGTACTCCCTGCTCACCAAGGTCAAGGCGCAGAATCCCGCCTCTCTTGTGGTCATGGCAATCAACGAGGACGGCGTACCGCTGGTGAAGCAGGCCAAAGAGTTGGGCATGAACATACCTATTTTCGGCGCGGTGGTTTGGAACTCGCCCGACTTCCTGAATGCGTTGGGTGACGCCGGGAAAGAGAACATCTATGCCTACTCCAGCGCCGCCACCTCGAAGAACGACAAGATCACGGCCTTTGAGCAGGACTTCCAGAGAGTGATGGGCACCCAGTCGCAGACCTACGACAAGAACTGCTACGACGCTGTCTTGATCATGGTGGAGGCCATGAAGATGGCTGGCAGCGTGGATGACACGGACAAGATCGCCGATGCCCTACACAAGATCCAGTACAACGGCGTCCTGGGAGCCTACTCCTTCCGGCCTGACGGACAGGGGCGGGTGCAGGTGAACGTGAACAAGATGGTAGACGGGAAGCCCGTGCCCGTGATGGAGATCCCGGGGGAGAAGCTGGATTAGTTCGCCTGCCGTGGCACATATCGGTGCACAGGGGAGGAATAGAGGTGCTGATCGAGAGCGTGAGGCTGGAGAGGTGGCTGGCGGATGCCAGCGCCGACGCGACTCTGCGAGAAGAAGCCAGGGCCTGGTCGGCCCTGATTTGCCTGCGGAGCGGGGCGGAGGAGGTGAGGCTCAGCTTCAAAGACGGTGTACTCGGAAAAGGTGCCGGTGATAGCACGCCCGCGGCCATAATCCTGGAGGGCGATCCGGCGGCCTGGGCCGAGGTTTTCGGTGGCCTGAGCCTGAATCGGGCGGTTCGAGAGTTGAAGATTGGCGTCAAGGGGAACGTTCGGGAGGCCATGAAGAACTGGCGAACCCTGTGGCTGCTCTTTGAGCTGGCCCACCAGGGCGGAGAGTGAGGGTAGCCAATGGCTTACGTCAACGTACGCGGTAAGCGAATCTTCTTCGAGGAGGAGGGTGTCGGCGAGAGCCTGGTGATGGTCCACGGGGCCGGGCAGGATACCCTTTCCTGGCGCTTCAACGTGCCCTTCTTCTCCCGGTACTATCGGTGTATTGCCGTCGACCTCCCAGGCCACGGCAAATCGTATCTGACCACCGCCTATCCCATTCGGCGTACCGAGGAGTTCGCCGAGTTCGTGGCGGAGTTTCTGCAAGCCATGGGTATTGCCAGGACCATCCTAATGGGGCACTCCATGTCCGGGGCCATCTGCTTGATGGTGGCTGCCAATCATCCGGAAATGGTGAAGGGCGTGGTTTGCGTGGACGGGGCCGGGTATACCGCCAAGGGAACCGTTTCCTACAATGATGCGATCCTGGATATGGCGGAGCTGAACCCCACAGAGTGGTTCGAATCCAACTTCAGGACTCTGTGCGGCCCCAACACGTCGAAGGAGCGTATTGAGGAGATCGCTTTCGACGTGCGCAAGTGCGCCCCGGAGGTAGCCATCTCCGACCTGCGCGCCTTCAGCTCACTAGATATGCGGCCACTGTTGGGCCGCATCCGATGCCCGGTGGTGCTGGTGGCCGGCGAGTACGATTGGTCGGTGCGGCCAGCCTCGGTGGAGCGCACCGGCCAGGAGCTACAGTGCCCTAAAGAGCTGGTGTTCCTACAGGGCGTCGGGCATTTCCCCCACACGGAGCAGCCGGAGATCTTTAACGAGCGGGTTCATGCCGCCATGGGGAACCTGAAGCTCCTACCGTGAAGGAGGTACCATGACCAGACACTGGACTATCCAGCCTCTCTGTTTCGGATGGTACCCGTACTTCGAGAAGTCGTTCTTCACTTACGGGCGTCACCAGGGTGTCAAGATGGCGTCTCCTTGCCTGGGTTGGCTGCTGCAATCGGACGACGAGGCGATCCTGGTGGACACAGGGCCAGTGGCTCCAGAGCGGGCGCACCCGTCCCACAGCAAACTCAGCCGCTCGCCGGACCAAGTTCCCGATGCCGCCCTGCGAGCCGTGGGGGTGGAGCCGGATAGCCTCAAGCTGGTGGTCCTGTCTCATCTTCACTACGACCATTGCTACAACCTGGAGTTGTTCCCCAGGGCCCGCTTCGTGGTGCAGGCCGAGGAGCTCAAGGCTGCCGTGGATCCGGTTCGAGCCCAGAGATCCACCTACGAGTTTGGGATCCCAGGCCTCAAGCCCCCGTGGCTGTCTGTTTTCGATCGCTTGAACGTAGTTCATGGAGACACGGATCTGGTTCCAGGCCTCCGGCTGGTGCTGCTGCCCGGCCACACCCCGGGGCTACAAGGGGTGCTGGTGGAGACTAGGGCCGGTCGCTATCTGCTGCCCAGCGATGCCGTGCCTCTCTACGAAAACCTCGGCTCCGTGGGCGACGACCCACCCATACCCGGAATCCATACCGATGTAGTGGCCTGCGAGCGCAGTCTGGAGAAGATGTGCGGCATCGCCGATGTCATTCTGCCATCCCATGATCCCGAGGTGATGAAGAAGCCGGTCTACCCGTAGGCGACTATGGATCCCGATAGCGGATTCGTCGTCCGTCATCACCTACGATCACCCCGACCAAGTTCGTGACCTTGATGTCTCGGCGGTTACTGTATCAGCGACAGAGAATCCAAGGAGGGGAAGATGAAAGCGAAAGCAGCGGTCTTTCTGGGGCCTGAAAAGGGGTTTGAGCTGAGGGAGTACCCGATCCCTGAGCCACAGCCCGGCGCGGCGGTGGTGAAGATCCACCTGTCCAACATATGCGGGTCCGACCTGCACCAGTGGAGAGGCGATGGCGGAAGTCCCATGCCTCCCGGTGGAAGGGTGCTGGGCCACGAGATGGTGGGCGAGATAGCGGCCCTGGGGGCGGGGATCTCCACGGACTCGGTGGGCGAGCCGCTCAAGGAGGGCGACAGGGTCGTCTACACCTACTTCTACCCATGCCGCCGTTGCTGGGCCTGCACCAGCGGCCAGTTCTCCCGCT
>Ga0315298_1009099_pt1 | contig 12388 bp, 10 predicted proteins | sample WHS_1_MG_FD_203077 | JGI IMG/M metagenome (GOLD analysis project Ga0315298, IMG submission 203077) | Extremophilic microbial mat communities from Washburn Hot Springs, YNP, Wyoming, USA - WHS_1_MG | ecosystem: Environmental > Aquatic > Thermal springs > Hot (42-90C) | place: USA: Wyoming... | reverse complement strand
AGAGTTTCCTCCGCCTTTACCGTTAAATTCTTTCAAAACCTCAGGAAAAATTTTATTTATATCAATATTTACATCTTCAGATCTACCAATTATAATATTTGATGCAATATCCTTATGCCCAAATACACCAATTGTTTTATCCTCTTTTAATATATACTGTAATATAAATTTTACATCTTCAAAATTTTCTTTTTCAAATATTTTATATACAATTTTTATATCTTTTTTCATTTCAGCATATTTTAGATAATTTTTCCCATTTTCCTTTAAGACAACTTCTTTAAGACTTTTTATTTCTTTTTTTAAACTTTTATTTTCTTCTATATTTTTTTTCACCATTTCAAAAATAGCATCTTCTTTACTAGAAAATAAATTTGATATATTATTTACAATTTCATTTTTAAAAGCATAATCTAAAAAAGCTCTAAATCCACAAACAAATTCTATTCTAATGCCATTCTTTACTTTTTCCCATTTTCTTATTTTTAAAATTCCAATTTCTCCTGTAGCTTTTACATGAGTTCCTCCACAAGGAGAGTAATCAATGCCTTCTATTTCTACTATTCTTATATCATTTTTTACTTTAGCCTTTTTACGAAGTGGAAGTTTTGAAAGAGTTTCTTCATCAGCAAAATATGTTTTTACAGGTTTATTTTGAAATATTATATCATTAACCATTTTTTCAACTTTAAAAGCTTCATCTTTACTTAAGTTGTCTTTTCCAATAGTTATATGTGAAAATTTATCACCAATGCTGAAACTATCTGTTTGTGCTGAATACATTTCATCAAAAACACTTGATAGTATATGTTGACCAGTATGTTGCTGCATATGGTCAAATCTTGTTACCCAATCTACTTCACATTCAACAATATCATTTTTAGGACAATTACTTAAAAAATGATATATTAATCCATCTTCTTCTTTTACTTTCTCAACTTTTACTTGATCTATAAATCCAGTATCAGAAGGTTGTCCACCACTCTCAGGATAAAAATATGTACCCTTTAATATGACAGCACATTTACCATCAATTTCCTTCTTTTCAACAATTTCAGTCTTAAATTTTGTTTTATAACTATCAAAAAAATATAATTTTTGTTCCATAATACAAAAACCCTCCTTGTGCTAAAAACGCATGGAATATTCCATGCGTTTTTAATTTTGTTAATAAACTTTAGTTCCGAGAATAGAAGTAACTTTTCTAAATTCTTCAATTATTTTGTTAGTAATAGGTCCTGGTACTCCGTCTCCTATAACTCTATGATCAACTTCAACTACAGGAATAGCTTCAGCTGCCGTACCTGTCAAGAAACATTCATCAGCTGTATATACATTAAATAGTGAGAAAAATTTTTCTTCAAAGGGTATACCTAGTTGTTTTGCTATATCGATTACTGTTGATCTTGTTATACCTCCTAAAGAACCAACTGCTGAAGGTGGAGTAAATAAAATGCCATTGGATATGATAAAGATATTATCACCAGTACATTCTGCAACATAACCTTCTTGGTTTAAAAGCAGTGCTTCAGGGTAACCCGCTTTAACGGCTTCAATTTTAGCAAGTATATTATTTAAATAATTCAGTGATTTTATCTGTGGATCTAAAGCTTGAATTGAATTTCTTCTATATGTTGAAGTAATGATTTTTAAACCGTTTTTATACATAGTTTCAGGATATAAAGTTATTTTATCTGCAATTATAACAACAGTTGGCTTTGGACATTTATATGGATCTAAACCCAAATCCCCTTTACCTCGTGAAACTACCAATCTAATATATGCATCTTTTAATCTATTTATTTTTACTGCTTCAATTACTTTTTCTTTCATTTCGTCCATAGTAATAGGCATTTCAATAAGGAGTGCTTTTGCCATACTATATAATCTTTTTAGATGTTCATCTAATTTAAAAATAACTCCATCATAAGCTCTTATACCTTCAAAAATACCATCACCATATAAATATCCATGGTCAAAAACAGAAATACTAGCCTTTTCACTATCTACAAATTCCCCATTAACATATACAAGACTCATAAAAATTCTCCTCCTTAGATAAATATATATTTGAATTTTATCACTTCAACTTTGAATAGTCAATAAAAACAAAAAACCCCTTGTCAGGGTTTTTTGTTTTTATTGACTATTCAGCTTTTATAGCCCCAGTTGGACATACATCCTCACATGCACCACAATCAATGCAAACATCTGCATCAATTTCATATTTTCCATCGCCTTCATGAATTGCATCTACAGGGCACTCCGCAGCACATGCACCACAGCTTATGCACTCGTCTGTAATATAATGAGCCATTTATATCCCCCTCTCTGTATACTGTATGTACTTCAAACAAATTATAAATCATTTATTTTAATATGTAAATATAAAAAGCAAGTTTTAAATAAAAATAAAAAAGACCTAAAATTTTATTATAGGTCTTTTGTTTTTAATTTTGGTAGCCTCAAGGGGAGTCGAACCCCTGTCTTCGCCGTGAGAGGGCGATGTCCTAGGCCACTAGACGATGAGGCCAGATTTTGGCTGCCGAACTAGGATTCGAACCTAGACTAGATGATCCAGAGTCACCCGTGCTACCGTTACACAATTCGGCACTAAACTGACAAAAGATATTATAACATGGGTTTATATTTTTGACAAGAGGATATTAAGATTTTTGTATATAATTTCTTATATATTCTATGGCTTTTTTGAGCCTTTCTAATGTTCTCTCTTTCCCTAATAACTCCATTACATCAAATAAACCTGGTCCAAAAGTACGTCCAGATATTGCAAGACGCGTAGGATGAAATAGAGCACTACTTGAAATGTTCATTTCTTCTATTAAATTTCTATAAGCATTTTCTGTATGACAAGAATCAAAAATCTCGACTTTAGACAAAGTTTCATTTGCTTTCTCAAGAATAATATCTACTCCTTCTTTTGTAAAATATTTTTTAACACCTTTTTCATCATAAAAAGTAAAATCTTTAAAATAATAGCTCATCGCATCACATATATCAACAAGAGTCTTTTCTCTGTCCCTAACTGCTTTTAATACTTTTTTTACATATTCATAATCATAATTTTCATTTATAAGTTTCTTGTTTTTTAAAAATGGAACAACTGCTTGTGCTAATTTATCTAAATCATACTCTCTAATATAATGCCCATTTATCCATGTTAATTTCTGTGTATCATATATAGCAGGATTTTTAGAAACTCTGTCTAAAGTAAACTCTCTAATACTCTTGTCTGTATTAAAAATTTCCTCACCATCTGCAGGTACCCAGCCTAAAAGTGTTATATAATTTATTATTGCTTCAGGAAGAAAACCTAAATCCTTAAATTCTTGAACTGAAGTCGCACCATGACGTTTACTGAGTTTACTTCTGTCTGGGGCTAAAACCATTGAAACATGAGCAAATTTAGGAATTTTAAAACCTAAAGCTTTAAAAATTAATATTTGTTTTGGCGTATTTGACAAATGTTCTTCAGCTCTTATAATATGAGATATATTCATCTGAAAATCATCTATTACTGTGGCAAAATTATATGTGGGCATATTGTCAGATTTCATGATTATAAAATCATCAATAGTCGAATTATCAAATTCTACATCCCCTCTTATTATATCATTAACTATTGTCTTGCCAGTTTTAGGGACTTTTAACCTTATTACAGGTTTTCTTCCTTCTTTTAAATACTTGTTTTTCTCTTCCTCAGTTAAATTTCTGCATTTACCACTATACATAGGTGGTCTTCCTTCTTGTTGAGCAAGTTTTCTCATTTCATCAAGTTCTTCTTTAGTACAAAAACATTGATATGCTTTTTTTTCTTCTAATAGTTTTTCTGCAAATTTCCTATATTCATCCAATCTGTTCGATTGGTAAATAGGCCCTTCATTCCAATCTATACCTAACCATTTAAGACCGTCTAAGATGCCTTTCATTGATTCTTCTGTTGAACGTTCTATATCAGTATCATCTACTCTTAATATTAACTTACCTCCATTATGTCTGGCAAATAGCCAATTAAACAGAGCAGTTCTTGCACCACCAATATGCAGATTTCCTGTTGGACTTGGAGCAAATCTAACTCTTACTTCATTCATTGTACCACCTCTTACATAATTTAAACTAATACTGATTATACTTTATCATAAGACTTTTGTAAACTGAGTATATTATAAAAACCATTTTTTTGCTTTATGTGATATAATATATTTATATAAATCTTGAAAGGAGATTCCATTATGAAAGATATTGTAGTAAATCTTTTAAAAGAACGTGGTGTAAACATTAAAGATATGGCTGATTTAGTTCTTGACCTTCAGAAAAAATATTATGTACTTACAATAGAAGAATGTATAGAAAGCGTAAATTCAGTTTTAGAAAAACGTGAAGTACAAAATGCTATACTTACAGGAATAGCCTTAGATAAATTAGCAGAAAAAGATATGCTTGATGAACCTTTATTATCAATATTAAAAAGGGATGAACCATTATATGGAATAGATGAAATACTAGCTCTTAGCATTACAAATGTATATGGCTCAATAGGGTTAACAAATTTCGGATACTTAGATAAAGTAAAACCTGGTATAATTGGTGAGCTCAATGATGACAAAAAAGAAAAATGCAATACTTTTATAGATGACCTTGTTGCAGCTATAGTAGCAGCAGCATGTGCACGTATAGCCCATTCTAAAAAGTAATATAAAAAAATTTATTTACCTAATACAAATTTTACAAATCCCTTTTGAGTCTCTACACTTTTTAGTTTAAAAGTCTCAATAGGGCTTTTTATATCTATCTTCATATCATAACCTGAAAGCATTCCTTTTAATTGTTCTTTCTCTATTTTTATTTCCCCTATGTAAATACTTGTAATATTCAAATACAAATTTTCATTTTTAATTACAAAATCCCCTTCTAGAGTATAATTGTTATCATTTTTTATTTGAAATCCTTTCTGATTAAAATATACCTCTACTTTTTTAAAATCCTTATTATAATTTTGAATCATTTTTGTTATTGTTTTATCGCTAAAAGATGCATATACAGAAAAAAATGAAAATTTTAATTCGTCAGGTTCAAGAGAACTCCATGGAAAATTTGATAAATTATTTAATAATAAATCTATTGAAGGCATTGTTTTATCAATTACACCGCTTATTTCATAAATCCTATTATAATCTGAAATTTTGTTTTTTATATCTTCTAATATAAGAGATTTTTCTTTTGATAAATTATCTATTTTTTTAATAATATTAACTTGTTCATTTTTTCTATTTATCAAAACTGCTTTTTGATCAATTAACATTTTTTCTTCAGTTTTTTTATCATATATTAAAGCATTAAGGTTATCAAGTTTATTATAAAAATAATTTGTTATAATATCTATATAAATTATTCTATGAAGAAGCTGTGAAGAATTGTCTGACATAAGTAGAATAGAAAGCAAAGTGTTTGTTCCTTCCATGTATAGAAATCTAAACCATGTATTTATAATCTGTCTTTCTTTAAAAATATTTATATCAATATTATTTATTTCATCTACCTTTTTATGAATATCTGTTTCTAAACTATTTATCAAATCTGTTATATCTTCTAAATTACGTTGAGCTTTAATTTTTTCGGCTTCTAAATTAAAAAGTTCATAAATAATTTCTTGCTCTTTTAGTTTCATTTCTTCAATATTATCGGCATAGATATTGTTAAATGGTAAAAATAATATAAGCAATATCAAAAAAAATATTAAATATTTCTTCATAATATACCCCAATCTTATAATATAATAAATGTTCTACATGGAACTTTTTGTAATTAATTTAATTTACAGTAATTTTATCTTTTATTTGATCAAATAATTTAGGACCTATCCTTGGTACATTCATTATATCCTCTATCTTTTTAAATTTACCTTTGCTTTGCCTAAAATCAATTATTTTTTCAGATGTGGCTGGTCCTATACCTGGTAGTGTTTGAAGTTCTTCTTTTGTAGCAGTATTAATATTTATTTTATTTTCTTTTTTATAAGAAGATTTAGATAATATATTTTCTGCATCTATTTCTCCTTTTTTAAAAACTCTGATCATTTGTTCATCTTTCACTTTTTCAGCAAGATTAATATTCGTAATATCAGCATCCTCTAAAATACCTCCTGCTTTATTAAGTGCATCTTGAATCCTTTCAGTATCTAGCATAGTATAAACTCCTGGATTTCTTACTGCACCAGTTACATAAACTTTAATCTCTCCTGATGATGTATTTGTTCCATTTAATTTTGATAATTTATCAATAGCTATTTCTTCCTCAGTTTGTTTTTCTATAGAAATACTAGTATCAATTTTATATTTTTGATATATCATTAAACCTATGATAAATAATATTATAAATAATATAAAAATTAAGGCATACTGCTGTTTTCTTGTAAAGTTAAACATATATAACTCTCCAATCAAATAACCAAATAATATATATTAATATTTCTACACAAAACATAAAATTCCTTTTTATTTTCATTAGATTTTTGGTATACTTTAATTATAAGCAAAATTGGAGGCATAAAATATGAGGAAATTTTTTTCAGCTTATCTAATTATAATTATTATTTTAAATTTAATATTACCAAATTACGTTTATGCAAAGAATAATGCTCCTGAAATTGTAGGACCAACTGCTGTATTAATTGATTTTACTTCAGGTCAGGTTTTATATGATAAAAATATGAATCAAAAAATGTATCCTGCTAGTACTACTAAAATTTTAACAGCTATTCTTGCAATTGAAAATGGAAAATTAGATGATATTGTAACAGCTAGTGATAATGTCACAAAAGTTGATGGCAATTCAATATTTTTATCTCCTGGTGAAAAAATGACTTTAAGGGATCTTTTATATGCTCTCTTATTAGAATCAGCAAATGATGCTGCTATTGCTATAGCTGAACATATAGGTGGAAGTGTCGAAAATTTTGCCAGAATGATGAATCAAAAAGCCAAAGAAATAGGAACTAAAAACAGTAATTTTGTAAATCCAAATGGACTTCCTGACCAAAATCATTATTCAACGCCTTATGACATGGCTTTAATTGGACGATACGCTATGGAAAATAAAGAATTTAGTAAAATTGTATCAACTTTGCATTACACAATCCCTCCTACAAATAAGATGGATAAAGAAAGAGATCTGTGGCTATCAAATAGGCTTTTAAAGCCATCAAGTTATCACTATGATGGAGCAGATGGTATAAAGACCGGTTACACAACAATAGCACAGCAAGTTCTTGTAGCTTCAGCTGTAAGGAATAATCATAGACTGATATCAGTAATTATGGGGGATACTGGAACAAATATCTGGACAGATACAATCAAACTATTAGATTATGGCTTTAATAATTTTGATCTGGTAAAATTAAATAACCAAAATGAATTAATAACATATGCAACAATTGGTAAGTCACAGTTTAAACTTCCTTTAACAGCTAAAAATGACTTTTATTATGAAATACCTAAGAATGAAAAGGATAATATTAAATCAGAAATAATATTAAATAAAAATTTGAAAGCACCTATATCAAAAGGTAATGTCCTGGGAAATATAGTTTATAAATTAAATGGAAAAGAAATTGGTTCTGTTGAACTTGTTGCAAATGAAAGTGTATATAAAAATATATGGGGCACTTATTATAATGAAAGTAAAACACAGGTAATTAAAAACAATCACTTAAAGTTAGTTAATTTACTTTTTGGATTTTTATTACTATTAATAGCCTTTGTTTTGTTGAAAAAAAGAAGATTTAAGAAAAAGAAAAACTATATTTTTTCAAAATATTAAGAGGAGTATCCTTTATATCTCCTCTTAATATTTTATAAATATATTAGTTTTCTGATGCATAAATCTGATTATCCCATAAACTCCTGCTTCTTCCCATGCTTTTTAAAAAAGCATCTGTATTAAAATAACTATTTAATATTTTAAAATAGTATAATTCTTCTTTTGACTTTATTTCAAAACCATTTTTTTGCCTTCTATTCATTAAAAATTCCTTATCACTTATTTCTTCTTCAGCAATATTTTCTAAAATAAAAGCAGTACCTGATCCTATAGAAAACTTTTCTTTTTTCCTCCAGACAATTTCCTTAGGAAGATAACTTTCAGCTAATTTTCTTAGAACCCACTTTTCAGTTTTGTCTTTTCCTCTTATCTTAATTGATGGTATAATTTTAAATGCATATCTTATCACTTCATAATCCAAAAAGGGAACCCTTGCATTTATTGAATTAGACATAGTCATTCTATCCACTCTCTGAAAATTTGTGTTGTGCATATTATTTGTTATAAATTTTAATTCATCATGAAGATCCCAAGGTGTTTTATACTTTTTTAAATAATGATATCCTGCGAAAAGTTCATCTGCACCTTCCCCTGAAAAAACAGTATTTACATAATTACTAGCAAGTTTTGATGCAAAATAAGTTGCTACAGCACTTCGGACTAAAGCAGGGTCACAAGACTCAAGATGATATATAACTGTTGGCAGTATTTGCTTTATATCTTTTTCTGTATATGCAAATTCAATATGATTAAATCCTAAATAATCTGCAACTAAAGAAGCATTTTTTAAATCATTACTTCCATGTACTCCAACAGCAAAAGAAATCAAAGGTTTTTTGTATTTTGAAGCTATTGATGCTATTAAACTACTGTCTAATCCTCCGCTTAAAAATACACCTATGTCTTTGTTGTCGATTCTTTTTTTTACTGAGTCCTCTAACCTTAGCCTTAAACCTTCAATTATTCCTTCTGTATCCAAATAATCTATTGGGTCTTGTGGAAAAACATAATATTTTTCGAAACCTTTTTCAGTAGTATAAAAATATCCATTTGGAAATTCATTAATATCTTCAGTAATTTCAATTAAAGCTTTTATTTCTGATGCAAATACAAAATCTCCTTTTTCTGTTTTCCCATAATATAAAGGTTTTATTCCAAGCGGGTCTCTTGCAATAAATAAATTATTTTCTCTAGTGTCATAAATAATAAAAGAAAATATACCATCTAAATATTTAACACATTCTGGACCAATTTCCTCATATAAATGTAATATTATTTCTCCATTTAATTCTGTTGCAAAATTGTGATTTTGTAAGCCTTTTAGCAACGAATCATAATTATATATTTCTCCATCAAAAATACAAATATACCTATCATTTTCATCTTTAAATATTCTTGAATTTTCATTTTTAATTGAGATATACCCTATACTTATTTTATTATTTGCAAAAATTTCTTTCACATCTGGCCCTCTATGTTTTATTTTATCTAACATTTTCTCTATATTTTTATGTTGATCTTTTCTATTAATTAACGCTATACCTGCCATTAGAAAAAACCTCCTTTTAAATTTATAAGAAGGTGCACAAAAACATAGCACCTTCTTATGCAACAATAACAGCTTTTTTATATTCATTCAGAATTTTATCTACACGTTCTTCCTCACTAATAATTCTATTATTTTCATAATCAAAGGCATAACATGCCCCATTTATCACTTTTGTTTTTAATAAACCCTTAGCATTTTTGTTGCCTTTTAAATGAGGTGCATCTAAAAGTCCTATCTTAATTGCTTTTGATAATACATCAGGATCAGATAAAGGATCATCGCTTTTAGAATTTAAACTTTTTATAGCCTCTAATAATATTTTAGTTTCTTTTATTAAATGATTTTTCCTTTTAACAACTTCTTTATCTTGTGTCATATCAGGCATCCCTGACAGTGCATTCTTAATTATTGCTTTTGATATTTTTACACTTTCTATTATATCTTCTGCTGTTGCAGCATGATGAGCCTCACAGTAACCTACTACATGATAAATATGAGGTTTTATTGCCATTGATAAATATGCACTAGATGCAAGTTGGCCCTTCGCTTCCAATAAATCAGAAGGAAAACTTGCAAGTCCTGCTCGTGCTTGACGAAATACTCTGAAGTTATCATCTTCTAGACTCTCTATAAGTTCTATTTTCGCAAGCATTTTAGCTAAATCCATTTTAGGAGAAATTGAAGCTGGAACATTAAACATATACTGTGCTATATAAGTATTTACTCCCATTTTTTTTGCATTATATGCAGCAAGATATGCAGTTGCAACACCTATAACATCATGGGCATCTCTTAAACTCCAATGGTGAGATTCGTTTACTTCTACAGGTATCCCTCTTTCTCCATGCCATTTCATTAATTTTTGATTTTCCTCAATTGACACATTAACTGGCCTTGGTCCACGACCATCAAGGACATTATACCAGCAAAGTGGAATTGCAGCCCACGCATTGTTAATAGTTTCAACTAACATTTCTGCCATTTTAAATATATCGTTTGTACCACTATAACATCTTAATAAAGGAAAATTCCCACGTCTTGATGCTTCATACAGCTTTATAAAATCTTCTTTTTCCCTAAGAGGAACGCCCCCTGCGCCATCTAATGATTTATCATATTTTTTATCAAAAAAATGTTCTTGTGCATTTTGATCTGGTGCAATTGATATTACATCTAAAACTTTTGAATCTGCAATTTTTTTAATTCCTTCTACTGTTTTATCAAGTGATGAAAGACCAAAATGATGTCTTATTATCGGATACGGATATTTTTGATCTATTCTTTTTACTAAGGTATCAGGATAATATTCTTTTTTTATATTATAAACTCCTCCTCTTAAAAAGCTTATTGTAAAGTCATCCCCTGAAGTTCCGTCAAATATAGCATTAAATATTCCAGACTTTTTTGCTACCTGTGCTGTAGGTTCATTGCCACCAAAAACCCACTTTATATTAGTAAGATTATTTTCACTTATTTTTGTTTTTAATTCTTTTAAAATATTTTCAAGCGCTGAGGGAGTTAATCTATAACTTACAGCTGCAATTTCTGGTTTGTATTTTTTTACTTCATTTATATATTCCTCTATTGATACTGCTGGACCTAAAAAAACTGTTTTATAGCCTTCATTTTCAGCAAGCCTGAGGAAATTATATATCCCTGCAACATGAACACAATTACCTATTGCTGCTGCGACAATAACTCTTTTATTCATGCTACTGTAACCTCCTTCTTACCCATTTCTACAAATCTCATAATCTCATCTGCATTCATTCCCTTTATTCCTAATTTTTCAGGATTTCTTCCTAAAGTCCAATAATCTATACCATGAATTATAGAAGCCAGGTGAATTATTGAATCTATAGTTTTAGTTCTTATACCAAGTTGTCTTCCAATAGAAGAAATAGGAACAAGGCTCATTGGCACATCTTCAAAAATATATCTGCATTGTAAATCAGAAGGGGCATATAAGCCTATATAAGCTTTTGTATTCTGTATAGCTTCATATAAATCATTACCATCAGCATTATATGTTTCTTTAAGCCAAACTTCAGCAGAAACTACATTTATACCAAGTGCGTTTGCAACCTTCATTCTTTCTTTATCTATTTTCTCTAATATTTTTGTAACTGAAGGAGAAATTCCATCTATATAATATTGAAAATTACCCTTTGTAGTCTCAATTCTTGCAGCATTTAAAAGAGTAGGAGTTGGGTGAAAAATTGCTCCAAAATTATTAAAACTAGTTTCAAGCACATTTCTAGCAGGTGTAAAAATCCCAAAAGGCTCATTTAATATATCAACAATTTCTTTAGTTTTTGTACTGGGTATCGCTGCTACAGATACAACATCCTTTACTTTGTAAATTTTAGCATTTCCTTCATGAGCTCTACATGCATATAAAAATGTATCTGTTTCTGCTATAATAGATTTTAAATCTTCTCTTTTCTTAAATACATTATAAAATTCTAAGGCACCACCAGTTCTGCCAGGATTTAAAATAACTATTTGATCATTTTTTAAATATGGCAGAAGTTTTTCTGCTAATTTTAAATGTGCTGAAGCAGGAACTGTTACTAATATTACCTCAGTACCTTCTATTGCAGTTTTTAAATCATCTGTAATTAAATTAAGCTTACCAAAACCCTCAATTTCACCTTCTAAATTTATTCCACCTTTTTCTATTATAGGTTTTAATTTATCATAACTACGATTATACAGATTGACTTTATAACCTTTTAATGCAAGATGTGCTGAAATTGACTGACCACCATTTCCCGCTCCTATTACTGCAAAATGAGTCTTTTTCATTTATATATTACCCCCTTTTTTTAGAAATAAAAAAGCTATAGAGAATTCTACAGCTAATAGTATCAGTCTGAAAAAAGGACATAAACAGACTCTTTCATGCTATCTCCTCCTCTTCCAACGCTTACGAGGTTAGCTGACGGATTTGGGCTGAAAGATAGCCCTACCATTAAAATAAATGGACTCACCCCTTAA
>Ga0315298_1009098_pt1 | contig 12389 bp, 21 predicted proteins | sample WHS_1_MG_FD_203077 | JGI IMG/M metagenome (GOLD analysis project Ga0315298, IMG submission 203077) | Extremophilic microbial mat communities from Washburn Hot Springs, YNP, Wyoming, USA - WHS_1_MG | ecosystem: Environmental > Aquatic > Thermal springs > Hot (42-90C) | place: USA: Wyoming... | reverse complement strand
TGAGGACATTTTCCTTATCGGGTTCTCCACCAAGAAAGAAATAGAGGAGACTTTTTGTCGTCTTATAGGTAGGTTCGGTGTCGGGTTGAAGGAGTCCATCTTCGTGTTATTGTACCAGGGTGCACATATTTTAATGATGTTCGACGGGCATGTTTACGGTTTTGGGTATTACTACAACGGTAAGGTCTACTACGACCTCGACTTAAATACTATTATGGCTAATTCTACGAACATAAAGCCCGTCATCCTCAGGGGTAAATATAACGTTAAGGACAAAGTCCTCGTTTATATACCTGTAATTGTAGAGAGTACAATACCCATACTATACCCGTATGAGAAACCGTACCACGTTAACCCCGGTGAGAAGGGATTTGTATACCATAATGGTCTTTATAGCGGGAAATGGGAAATCCCGCTCGATATCAATATATGTAACGTCAATACCGACCAGTACCGTTCCTATATTTACCTCGATAACACGCTTATGGACGCATTGGAGATGATAGTAGATGATGAAATGGCTAACGCGTTTAAGGAAATATTGCTCAGACGTGTTGTCAGAGTAAAAAAAGTCTTGAGGGTCGTTATCCCGTATTCGTTGGAGTATTTATTCAATTATGCAAAAGAGAAGTTGAAGGATGTGTTGCAAAAGGCGTTGGATATGGCTGTAGAAGAATTAGTTAAAATGACGAAAGAGAAGGTCATAATAGTCGACAGGGTTCGTGATATCAAATCAGATGAGGTAGTAGCGATAGCTCTGCCCAATATAGATGAGGAATACATTAAAAACGTTAGGTCGTACCTCGCCGGCAAGGGTTATATGGTGTTCTCGTATTCTGAGGCTTCCGGCGGTAAACTTCTCGCATTATATAACAAAATCGCCGAACCTAACGTCCCCGATGAGGTGAAAGCGTTGATAAAATTAGCAGAGTGGTTATACAGCATCGGGGTCGAAGTCATGGACGAAAGGTCTATACCCGGGTGGTCGGAAAGGATGTATAGGATCGGGGATAAGGCTTTCGAGTTGTTAGACCCGATCCCCGGCATTTTTGATATAGATGTGAAAGTTGTGAGGAAGGAATATAATGGTTTGCTCACGGACTCTGCCGGTATAACATTGAAAGTCGGTAATAAACCCGTGATAATATTAAGTAATTTAGACGAACCGGATTGGTTGTTATATGTCGGGATAATGCTCCACGAGCTCAATCACGTCTATACGGACTCCGAGCACGGGACTCTCGAGTGGGAGAGTATTTATTACGTACTCTATATGATCGATATATTGGCTCCTTCTATAACACCTTATGTCATCAACCTCATAAGGCTCGCTGTATATAACCCCAAACTTTTCCTGAAGGTCAACAACATAAAGGCATTACCACCTGGTGTTTTACCGAAAGAGTTAATAATGTATGGGGAATGTGTCGGTTACATAAAGAGTTATACGGAGGGCGAACATATTATATGTGATCCGAATGCGGACACTATATTAAAGCTTGTAAACAAAAACGGTATATTAGAAGTGGAGGTGGTGCCGTTATGATGTTGTTCTCAAACCCCGTGTATTACCTTTTAGCTTACGCCAGGTGTAATGGGATCAAATATCAGATAAAATATCACAGGCTTACGATATACCACGTCTTCGACCCCAATAGTGAGATATTCAAAATTGCTAGGCATGGGCTTTATGACGCCCTTTATATGGACGGCAGGAAATATGAGCCTTATTCCTCGAGGACGGTCTACGGTTATAAAGGCGTAACTGTAATAGACCTGCCGAGCTCTGATATAATGTGGGACGACATATTGTATAGTGAGAAGAAGAGGGACAATCATACCTGGATATGCGGTGTGCAGGCTAGCCCCTATTACGACACCGCCGGCGGTCTGGTAGTAAATAAATTAGTTACTGAGGAGGAACTGATGGACATACTTGACAGGGAAGGAAAACCGGTCTGTAAAGAGGTCGAGCCCGGGATATATTATTGCGGTTATGCCTATGTTAACATGATACATAAGGGTAATTGTGAGGGCGTGGCTGTCATCCCATATTCACAGTACAGTCTCGCCAAGTCGTTGAAGCCCCCCGTATATGTAGTGCCAGACCCTTCACTGTTCTGTAAACAGTCATATCCTCCGCAACTGAGTACTAACGAGTTCCTACAACTATTGGAGTTAATATGGGATAACTTCAGCGGTGGCGGTATACCTGTAAAATTCGTGGAAGGTGCCGGGCTCATACGTTGTGGTGCGAGGAGGCTTTTCGATAACTATTTTGTCGTCTACTATGATAAGAGCTGTATTTTGGGCGAGTTAATAAGTAACGTTATGTATGACGTGGATACTGCACTCCGCCATATACTTACACCTAAGGTCAAATCATATATTGACGATACTGCTAAGGCTCTTAATATACGCGTCTCGGCGTTTACTACAGAACAAATGAGGACGTTGAAAGACGCGTTATTAGAGGCTATGAGTAGAAACGTATATTACCTCAGGATACCACTATGTAAGAAGTATGAGTACAGCAGTTACAAACTCGTCTGTTCCGAGTCATAAACTATTTTTTTCCTCTCTCTCCGAAAAGTCGAGTTATTATTACATCCTCTCCCGTATTACGCGTTACCTTAAGGACGTGTACGGTATAGACGCCGTTTTAAGGACAGACGTTATGGCAGACATCTTCCTCACCGACGCCGTTATAATGTCACAGAACTGGTTACACCCTTATAAGAGCTTGTGGTGGGTCGACACGCCCGTCTATCGTATTGAGGGCAACTATTTCCTCACGCGAAATAATAAGATCGTTATGGTAACGAGCAACTGGACTAGGGACGTATTGAGGAGGAGCTTTAACATCGACCCTCCCGTTAGGTACCTGCCCGTTTTCGGTTGCTACAAACCTATGTACAGCTTTCACGACAAGGTGGGGTTCGTGACCATTGGGAACAACCTCGGCGTTGATAGGAAGAACGTATACTTCCTCCACAAATGGTTTACCGACCACAATATCCGCAACTACCTCAAAATAGTGAGTAACGAACCGGTGGCGGATATAAGGAGTAACTATAATATGAAGGACGAGGACAAATACGACCTGTTAGGTAGGTCTCTCTTTTATATCGCTATGAGCAGGTCTGAAGGCTTCGGTTTACCCCCGTTAGAGGCGTTGAGTTGCGGTACTCCGGTGATTTACTTGAACGCCCATGCCTTTAAGGAGACGTTAAACGATAAGGTGGGTATACCCGTTGAAGTGGGTAACGAATACGACATAGATGTAAGGGTGGAGGGTGTACCCCTACACTATCACTTTTACGACCCGGATCCCAAGGAGTTCGTATACGCTATAGAGACGGCGAAGACTATACGCAAGGAGTTATATGAGGATATGGTAGCTAAGGGGATAGAGTACGTGGAAAGTAGGTTCGGGTATAAAAAAATAATCGATAACTTAGTCGACATATTCCTCACGTTTTAACGGGGTAATATTGCACGGATCAGCCTCGGCACGTATATGATTATGCTTATCAGGCTACCGAGTGCTATAAGTACACCCGTAAGTTTTCCGATCGGTTCGGAGATAGATAACAGGGTGTCCGCGACAGCCTTAACCGCATAAGCGAGAATACATATCATAAGTATAAAAGGGAAAAAAATAATTTATAGCTTTACGGGCTTTCAGAGGAAGCTGGTGAAGAAGCTCCTTATCCCGCCGATGAGACCGCTTACGCCTCCTCTTCCTCTGAAGACATAATAGATTATTGCTATTAGGCTTCCGAATACAGCTAATACACCTACGAGGTACCCGATTGGTTGTGCTAATGACGCTAATGTATTACCGATTGCATTTATAGCGTTGGCAAATACATCAACCAGTGCTACGAATAAGTTTTGTAGACCGTTTACCATATTTTGAATTGCATTACTGATTGAGGACATTTTCGCCACCTCATATACAGGCATTCTTTGTTGTATATAGGGTTGTCGTTGTATAAAATAAGAATTACATGCAACAAACTGAGTGAGGTTTTTATATACCCGTGTTATATATGAGGTATATGGGTGATGAGGAATTAGTCCAGTTAGTCCTGGAGAAGGTAAAGGTGGAGATGAGAAAGAGGATAAAAGAACTAAAGAGGCAAGGAGTGGAAGCGGGGTACAGGGAGGAGGGGGACAAGGTAGCGATAGCTATCAACCTCAAGAGTTTATACAACAAGATGAGGGAGAAAGTGAAGTTGATCTTAATCCAGAAAATGCAACCGGTGCAACAGAGGATAAGGTTCAAGATGGTACAGGTGGGCAACGAGAAGGTAGAGATAGCGACGATAACGATACCGGCACCGAAGGAGGACAGCCCGGAAGTAAAGGAAGCAATAGCGAAATTGGAGCAGTTGAAGTCCCAGCACCCCGTGGACTACATGATCAAGGACGGAAAGTTAACAATGGTAGTAGTATTGACAGAGTATTACAAGAAGTACTTGAATCAAATAATAGACCAACTGGTGGAGACGAAGAACGAGATCAACGCGTTTATAACAATGGCGTCGTCCAAAATGCCGGACTTGGGGCAGTTGGAGGTAGCAATGGAGTTACGAACAGTGGGGGACTACCTGGTCGCAGTCCTGCACCCTACGAGGAAAACCTTAGACGTCTAGCACAGATGACCGCATCAGCGTCAAAACCGACGGATGAACTCGTACAGAGGTTATTGAATATGAGCGAATATGACTTAAAGAGGGTGTTTAAGATGATACCGATAGACAAAAGGCTTGCTTTAGCGTTGGACACAATACAGGAGTACCAGAGCATACAGATGAAGTTTAATAACTTGCTTAATGGTCTGGCGATGAACGCACCGAAGGTCAAGGAGGTAATGGAAAACGCGAAGAGGAACAGGAAACCCATAGACCGTCTCGCGGACATGTTCATGGACGTGATGGAGACGATGTTGAAGAGTAAGGCGATGTCATTGACGGATGAAGACAAAGCCAAGTTGAAGGAGAAGCTGAAGGAGGTGATGGAGAGTGAAGAATGACGTATTCGTCAACATCCACCTTTCTCCCTACCACAAAATGATAATGCAGGAAATGGCGACGAGGTTCGGCTATAACAGTATTTCTGCGTTTGCGAGGGACGTTATAATCGGTACAAAGGTGGTAGAGGACGGGGTAGCATTAAATACGAGGCTGGCGACGATAGTGATAGACCGAGGAACTTTCGACTTAATAAAGGCGAAAGCGGACGCGGAAAAAGTACCCGTGAAGGAGTATATTTTAAAAAAAATTTTTTCTTAACCGGTTGTGGTACCTTTTTCAGTTAACTTGTAAGGTAATATGTAGTTTGATGTTACTCTCTTCAAGTTCTTGGCTAATTCTACTAATTCGTCGAGGTAGTCGTCCCTTAACATAGCGTTTGCGTATTTAGCCTTTAATGCCTTTATCCTTATTTCCAATGCCTTACCTCCCTGTGCCTCATCGATTGCCCTTAATACTTCCAGGACGAAGTTCCTATATGCTACTCTTAAGTTACCGATGATGCCTTTTTCGTTAGCCCAGGCAGTGAAGACGTCCGATACGGTGCTTAACATTGTAGCTAAGTTCTGTATTTGGACTGCCATGGACTTGGTGGCAGTACTGTATGCCATGTTCATTGTATCGGCTTTATCTACGTAGTTTTGAGCCATTTCTTGTGAGGTCCACCCGGTTCTCCTATGAGGCACCCCGTTTCACCTCCTTCATTTCCCCATTAATACTTCTTCTGGTGTCTTGGCTTTAAGTATATCGCTTAATGATACGGTATAGCCGGTGCTTGTGGATGTCACGCTTAGCTTGGGCATCGGGTTGGCGGGTGTAGCCTCACATATGCCGTCGTGCTCGGTAAACGTCAGCGGGTCTTCAGTCATACCGCTGATTTTCTTCAACATACCGTTTATTATTTCCCCGACTTGTGCACAAGTTAACTCGGTGCTACTTATTATACCCGTAGCCTTTAATGTTGCTATTTGTGCAACCCTTCCACTTAACGCATATGCGTTTAAACCTTCATTTGATCCCCTGAGGTAAGCCATGGCTACACCGAGGAACTCAACACTTAATTGGGCTATAATGGGCTTCTTCATTGCGTCAGAAGCTTCGTTAAGGTAGTCCCTAACTGTCTGTTGCACTTGTTTCAACATTGTGAAGCCGTTTACGGCTCTCTGGTTCCTCCTGCTGGCGGACTGTTCGTATGCCTTAGCCATTTTCTCTAATTGCTCTTGGTAATGGATAACACTTAACATCGGATCATGAACCGATCTTCTTTTCTTCGCCACTTTAGGTCAAACATATATTTACCTTTTTATTTATTATATGTTGTGATAAAACATGGAGGAGCAACTGTCGTTCCCTTCATCGAGATTGTCACAGTTTGACTACGTGGGTATGAACGCGTATTGGTTGAACATGCGGTTGAAGTATTTCACAGACCCCATGCTTTACGCCGTAGCAACAGGGATATGGGCAATTAACCTCATGGACGATGTTGACATAGCAGAGACGGGCACTCAAAAGAACTTTGAATACGGGCTTATCTACATCTTTAGTAATTCAAGAATTGATACGCTTTTCATCGTTGCACTTACCCATTACTTCAACGTGAAACGTGAGAAAGAATATTATCTCAGTATACCCATGGACGCGATACAGAACGTTATGAAGTCTCTCATTGAATTCATGAACGACAAACTAAAGATCCTGGACAAACTCAAGGAGAAGATAGACGAGAGGGTAGTGCTGATGATGTGGAACCAGCTCTACATCTTTGTCATGGGGTTTTTACATGGTTTATACGGTAGGGACGCGGAGGCTGTGTTCAACGGCGTCGTTGCGAGGCATTTATTACCCTACAGTATACTAGAAGTTATCAGGAGGCATATGAGAAAATGATATCCATTGTCACGGTAGGGCATAACCCTTGGTTAGACCACCTGACTTTTTTCGTCAAGAAATACCCGAAGGACTTCCTGTTCCAACGCCTGGACTACTCCTTCTCTTTTACGAAGAAAGTAATAGCCTACGGAGACCCCCATGTAATGCCCATGGAGAAGCTGAAGGGTCACGAGGTATACATGATGATCGACACACCGTTAATTGACTGTACGGGTCTCGATAAGGAGTGGGTATACATACCTTCGTCTGAGTACAACAGAGAAATATTGGAGGTATGCGGTATGAAGAACGTGACGGAAGTAATACCCAAACCCATGGCATATTACCCCGAGTTAAAGGACATCAAACGTAGGTATGAGCTGTACATAAACCTCACACAACCGGAGAGGAAGGGTCATGAAGCATTAAGCAAAATACTCCATAAGGTCGACGGTGAGTTGGATCATAAGGTCACAATGATGGCGAGCATACCGGGCAACATCATACATTATTTTTTGGGTTTTAAAAACATCGAGATTAGGTTTAAGCCCGCGGGCTCCATGGACTATTACGACCACCTCAAGCAAATGTTACAGTACCGAATCCTGATATTCAGCAGTTATGACGAAGGCATAGGGTTACCAGCTATAGAGTCTGCCCTATACGGACAACAATTGGTGATGGGGGACATAAGGGCTACAAACGAGTTCGTCGAAGCCCGTTTTGCACCGATAGTTGAATATAAGGTGGTGAGACATTCGATGTTAGATAAGCACTTCCTCCTACAAGTATGGGACGAGGACGAATTTTACGAGCTGTTGTGGAAGGCTTTGGACGACCCGACCTTTAACATACCTAAACTTAGGGACAGACGTTTGATAGACTATGACTGGATATACAGGAAGTTGAAGGGGGTGGTAGGGTTTTGAAGAAGTTCGTGTTTAAAGTAAAGGTAGTGCCGGTGAAAATATTCGATGAAGAAGGGGTATTAAGCGAGAAGGAGTTCGAGGAAGTGAAGAAGACGATGAAGTATAAGGGGATGAAAGTGCTGGAAATAAAGGACTTAGGCTACGACGGTTTTTGGAACGTAGTACATTATTATGAGTTGAAAGCGGTGAGTGAGGGAGGGGGACAGTTCGACTGTTATTACGGTGACGTGATAGACGTCGAAAAACTGAAGAGCGTGGGGGCTATAGTTATAAAGGAGGGAGACACGGAACCGGTGAGGACGATGAAGACCTTGGTAGCAAAATGGTATAACAAAAAAGTGGTCGAGGAAGAAAAAGCTTATGAGGTATGTAACACGTTCGTCACATAGGCACCTTCCTATACATTATCTTGTCGAGGACGTTAGGTATACTCACACCGTACTTCTTATAATATGTGCTCATTATGATGAATTCCTTTATCGTGTCCGGATCTGTTAACGAGATGTTAGCGTATATGTCCTTGTCCCTAAAGTAGAAGCTCATTACGGCTACCATACCCTGATAGTACGCCATAAACGTAGCGTCAATCGGTACACATATCTGTACGGACTCACCCTCAGGTGTCGCCCTCTCAAGTGTATATAGGTTGCCGAACGCCAAGAACTTACCCTTCACCCTAAATTGCTTATTGAAAAGCTCACCGTTTAAATAGTTTACATCGGTGTCTATCAAACAATCTATTAACTTACCCCATACTATCATGGGACATCAACATTTATTACTTAGCAATGACAATATAAAAATATGCTTAGCCTTGAAGACCTATCCGCGATATTAGATGACCTGGAGGATCTATGTGCAAGACTACCGGAAGGTGTGAATTTCCATCCCATACTGGAGATACATAGGAACTATGCAAACGAGGAAGCGACGTACATAAAATTCGACTGCCGTAACCACAGGTATATATTGACCATCGTGAGAACGGGTATTGCAAAAACTACAAGGTATTCGTCAAGGGAAGAGCTGTTCAGGAGGTTGTTCCCCGAATATACCGAAGAAATTTGGGGTGAAGAATAAGCATGCCGTACCTCAGGGGCGTCTTCGTGAATTTCAATGAAGAGACATATTATTTATCATGCGGTATCGTGAAGGGTGGTAACCTCGATACCGAAACTTATACTATAAGCAACCCCGAACTTATGATGGTAAAACTGGGCAGAGACTTATACATTGTGACGAACCAACTGAGGCTACTTATACCGGTTGAGCCTATACGTGTTTTGCTGAGTTCTGAGACTTCAAAGGTATATAATGAGGTACTGTCACAGGGTAACGAGGTGAGACCCGCATGATGAGGGAAGGGTTGATAAAAGCCGGCAACCTCGTCATCGACTGTAAACCGTGTTATGTTAGTGGTACCGGGTTCACCAAGGACGACGTTTACGTGGTAAGCGAGGGTACTGTTGTGTTCAAGTGGTACGACAAAATAGCGTTAGTTACCGTGAGCGATGAAGGGGTTAAAGTTACCCTCCTGGACATTATCGACGTCAGGTTCCTGGTTGAAAGGAACGAGAACTGCATGGTGACCAAGTTATGATCTTCGTGTGGTCTGCCCGTGTAACCATACCTGGGTTCAGAGATGAGATATTCGTGTCCCCGGCTCTGATAAACACATATGTCGAGATTACCGAGGGCGTGTATGAAGTAGGGATGTTTATGGTGCCCCATAGGGGTCACGCACTCCTGTTCTTGCCGACAATGGTGATAAAGGTGGACGATGAGTTAATGAAGAACCTTGAGCAAACTTCAATAGAAGACCTTAACACCCCCTTAAACACCATAGAGCACGTGTTCACGTAATGACGTCAATTTTTTCCATTTTACAATTCCTCCGCGTGTATGAGTATATTAAGTCTCACTACCCCGAGGAGAGAGAGCTCATTCGTTTCTTCGAGGATACGATTAAGTCAGGTTTTATTTGCTTCAATTACCAAGATATATTGAGGAAATATGAGAACAGACCCGAAATCTACAAGTTATTACTCACCTGCAATATCTGTCATGCTACGTCGAAAGGCGTACCAATATATAGTTTTAGACTATATTCTAGATCACAGGGGTGAGTTGTTACGAGACCGTGTCGAAAAGACCTCTGCCTGATGTATGCCCTCGGTGTCGATTACGCGAGGCTCATCGAGTTCACGAACCAGAACCCCACGGGTAAACTATTCAGAGTAGGTGCGAGGGCTATGGTGTACGCCAAGAGGTTGCTGGCTTCGTGGTACGGTTACGATACTGGGGTACTGATTGAACGGGCACTTAGGACGATATTAAGATGGAGCATTAATTATTGTAAACTTATGAAGAGGTTGGGGTTAGAGAGTGAGTATTGTAAACGTTATATATTATATGACGAAGTCCCGTGTGAATTGGCTTCCGTCTTCACCGTAGACATCGCATATGCCGATATCATACATATGATAGCTAACTATAACAATAAGACCGTCAGCAAAATATTTACAAAGATGACAGAAATGTGTTCCACGTATGAGGTGAGAGGATGACCGACGTGATGTCTTATGCAATAGACTTAGCTACTATCGTTTCCGTAGTACTACTATACATCAGGACTACCGTTATGCTTAAGCAATACCAGAAGGAGGAGTTGTATAAGGTCATAGACGATAAAATCCTCGAGTTCATGATGAGTGAAAAATTCGAGAGGGCGTTGGAGAACACCGATGTCGTGAAAAAGATCGACGACATAAACGACAAGTTAAACCAGCTCATCATCGCTATTTGTATAACGAACAGTGATTTGAAGGACAGCCCCATCTGTAAAAAGAATAATGGCGGTTAAGAGTTGACGAGGGTCGTCACATTTCTCGGAAAGGCGAAGTACTTAAAGGAGGTCATAGAGGTGAACAAACTTACCGACGTGTTCGTGGATAGGTCTTATATCGAGGGCGAACTCTACTATGCCCCGAGCGGTGTACAGTACCACTTCCTCAACACGGGGATAAAATACGACCCCCCTAACGAGATGTACAACAGGAGGGTAAGGATAGCTATAATGATAAGGGAGATAGTGAAGACCATAGAAGATAACATAATCTTCTTGGACAGCGATGTACTCGCGAAGGACGCGAGGAAGCTGGACGGCTTAGATAGACCCGCGGTCATCCTCATACCTGCGAAGGCTAAGCCGTTCGAATATATCATTGTGTTCGACAGGTCTACTAACTTCTACCTACCGTCGAACTACAGACCCTTACTTAAGAGTGCACTCGACGAATACCTCGAAAAAAAACTTTATGTATTTGAACCGGTCGACCTTTATATCCACCGTAAAATAGGGAGTGTCACGTTCTGGCTCCCGGGTGTATGCCATTACATAGACGATAAAAAATATTGCATCTAGCTTTAATAGAACGTCACGGGTATCATGGCACCGTAAAGTTCTACGCCTTGAGGGAGTGAAGGTGCGGAGTCCTGGAAACTCCCGGTTACCGTGCTACCGTTGGTCAATGTAAACGTAACGGTTATCGATATCGTAGTAGGGTATGACGTATACCCCAGATAAAACGTCAGCATGTCCTGAGTTAATGCGATGACGTATGATGACGCATTTGTTGAAACGGAAACGCTCTTGAGCTGGTTCGTTACGGCGAGACCCACAGCATTACTTATAATGCCAGTACTGTCAGTGATAGTTAAAGTATAAACTACGGTATAAGTCCCAGGGCTTATCTGGACTTGAGTGTTTATTGAGTCCACGAGGTATTGACCGAGGTAGACCTGTATTGACAATGAGTCGGATTGTGACTGTATCGTGACGGAACCCTTTAGCGTTAACACCCCACCACTATATGATGCAGACATAGTAATAAGTATGCCGTTAACACTGACTGTAATGTTATATGATGGGATATTAGAGAGAAGTGTGTTATATGCGATGAGAAAAAGTTTGTTAAGGTCTACCATACCGGATTCACGACGCTTGGTATGTAATTGTTATTGTAGCGATTGCTACGTAGAAAATAGCACCCGACACGGGAGGTGTTAATGTGGCAGAAGTAGAACCTGAAATAGAAGGTAGGTATATTAAAAACGCTTTATCGCATAGTAATACCTCTACATTTGATACCCCCGCACCTAACGGAACCGTAAGTGGAAATTCCAATACAACACTGTTATTTTGAATGTATATAATGAATCCACGTAGACCTGATGAAGGACAATTGCCACCACATGAGAAATTACATGACCCATTATTAAAGTAGATAGTGCAAGAAGAATACCCACCACCTAATGCCCCTCCCGTAATACCTACGTTATTTTGTAGTATAGGTGTAAAAAGTACTAAATATGGAGGTATACTTTGAAATTCAATCAGCCACACAATGAATAAATAAGAATCACTAGATTTCGTAAAAGAAGCATTTGTATAGGCAATACGTACTGTATTGGTATGCATATTAACTGAACCATACACGTTAGGGTAAGAGGCAGTTTGTACAACAGCTGATACGTATAACTCTAATTG
>Ga0315298_1009097_pt1 | contig 12389 bp, 9 predicted proteins | sample WHS_1_MG_FD_203077 | JGI IMG/M metagenome (GOLD analysis project Ga0315298, IMG submission 203077) | Extremophilic microbial mat communities from Washburn Hot Springs, YNP, Wyoming, USA - WHS_1_MG | ecosystem: Environmental > Aquatic > Thermal springs > Hot (42-90C) | place: USA: Wyoming... | reverse complement strand
GTCTGCCTGCAGCAGAGCAGCAAGACTACCTTCGGTTCCTAGATACCGACCGCACTCCGGGCCTTCCGCTTTTCATGGCGGCGGTGTATGCCATCGCGGGCCCTTCTCCGTGGGCGGTGGCGGCAACCCTCTGTGCGCTGTCCGCGGCGGCAGCGGCGATTGTGTGCCTGGCGGTTACCACCGCAGTAAGCCCGCGGGCGGGGGCCGCAGCTGGCGTGCTGATGGCATTGAGCCCGGGCGCCATCCTGAACAGCTGCCAGATTCTCAGCGACACCCTGCATATGGTGCTGCTGGCGGCGTTTCTCCTGGCGCTGGTGTGCGCGCTGAAGAGGCAGTCGGGCGTGATGGGCGGGGTGGCGGGTCTGTGTTTGGGCGCAGCCGCACTGGTGAGGCCGGTGACGCTTTACCTGCCGCTGGTGCTAGCCGCCGTGCTGTTTGTGGCGCGTGTGAGGCCACGCACGTGGATTTGGCTACTTGTGGGCGCGTACGCCGCTGTGCTACCCTGGTGCGCCAGGAACGCCGTGGCGTACGGCCGGCCGATGCTGTCCAACATCGGCGCGTACAATATGCTGCATTACAACCTTGCATACGCCAAGGCGGGGACCGATGGCCTGTCGGTGGAGCAGGTGGCAAGGATGTACGATCGGGAAGCGGCTAAGTTGCGTGGCGGGGCGCGTGCGCTGATAACGCGAGACCTGCCGCGCTACTGGCCGGCAGTGCTGAGGAACCAAGCTGTTGGCGCAGTGGCCTTCTGGGCCTCAGCAGACAGGTTGTACTGGAGCCAGATACTAACGGGAAGAATGGCCTGGTCGCACGCGCTGGAGCGGATGTGGGATGCGGGTCCAGCGACGGCGGCACGGCGGATCCTTCGCTCGCCTGGTGCTGCGCCTGCGATTGTACAGGCTGCATACAACGGGCTGGCAACACTGCTGGCTCTGGCGGGCGCCGTGTTGTGCCTAAGGCGCAAGGTTGCGCGCACAGAGGTGATGGTTACCCTGTGTTGCTGTGCGTACTACTCGTTGGTTACCGGCCCGGTGGCCAGCGGGAGGTTTCGGCTGGCGGTTGACCCGTTCGTAGCCATGCTTGCCGGCGCCGCCGTTGCCGGGCTTTGGGAGCTGGCCAGAAGAGGTAAGCCACAGCTAGCCCACGAAGTAAGCTGACGACGCCGCAACCGTGTTCACCCCGTCTTGCAACCGGCTCGGCGGCAACTCCGTTTGCCACAGGTCATATCCCATGGCCCTGGACTCACCGGCGCTGTTGCCTATGAAAGGTCCGCGCGAATGAGTGGTGTGCCATCTGCGGCGGCTGGCGATGTGCCCGGCGCGAGCGGCTATGTCTCGCGTGGCCAATGGCTCTGGGTGGGCATAGCTGGCGTGCTAGTTGTGGCAGTTGGGCTTGCGCTTGGCATGCCGGTGCTTGCCGGGCTGGTGCTGGTTGGCGCCGTTGCGCTGGTGGCGTTGAGAAGCCTGCCCGCGGCGATGGCCATTGTGCTGTACGTGTGCACGGGCCTAAGCTACAGCCTGGTGCTTGAGTACCGCCTCCAAAGCCGTGGCCTTCTCTTCGACCTCTCGCTGCCGTTCAGCATCATGGACGCGTGCGCGGTCCTCATGGCGCTGTCCCTACTGGTGGCCTGGGGCACAGTCAGACGCAGAGCATCTCTGCCGCGCTACCTCATCTTGCCCCTCTGGCTGTACTTGGGGGCGGTGCTCATCGGCGTTCTCTATGGGATAAGCCAGGGCAACCCCAGGTACGCACTGCTCAAGGACCTCAGGGTGCAGGCTTATTTCCTTCTTGCCCTCTTCGCCACGGCCGTTTTCGGGGGCAGGCGGGAGTTCATGCGGCTGCTCGTCGGGGTGTTTGTGGTGTCAGCGCTCTCCGTGAGCGTGCTGCAGTTCGCCCGCATGCTGGGGGTTGAGAACGCCACAACTTTCGAGGCGGTGCGGGATGTGAGCATCCCGATCTACATAGCGCCCATCGCTTCGGCTTTCCTCACCCTCCTATGGTTCTCCGGCAAGAGCAGGCTTAGCACCACCATCTTCGTGCCCCTGCAGGCGATCTATCTTCTGGCGGTGCTGCTGTCGTTCACGCGCTCGGTGTGGGTACAGCTGGTAATCACGTATGTGTTGGTCTTCTTGTTTCTTGGGTTGAGAGAGCGCAGGCGAGCACTGGGGATGGCGCTGGTCATTCTGCCGCTGGTTCTCTTCGGCGCTCCGATACTGGGCGGCAGCATAGCATCACATCGGCCCATTAGCGCATTGGTGGCGGAGCGTGCCATCTCGCTTGCGCAAGGGGAAGAGGATAGGTCGCAGGCGTCACGGCTTTATGAAAGCGGTGCCGCACTTAGCAGATGGCTTGCCAGTCCCATCTTCGGGGCTGGGATGGGCATGGAGATCGATGCGTTCGACGCGGTATCCGGCCGCGTGATCAGAACCGAGTTCTTGCACAACTCGCCGCTGTATTACGCGTTGAAGATGGGCATCATTGGGTTCCTGGCGGTTGGTTGGTTGTACGTAGCGGCCATAAAGGGTGCCATGCGGGCCAGGGCGGCAGGCGGCGAGGTTGGGCTGTATGCATCTGGTTTGGTCTGCTCCGTTACCCCCATGCTGCTCATCACCATGTGGTCCGGGGGGCTGAACTCGGTGGGCACCGCGCCGGTGTTAGGGGTCATTGTTGGCCTGAACTGGCCGGCACTGACTGCCGAGGAGGCGCAGGCGAAACGTGCGGAGGATGCGGCGTGAGCACCGCCCGGACAGTAGCCCGCAACTCCGTCTTTCTGGGCCTCACCAATGGGCTTGTGCTGGCGGTACAGCTTCTCTTTGTGGCGCTACTGACCAGATACCAAAGGGCTGAGGGCTTTGGCGCGTTCACAATGGTGTTGGCGGTGGTGGCTTTCTGCGAATCAACCATGCGCGGTTCGGCCAGCACCATCGTCACGCGCGATGTGGCTCGCTCGCGTCAGGAGTGCGCCGCTCTCTTCTGGCCTGGTGCACTACTGCAGGTGGCTGGCGGACTGGCTGTGATCGGGATGAGCGTGCTTGCACTCCGCCTTTACACCCACGACCCGCTGCTCAGGCTGGCGGGGCTTGTGGGAGCCGGAGCCGCATCGGCCAGGCTTGCCGGCGACCTGCCGGTGGCCCTGTGGCGCGGCATGGACGCCATGCACTGGGAGACCGTTGTCACGGCGTGCGAGCGCGGGCTCTTCATGTGCTTGTTCCTGGCGGTGCTCCGATACAACCTGGGCTTTGTGGCAGTGTTCACGGCCGGGCTGGTCTCGCAGTGGATCGTGGCGGTTGCGTCTTTGGCGGTGACGTGGTGGAGCCTGAGGCCGCCCACGCGGATCGATTGGGCACGCGCTAAGGATGTTGCCACCAAGGCCTTGCCGCTGGTTGCATTTGGGCTTCTGGTTGGCCTTCATTGGCGGATGGATACGCTGATGCTCGGCCGGTTTGGCACAAGGGCGGAGGTGGGCGTGTTCGGCGCGGCGTTCAAGCTGATAGAGACGTTCAGGATGCTCCCCTGGCTTCTGCTGATGGCGGCTTTCCCCGCCCTCTCCCGCTTGGCACAAGAGAACCGCCAGGCCCTTGCGCGCTCCTACACGATGACGCTGAGGGTGGTGGTTCTTGCCGGTTTGCCGGCCACTCTGCTGCTGGCCGGAATGGCCGGGACGGTGGCCAAGGTGATGTTCCCAGCCGAGTTCGGCGGGTCGGCAACGGTCCTGCGCATTCTCTCCCTCACCATCGTGCCATTGAGCCTTAACTGGGTTGTCAACTACATGTGCCTATGCCTCAACCAGCAGGGGCTGATCCCGCGGATGTACCTTGTAGCCTCCGTGATTCATCTTGTGGCTGGACTGGTGCTGGTGCCAACCATTGGTGTCACTGGTGCCGCCATCAGCTTTCTGGCGGGTGAGGGTGCTCTGTGCGCTGTGGGGCTTACGGCGATGGCCAAGCACCTCTGCCCTGCTTCCGCTGGTGCGCTGGGGCGGCCTGCAGTGGCCGCTCTTGCCGGGTATGCGGTGCTGGTGGCGATGAAGGGGCATGGACCGCTGGTTGCCTCTGGCCTGGCCGTGGCGACCTACGCCGCCGCTGCGGCGGTCACCCGCGCGCTCACCCACAGCGATCTGATGGCGGCTGCAGCAATGGTGCGCTCCAACGGGCGCTCCTGAGGAGGACCGCTCAGTCATGCTGAAACTAAGCGTGATAACGCCCTCGTACAACCAAGCTGCCTTCATAGAGCGAACCATCCGCAGCGTGCTGGAGCAAGGGTATCCAGACGTTGAGTATTTGGTGGTGGATGGAGGCTCCACGGATGGCACGCTCGATGTTCTGACGCGCTACCCACAGGTCCTCTGGATCTCCGAGCCAGATAGAGGGCAGTCGGACGCCGTGAACAAGGGGCTCCGCATGGTCAGCGGTGACGTAGTTGGTTGGATCAACTCGGACGACACCTACGCACCCGGGGCGTTTGCCACGGCCATGGCGGAGATGGAGCGGCGGCCAGATGCCGCCATGGTGTACGGCGATATGCGGGTGATAGGCCCATCTGATGAGCCCATTATGGTCCGGCGCTCCAAACCGTTCAGCCTCCGCCGCCTCATCCTAACCGGGGCCAGCTACATCTTTCAACCCACCGTGTTCATGAGGCGTGCCGCCGTGCTGGATGTTGGCGGCGTGGATGTTGGCCTCCGCCATGCCATGGACTACGATCTGTGGATCAGGCTTGGGAAGCGGGGGGCAGTGTACATCCCAGCCGTGCTCGCCAACTTCCGCCTCCACGGTAGCAGCAAGACCGTGACCGAGATGAAGCTTCAGCGCGCGGAGAGCCGAATGGTCAGGCGCCGCTACGCCATCTCCCCGGCGGACCGCCTGTGGTATGCGTACTACGACCTGCGCGTGTTCGCTTACATGATGCTGGAGCGGCACAAGGTATCGCGGACGGGATGCGGGTGTGGCTGAGTATGCGGTTTCAGGAGGGGAATGTAGGTTACCATTTACGGTAGTACAGAGACACAGGAGGGCTTGACAGAGGATGGCAAGCCTTGGTACAGTTACACGTTAGTGTTGTCTTGGAGAAGTACGGTAGGAGATATCCTCAATGACGCGACAAGGCCGGACTCGCCCCGTAGTTGGGTTGGAGAGCACATCTCTGGGCCCGTTGGAGCTGGAAGTGCTGGATGTAATGTGGGATCGGTCGGACCCAGGCACGGTGATGGACGTATACCTCCCGATTCTAGATAGCCGCAGACAGCGAGGCGAGATCATCTCACCGGCCACCGTCATGACGGTGATGAACAGGTTGGCTAAGAAAGGGCTCGTGGATCGGCAAAGGTCCGGTGGTACCTCCGTTTACAAACCCATGATCAGCCGCAACGACATGGCCAAGCTGATGATAGACGGGATCGTGGATAGGGTCCTGCACGGCAACGTTGAGATCGCCATGGAGCACCTGGCCTCAAGGCGCAAGTAGGCTTGGGGCGGATGAACGCCACACGCGGCAAGCTGCGGGTACGTAGCGGTCTCCGGCTCATTTTCATCATCCCTGGTACCTCTCCCACTGCGCAACCGCGGTGAGAGGAGATGCACATCCTCGCGTTCATCTAGCCAACACCGCGCCACCGAACGTCGCTTTCCATGCAGTGGGCGAGAGGCGGCGAGGCCGGCGGCGGGGAGTACGAGCGTACATGCTTGGCCAACCTGAACGCGTATGAGGGTGAACGTCCCTCGCCAGCCGCTGGCCCCGAGGAGCGTGACCGCAGGGCTGGCGCAACGTTGTAAAGCGCGGGGGAGCGGAACCAGCAAGCGAATTCGTCCGTCTTGACCATTGGGCGCGGCAGCTGCTGCGCGCAAGCGGCCTGCTGCGCCGGGGCGGGATCGCCCTTGGCAGTCCCCAGCTCCCCAACGGGCACATACCGCATATGAGCACCGCAGTTCGGGCTCGGCGCACCACCAAACGCAAGCGAAGAGGGGTGTCCCTCGCGCTCAGCATCGTTCAGCTTTGCGTTCTGGTGGCCATCGCCATTGGAACCGTCTTCTTTGCGCTGGCCTTCTGGAACGTCTCTACCATACTCCCAACCATTGGCGACGTTACAAGCATGGCCGCCAGCGAGAGCACCCAGATATACGCCGATACTGGCGAGCTGCTGGCCGTGGTGTACGAGGATCAGAACCGGGAGTACGTGCCCCTCTCCCAAATGCCCAAGCACCTCATTGACGCCACCGTTGCCATTGAGGATAAGCGCTTCTTCGAGCACAACGGCGTAGACTTCAGGGGCATTGGCAGGGCTCTGTTGGAAGACATACGCAACCAACGTCGATCGCAGGGGGGAAGCACTATCACCCAGCAGTTGGCCCGCGATGTGTACCTAACGAAGAAAAAGACGCTGTCTCGCAAGCTGCAAGAGGCCATACTCGCGGTGCAGATAGAGCGCAAATACTCCAAACCCGAAATCCTCGAGATGTACCTCAACCGGGTTTTCTACGGCAGCGGCGCATACGGCGTGCAGGCGGCGGCCAGGGTCTACTTCAACAAGAACGTCTCTCAGCTCAACCTGCCGGAGTGCGCCATGCTCGCCGCGCTCCCAAGGCGGCCATCCAGTTACAGCCCATACCACGACATCGAGCTTGCCAAGGAGCGCCGAGATATCGTGCTGGACGAGATGGCGGAGAGCGGCAAGATCACCAAAGCCGAAGCCGAGGCAGCCAAGGCCAGCCCCATCAAGCTGGCCTTCAAACGCCCATCAAGCGCCAGGATCCGCCGCGCCCCGTACTTCGTGGATTACGTGCTGCGCGAATTGGTGGATCGCTACGGAGACCAGAACGTCTACAGGGGCGGGCTGCGGGTGTACACCACCCTCCACACCGGCATACAGGCCGCCGCCGACAGAGCCATCCGCGAGGGCATTCGCCGAAACGCGTATGCTCACGTCAGCCAGGGCGCATTGGTGTGCATGGACCCCGTGAGCGGTTACATACGAGCGATGGTTGGCGGCGTGGACTACGAGAAGTCGCAGCTGAACAGGGCGTACCTCATAGGCCATCCTCGCCAGCCTGGCTCCTCGTTCAAGCCGTTCGTGTACGCCGCTGCGCTTGAGTCGGGCATGACTCCGCAGACTCGCATTCTCGACGCGCCGATAAGCTACCCAGGCGGACCAGGCGGCAGGATGTGGACCCCGCACAACTACGGAGGCGGGTACAGCGGCTGGGTGACCATGACCCGCGCCATCGCCAGGTCCATCAACATCCCAGCCATTCGCACCCTGGACAAGATCGGCATAGACAAGGCCATCGAGATGGCGCACCGCTTGGGCGTAGTTAGCCCCATCTCGCACAACCTGTCCATCGCCATCGGCACTTCCGGCGTCACCGTGCTCGAGATGGCCCATGCGTACTGCGCCTTTGCCAACGGCGGTTTGCTTCCGGATCCCGTCTGCATAACGAGGGTGACCGATCGCGAGGGCGGCGTGATAGAGGAGATCCATCCGCGCGCCCATAGAGTCCTGTCTCCGGACGTGGCGCACGCCATGGACGCGATGCTGCGCGAGGTGGTGACGTCTGGCACAGCCAGCCGCGGCGCCGGTCGCATACCGGAAGCCCGCGGCAAGACCGGCACAACTCAAAGCGAGCGAGATGCCTGGTTCATCGGCTATACCCCCAAGCTGCTGGCGGCGGTGTGGGTGGGCAACGACGACAACAGCCCAATGCGCCACGCAACCGGCGGCGTTATCTGCGCCCCCATCTGGGCCGACTTCATGGAAGAGGCCCTCAAGATGCAGGCCAGAACCCCAAAGGTGGAGGTTGTTGACAGAAAGCCAGGCCAATCAGCGCCCGAGGAGGATGCCCGCAGCGCCCGCCGTGCCCGCGAACGCCTTTCCGACGAGAACGGCACCCCCTCCGGCGATAGCCCCGCGGAGGATCTGGTGTCCGTACCCATCTGTGATGACAGCGGTATGGTTGCCACCAGCGCCTGCCCCTCCAGCCACATGGAGCAGTTCGAGAGAGGCACCGAGCCCAAGGAGCGCTGCACAATCCACGGTGGGGAATCTCGCGGCCCCGCCACGGAGCCAGGCGTTTCGGGCCCGGCCGCGCCCCCAGCGGGTTCCTCGTCAACACCGCCCGGCGCGCCGTTTGGCCAGGGGAGGCCCAGGCCGCCAGATGTGGATGTGCCTCCAGAGCCGGCGCAGCCGGAGCCAGTGCACTGGGTGAGGGTTAGGCTGTGCGTGCAGAGCGGCCTGCTGGCCACGGACTACTGCCCGGAGACGATTCAACGCCGCATGCGCTCCGACGAGGCGCCAACCACCTATTGCCCAATCCATAGGTCAAGAGCTCGGTGAGCCTGCGAACCACACAGACAAGGGCGGATGTCGAAAGGTGGCGGGGCAGACTCGTTCGGGCGCGCGCCGGCCATCTGATGGTGGCGGTCACCCTCGCGTTCCTGGCGCTTGTCGCCCGCCTGTGGTACCTGCAGATCTACCTGGGCGATGACCTGCGCCAGCTCTCCGAGGTAAACCGCACTAGGCTGCTTCGGATCCAGGGACCGCGAGGGCTGATCCTGGACGCCAAGGGCCGCATCTTGGCGGATACGCGGCAGGCCGTCTCGCTGGCCGTTATGCCGGACTACGAGACCGTCAACCCACACCTGCTTGAGCGGCTGGCGCCAATCATCGGGATCGATGAGAACGAGCTGAAGAGCATCGTTGAGCGCGGACGTGCCAACCCGTACGACCCCATCCGTGTGTCTGTGGATGTGGACCTGGATATGCTGGCCCGCGTGGAGGAGCAGCGGCCCTACCTAGCAGGGCTTGCCATCCAGCCCAGCAACGTCCGCCACTACCCCGATGGCAAGATCGTGGCTCACGTGCTCGGCCCCTTGGGGGAGGCAGATGCGGACGACCTCAAGATGCTTGAGCCGTACGGGTACAAGATGGGCGACTACGTGGGCAAGGGTGGCATAGAACGCACCTACAACAGATACCTCGGCGGTGTGGCTGGCGGGGATCTGGTGGAGGTGGACGCGCGCGGCCGCGTTACCCGCCTGCTGTACCACAAGCCCACCCGGGTTGGCTGCACCTTGAGGACGGCCCTGAACATGGACGTGCAGCGGGCCGCGATCGAGGCGATGGCGGGCCGGCCGGGCGCCGCGGTGGCGCTTGACCCCCGCGACGGAGGCGTGATCGCGCTGGCCAGCTCGCCAACGTACGACGCCAACCTGTTCGCTAGGCGGGTAAAGCCGGACGTGTGGCGCGCCCTCACCACGGACCCCCGGAGGCCCCTGCTGAACCGCGCCGTGAACAGCGCCCACCCGCCCGGCTCAACGTTCAAGATCGTTACCGCAACCGCCGGCATCTACGCCGGCAAAATCATCCCTGAAACGCACTACTACTGCGGCGGGGGAATGGTGATCGGCGGGCGCTTCAAGCACTGCTGGGCCCGTCACTCCGACATGAACCTGCTCAACGCCATCGCCCAGTCGTGCGACAGCTTCTTCTACCACGCGAGCCTTGCCATGGGCATCCAGCCGCTGGTCCAGATAGCTAGGGCGTACGGCTTGGGCGCCAAGAGCGGCATCGACCTGCCGTCCGAGTCGCGCGGGAACATCCCCCATCCGAGGGAGAGGAGCACGCCTGGCCACCCGCGCAACTGGTGGCCAGGAGATACCGCCAACGCAGCGATAGGCCAGGGCGCCATCCTCACCACGCCGCTGCAGATGGCCATGGTTGCGGCCGCCGCTGGCAACGGCGGCACCGTATACCGCCCGCACATCATGCGGCAGATCATCTCTCCGGACGGCCGCGTGGTTGAGCGGGCCAAGCCGCAAGTTGTCTCCAAGCTGCCGGTTCCGCTGAAGAAGCTCGAGTGGGTGCGACAGGGCATGCGCCAGGCAGTTCTGGCGGGCACCTGCCGCGGAGCCAACCTCCCGAACGTGGCCGTTGCCGGTAAGACTGGGTCGGCGCAGGCCACCGGCTCCAGAAAAACCCACGGCTGGTTCATCTGCTTCGCGCCGTACGACCACCCGACCATCGCTATTGCTGTGGTGCTTGAGAAGGCCGGACACGGCGGCACCGTTGCAGTTCCCGTGGCTCGCAAGATGCTGGAGGCCTACTTCGGGCTGAAGACCCAGCGCGGCGAGACCGTCACCAGGACCGACTGATGCCACCTTCAGCCGAGGAGACTAACCTAACCGCACCTTCCGTGGTGGCCGCCATCCTGAAGCGGCACGGCCTTCGCCCCAACAAGAGCCTGGGGCAGAGCTTCCTCATAGATCGCAACGTGCTCGATCGGATCGTGGCGGCCGCGGAGCTTGCCGCGGACGACACCGTGCTGGAAGTAGGGGCCGGCATGGGCACCCTCACCCGCGAGATCGCCAAGGCGGCCCGGCGCGTGCTCGCCGTTGAGCTCGACCGAGGCCTGCTGGCGGTGCTGGCGGAGACCGTTGGCACCCTCCAGAACGTGACGGTGGTGCCCGGGGATGTGCTGAAGCTTGACCTGGTGGCTCTTCTACGCCAGGAGGGCGTGTCTACCGCCAAGGTCATCGCCAATCTGCCATACTACATCACCACCCCCGCGCTTGCCGCCTTCATACAGCTTGCTCGCGCCGCCAAACCGATGCTGGTGGCGCTCATCGTGGTGCTGGTGCAGAAAGAGGTTGCCGCCAGGCTGGCCGCCGCCCCTGGCACGGACGAGTACGGCGCCCTCTCGGTGATGGCGCAGTACCACGCGCAGGTTGAGCTTGTGGCCACAGTGTCTCGCAACGTGTTCCTCCCGGCGCCAAAGGTGGACTCCAGCATCGTGCGGCTGCGAGTGAGAGATCATCCGCCGGTAGATGTAGCCGATGAGCGCCTCTTCTTCGATGTGGTGAAGGCCGCGTTTGGGCAGCGCCGCAAGACGTTGGCAAACGCCCTTGCGGGCGCGTCGGGGTTGCGTTTGGGGCGTGCGGAGGCGGGGGCCCTGCTTTCCCGCGTGGAGATCGATCCGAGCAGGCGCGGCGAGACCCTTTCGATTGCGGAGTTTGCGGTGGTGGCCAACGCGCTGGCGGGCGCCCGCACCTGAAACGGCACTTGGTTGGCGCTAGAGGGCGTAGTCGAACCCCTCCGTGCCGCTGGTGGCGTTCGGCCTAGACGAGCCGGGCACCACATCGCGGATTCGCTTCACCCACCGCACGTGGCCATCCACGAAGCAGATGTTGTTCCCCCTGTTGTGGCGCGGTCGGAACGTGGCTTGCCTTGAGCCGGAAGACGGCAGCGCGCGGCCGGTGTCGAAATCCTCAGACAGGTCGCCTGGCACGGCTATGGACCAGTGGGCCCACCGCGAGCCCCATGTGTCCAGGAATCCGCGGCCTGGACCGGTGTTCGCGGTGCCGTCGCTCTGGGGGGTATCGAACACCAATACGGTTGAGGCTGGCCGCTTCACATCCGCCTCCGTCACCGGGTCCTGCACCCCGCTCCTAGCCCACGGAAACGGCTGCGAGCTTTGCCGAACGCTCATTGCATATGCAAGGTACAGGTTCATGGCGTAGCTGTTGGTGGGCAGCGGGCTGGAGGGACACAGGTAGGTGGACGAGGCATCGAGCGCCGGACCGTTGGCGGTGATTGGTGGGGGCTTTAGGTAAGCGCTGAGGCGTGGGGACCAGTGGCAGGAATAGTCGCAGCCGGCCTGAACCTTCGCCTTCTCCCTGCCGAAGTAGGGAAAGCACTGATCCCAGTCTTGCGTGTACAGCAAGAAGGCGGCGCCCAGCTGCTTAAGGTTGTTGGCGCACGCGGTCTGGCGGCCCTTCTCGCGCACGCTGGCGAACACCGGAAACAGGATAGCCGCCAGCAACGCTATGATGGCGATGACGACGAGGAGCTCGATGAGCGTGAACCCGGGCCGCTGGCGTATGCTGCTAATTGGGTGCATCCTTCCCTCCCAAGCTTACTTGCGCTACACCCCATTGTACGGCGCCGAGCATTATCATGTCATGAAAACGAGGGGGGATGAAACCTCCCTTGGAGACCCATGGGCTCACCAGATGTAGAGCAGCGTCTTCCCGGAACGCATCACGCGCGTCTGTGGGCCCATGCGCTCCGTGGCTTGACTCCCGTGCTGCCGCCTCGTAGAATTAAGCGCATACCACGAACGAAGAATACCAATGCCAACTAAGCCAAGCAGAGAGCTGCAAACGGTCCCCAACCCCTATCCGGATAGGGATTACACCGTGGAGATATCCACCCCGGAGTTCACCTGCCTGTGCCCGATAACCGGCCAGCCCGACTTCGCGGAGATTCGCATCACCTACGTGCCGGATCGGTTGATCGTCGAGCTCAAGTCCCTCAAGCTGTACCTGTGGTCGTACCGCGATGAGGGTGGTTTCCACGAGAAGGTCATCAACCAGATCCTGGACGACCTGGTATCGGC
>Ga0315298_1009094_pt1 | contig 12393 bp, 14 predicted proteins | sample WHS_1_MG_FD_203077 | JGI IMG/M metagenome (GOLD analysis project Ga0315298, IMG submission 203077) | Extremophilic microbial mat communities from Washburn Hot Springs, YNP, Wyoming, USA - WHS_1_MG | ecosystem: Environmental > Aquatic > Thermal springs > Hot (42-90C) | place: USA: Wyoming... | reverse complement strand
AATGTGGTCGAGCGGGTGCGCGCCCTGCTGGGCCTGAGTTGACACGCAGACAGCGGCGCTTAAATTCGTCGATTGGCAGAAGGGGTTTTTCTCATGGTCGACCTCCAACGGGTGGTAATCCTGTCCGTATCGGCGGGCGCCGGGCACATGCGGGCGGCGGAAGCAATCAGGTCCGCCCTGCGGGAGGAATGCCCGGCGGCCGAAACAACCATCCTGGACACTTTCCGCTACACCAGCCCGCTGCTGGAAAAAGTGGTGCTGGGGACCTACATGGAAATGCTCAAGGTTACCCCGGTGGTTTACGGTTACCTCTACCGGCAGGCGGAAAGCGGCCAGCCGCTGTCCGGCTTCGCCAAGCAGGAATTCAACCGCATTTTGAACAAGTTCACCGCGCCCAGGCTGGTGCAGTTTCTCAATCAAAAGCGCCCGCAGGTGGTCGTGTGCACCCATCCGTTTCCGGTGGGGGTGCTCGACCGGCTCAAGGAGCGGGGGCTGTTCGGCGCTTCGGTGCTCGCCACCATTACCGATTTCACCGTGCACCCCTTCTGGGTCTTCCCCACGGTGGAGGCCTATGCGGTGGCCGACGACGGGCTGCGCCCGGCGCTGACCGGGCAGGGCATCGCTCCGGAACGGGTGCACGCCACCGGTATTCCCATCGATCCCCTTTTCGAGCGGCCGGTGGACCGGCGGGAAGTGCTCTCCCGGCTGGAGCTGGCGGGCGATCCGCCCGTCGTGCTGGTCATCGGCGGCGGGCTGGGTCTGGGGCCGCTGGCCGAGGTGGTGCAGGCCCTGGGGGGCGGCGACGTGCCCTGTCAGATCCTGGTGGTGGCCGGCAGCAACGAACAATTGCGGGCCAGACTGGAGCGCATGACCGCGTCCCTGGTCAATCCGGTGCGGGTGTTCGGGTTCGTGCAGAACATCCACGAATTGATGTCCGCCGCGGATCTTCTGGTCGGCAAAGCCGGCGGGCTGACCTGCGCCGAAGCCATGGCCAAGGGGCTGCCCGTATTCATCTGCGATCCCCTGCCCGGGCAGGAGGAGCGCAACGCCCAGTTCCTGCAGGAGGCCGGGGCGGCGCTGCTGGTGGACGGCACCAAACAACTGGTCGCCGAACTGCGCGCCGTGCTGACCTCGCCGGAGCGGCTGCGCGCCATGTCCGCGGCGGCCGGCCGTCTGGGCCGGCCCCGGGCGGCCCGGGCGGTGGTGGACCTGCTGATCAGATTGCTGCAGGAACGGCCGGCGGTGGGCAACGCCTGCGATTGAACCGGGCGTCCGCGGCCGTTTTGACGCGGGAGGGGGGTACCGGTGCTCAGCGAAAGGGAAGTGATCATCCGCCTGGCCCTGGCGCTGATTCTGGGCGGATTGATCGGGCTGGAGCGGGAGCGGCTTTACGTGTCCATCCGGACCTATTCCGCCGGTTTTCGCACCCATATTCTGGTCTGTGTGGGTTCCGCCCTGGCCATGGTGGTCTCCGAAGGGTTGCATTTCGAATACAAGGGCGACGCCGCCCGGGTGGCCGCCCAGGTGATCAGCGGCATCGGTTTTCTCGGTGCCGGCGCCATCCTGCGGGAGGGCATCCTGGTGCGCGGCCTGACCACCGCGGCCAGCCTGTGGGTGGTGGCCTGTGTCGGCCTGGCCGCCGGCGGGGGGTTTTACCTGGCCGCCGTGCTGGGCACCCTGCTGGTGCTCTTTTCCCTGATCATCCTGGGGGCGCTGGAGGACGCCGTGCGCCGCTGGCACCACCGGGACACCCTGAGTATCGTGGTGGACAGCCAGGCGGAAGACGTGCAGATGATCGGCGATGTGTTGCGGGAATGCGGTGTTCAGATTAAACGTATAGATATACAGAAAATACCGGACAGTGACCGCCAGATGCTGGAGGTGGCCGTCACCGTCCCCCACCCGGTCAATATGGTCACGGTGATGAACCGGCTGGCTTCCCTGCCCGGGGTGCACCGGGTGGAAAACCAGGTGTTCTGAACGCCGGGCGGTTACTTTTCCCTTGCCAGTCCTGTATTTATATGTTATACTTGATACTGGCTTTTGAGTTCAGGCGCGATTTGTGGTGAAGAGTGGGTATTGCCCACTCTTTCGTCTTATACTAGGTGCACAGGAGAGGTTCTGGCGAATGCAAACGAAAGGGAGGTGCCGGCCATCGCCGGGCAAAAAGTAGCCGCCCTGGTGGCGGAAACCGCCGCGCCCATGGCGGCGGCGCTGGGGCTGGAACTGGTGGATGTGGTGTTTGTCAAAGAAGGAGGGGAATGGTACCTGCGGGTTTTTATCGATCGGGAGGGCGGCGTGACTCTGGACGACTGTCAGGCCCTGTCGGAAAGGCTGGACCGCTGGCTGGACGAGGCCGACCCGGTGCCCCACGCCTACCGCCTGGAGGTTTCGTCCCCGGGGGTGGAGCGGCCGTTGAAAACGCCGGCCGATTTCCGGCGTTTCCGGGGCCGGATGGTCCGCCTGCACACCTTCGGCCCGATCGCGGGCCGGAGGAAGTTCACCGGTCTAATCACCGGCTCCGACGAAAGCGCCGTGCGGCTGGAGGTCGAGGGCGTGGAAATGGTCATTCCCCTGGAGCAGGTGTCTGCGGCGCGGTTAAAGGCGGAATTTTAACTGCACTTAGGAGGCTTTGTTTTGAGATGAATACCGAGTTTTTGACGGCCTTGAAGGATCTCGAAAAAGAGAAGGGCATTGCGGCGGATATTCTGCTGGAAGCCATCGAGGCGGCCCTGCTTTCCGCCTACCGGCGCAATTTCGGCTCCCTGCAGAACGCCAGGGTGGTCATCGACCGCGAAAACGGCGACTTCAAGGTCTACGCCCAGCATACCGTGGTGGAGGAAGTGACCGACCCGCGGCAGGAAATCTCCCTGGAGGAGGCCCGCCGCATCGACCCGCGCTATGAACCGGGCGACATTGTGGAAAAAGAAGTCACGCCGCGCAATTTCGGCCGCATCGCCGCCCAGACGGCCAAACAGGTGGTGGTGCAGCGCATCCGGGAAGCGGAGCGCAATATCGTCTACGAATCGTATTCCAACCGTGAAGGGGACATCATCAACGGTGTGGTGCAGCGGGTGGAGCAGAAAAATGTTTTCATCGAGCTGGGCAAAACCGAAGCCGTGCTTCCCCCTTCCGAGCAGATGCCGGGGGAGGAATACCGGCCGGGCACCCGGCTCAAGCTCTACATCGTGGAGGTGCGCCGCACCAACAAGGGACCGCAGATTCACGTCTCCCGCACCCACCCGGGGCTGTTGAAGCGCCTGTTCGAGCTGGAGGTGCCCGAACTGGCCGAAGGGCTGGTGGAACTGAAGTCTGTCGCCCGCGAGGCCGGCTATCGTTCCAAAATCGCCGTCTACTCCCGGGACGAAAACGTGGACCCGGTGGGCGCCTGCGTCGGCCCCAAGGGGGCGCGGGTGCAGGCCATCGTCAACGAGCTGAACGGGGAAAAAATCGACATCATCAAGTGGAACAGCGATGCTTCCAAGTATGTGGCCGCTTCGCTCAGCCCGGCCCGGGTGGTGGCGGTGGAGATCTGGGAAGAGGAAAAGATCGCCCGGGTGATCGTGCCCGATCATCAGCTCTCCCTGGCCATCGGCAAGGAAGGGCAGAACGCCCGCCTGGCCGCCAAACTGACCGGTTGGAAGATTGACATCAAGAGCGAGTCCCAGATGGAGGAGATTTACGCCCAGGAATATCAAAACTACTACCGTGATGCGGAAGAACAGGGCGAAGCAAAGAGTGTGGAAAACGGCGAGTCCGAGGAGTACTATGAAGAGGGAGAATTCCGGGAGCACGATCTGGAAGCATGAGTAAAGGTGGTGAGCCGGATGCCCCGGGTGAAAAAAATACCTCTGCGCCTGTGCGTGGGGTGCCAGGAAATGAAACCGAAAAAGGAACTGCTCAGGATTGTGCGCACTCCCGAGGACACGGTGGAGATAGATCCCACCGGTAAACGTTCGGGCCGGGGCGTGTATATCTGCCCCAACGGCGAGTGCCTGCAGAAGGCGCTCAAAGCCAGACGGCTGGAAAAATCTCTGAAAAAGCCAATTGCTCCGGAGGTTGTTGAATCTCTCAAGCAGGGGTTGGCGAAACAATGAACGTTAGAGTGAGCCGGTTAATCGGCCTGGCCCGGCGGTGCGGACGCCTGGTCAGCGGCGACGCGGCCGTGCGCGAAGCGGTCAGACGCGGCCGGGCCGGTCTATTGGTGCTGGCCGAGGACGCCGCGCCGCGTACGGCCCGCAGTTTTCGGGAACTGGCCCGCGCGGGCGCGGTGCCGGTGATCACCTGCGGCACCCGCGACGAGCTGGGCCGCCTGCTCGGTTCCACTCCGCGCGCGGTGGCGGCGGTGATCGATGAGCATCTGACCAGAGGTATCCTGGAGGCTGTTTCCTCCCGGGAGAGAGAGCGTTAGTCGTTAGCCGTTGGTGGTCAGTGGCCGGTGCGGGCGCTGCCGGTGGACGGCGACTGACGACCAACGGCTAACGGCGTTCCACCAAATTTGGAGGTGTTTGCATGGTAAAAAAAAGAGTGCATGAACTGGCCCGGGAACTGGGTCTGGAAAATAAAGAATTGATGCAGCGGCTGAGCGCGATGGGGGTAAACGTCAAATCCACGCTGAGTACGCTGGATGATGAGGTGGTCGCCCGTTTGCAGCGGGAAGCGGCGGCCAAAAACGAAAAGGCGGCGCCGGCCGCCGCCGGCGGCGGGCAGGCGCCGCAGTCCCCCGGCGGGGAGAAAAAGCGCGCCGCGAATCGCCCTCCGCGCGGTGAGGGGCGCAAAGGCGGGGTTGCCCAGTACGGTCCGGGGCTGGTCGATCGCGTTCCCTCCCGGCCGCCGGACAGGCGTTTTCTGGAGCGACCGCTGAAGGTGGACATTCAGCCGCCGGGCAAGCCGGCCCGGGAAGCCGGCGCCCGGCAGCAAAAACCGCCGGGGCGCCAGGAAGCGGCGTCCGGGGCGCGCGCCGCCGCCCCGCCGCAGGGGCCGGCCGCCGCCCCGGCGGCCGATGCGCCCAAACAGGCCGTACCGGCCGCCGCGCCGCCCGCGCCGGCTCCCGCCGCGCGGAAGCAGGCCGAAGCGCCGGCGTCCCCGCCGGCCCGGGCGCAGAACGGGCAGCAGCCGGCCGCGGTTGGAGCGGCCGAGCAGCGGGCCGCCGGCGGCGCCCATCAGAACAGACCGCCCCGCGCCCAGGACAGACCGCCGGCCCGGGCCGACCGCGCGGAAAACCGGAACCGTCCCCGGGAGCGCGGCGGCGCGCCGGAAGGGCCGCGGGACGCCGCCGGGACGCGTCCGGCCGGGGGGGCCAACCGGTCGGCCAGGAACGGCCGTCCCGCCGCCGGCCGTCCCGCCCCCGGCGGCCAGGACCGCGGCGGCGCCGGGCAGGGGGCGAAACGGACCGAGCAGTTGAAAGTGCCCCGCCTGCCCCAGGAATTGAAAGCGATCAGCGAAAAGGTGCGCGCCGACAAAACCCGCGGCAAGCAGGATAAGCAAAAAAGCGCCGGCCGGCCGGCGGGCCGGGACTGGCGGGACAACAACGAGCATGTGAACGAGCGCAAACTGCGCCCGGGCCAGAGGAAAAAGGGCGTCCAGAAACAGGAGAGGCATGAGGCCGCGCCGGCGCCGGCGGAGAAAAAGCCGATTGTGATCGGCGAAACGGTGACCGTGCAGGAACTGGCCGAAAAAATGAAAAAGAGTCCGGCCGAAGTGATCAAAAAGCTGATGATGCTCGGCGTGCTGGCCACCATCAACCAGGAGATCGACAGCGAAACGGCGACCATTGTGGCCGGTGAATTCGGCTTTGAAGTGGAAGTGAAGATCCACCTGGATGCCGAGGCCCTGCTGGAGCAGGAGCCGGAGGAAGATCCGGCGCTGCTGCAGCCGCGCCCGTGCGTGGTCACGGTGATGGGTCACGTCGACCACGGCAAGACCTCCCTGCTGGACGCCATCCGCGAAACCAACGTTACCGCCACCGAAGCCGGGGGCATTACCCAGCACATCGGAGCGTACCAGGTGGAGCACAATAACAAGAAGATCACCTTCGTGGACACCCCCGGCCATGAAGCCTTCACCGCCATGCGCGCCCGCGGCGCCCAGGTCACCGACATCGTCATTCTGGTCGTGGCCGCCGACGACGGGGTGATGCCCCAGACGGTGGAGGCGATCAACCACGCCAGGGCGGCCGGGGTGCCCATTATCGTGGCGATCAATAAAATGGATAAGCCCGGGGCCAATCCGGACCGGGTGAAACAGCAGCTCACCGAATACGGTCTGGTGGCCGAGGACTGGGGCGGCGACACCATCCTGGTGCCCGTTTCCGCCAAAACGCGCCAGGGCCTGGAGGACCTGCTGGAGATGGTGCTGCTGGTGGCGGAAATGAGCGACTTGAAGGCCAACCCGAACCGTCCGGGCAAAGGGGCGGTGCTCGAGGCCGAGCTGGATAAGGGGCGCGGGCCGGTGGCCACCGTCCTGGTGCAGAACGGCACGCTGAACATCGGCGACAACGTGGTGGCCGGCACGGCCTGGGGCCGCGTGCGGGCGATGATGGATTACAAGGGGCGGCGGATTAAAAAGGCCGGTCCGTCCACGCCGGTGGAAGTGCTCGGCTTCTGCGAGGTGCCCCAGGCGGGCGACCTGTTCTACGTGGTGCCCGACGAAAAGACGGCCCGGCAGATCGCCGAAAAACGGGCCAACCGCCGGCGGGAAGAAGAATTCCGGGCGGCCCAGCCCAGGATCTCCCTGGACGATCTGTTCAAACAGATCAAGGAAGGGCAGGTCAAGGAACTGCCCGTGGTGATCAAGGCGGACGTGCAGGGTTCGGTGGAGGCGCTCAAGCAGTCCCTGGAGCGCCTGTCCAACGAGGAAGTGAAAGTGAACATCATTCACGGCGGCGTGGGGGCGATCACCGAAACCGACATCATGCTGGCCTCGGCTTCCAACGCCATCATCATCGGCTTCAACGTGCGCCCGGATATAAACGCCCGCCGGGTGGCAGAATCAGAAAAAGTGGACATCCGCATGTACCGGGTGATCTACGACGCCATCGAAGATGTCCGGGCGGCTTTGAGCGGGCTTCTGGAGCCCGAGTACCGGGAAGTGGTGCTCGGCCGCGCCGAGGTGCGCAAGACCTTCAAAGTGTCCCGCATCGGCACCATCGCCGGCTGCTACGTGGTGGACGGCAAGCTGCAGCGCGACGCCGGGGTGCGCGTGATCCGCGACGGGGTGGTCATTCACGAGGGCCGGCTCGATTCCCTGAAGCGCTTTAAAGACGACGTGCGCGAAGTGGTGCAGGGTTACGAATGCGGCCTGACCCTGGATAAATTCAACGAGATCCGGGAAGGCGATTTCATCGAGGCCTTTACCACCGAAGCGGTCAAACGCGAACTGGCCTAGTGCGGGCGCCGTCCGGTGGTGACGGACGCCCCCGGTTGCGGGCGGGCGGTAAACAGCAGCCAGCCGCCGGCCGCCGCGGACCGCGCCCGGGAAAACCGTCCCTTGCATCCGGCCGGGGGCGCGAATGCCGGCCGGTGGTAAGACCGGCGTAAAGAGAGGCAAAGGGGTGTGGACCATGTCCCATCGTCCGGAAAGATTGGCGGAAGCCATCAAAAAAGAGGTTTCCGACCTGCTGCAAAATGAGATCAAAGATCCGCGGCTGGGCTTTGCCACCGTTACCGCCGCGGAAGTCTCCGCCGATCTGCGTTACGCCAGGATTTTCATCAGCGTGCTGGGCACGGCGGAAGAGCAGAAGGCGACCATGGAAGTGCTGCACCGCGTCCAGGGATATGTGCGCGGGGAACTGGGCCGCCGGCTGCGCCTGCGGTACGCCCCGGAAATCACTTTCAAACTGGATTCGTCCATCGTCCGGGGCACCCGGGTGCTCGAACTGCTGCACCAGGTCAACCGGGAAGAGAGGAGCGCCGATGAATAGCCTGTCCGAAATCGCCCGGGTGCTGGCCGGTTCCCGGCAGGTCATCCTGGGCGGCCATGTCATGCCCGACGGGGATTCCCTGGGGGCGACGGCCGCCCTGGGCCTGGCCCTGGAATCCGCGGGGAAACGGGTCGTCCTGGCCAGCCCCGATCCCGTTCCGGAAACCTATGATTTTCTGCCCGGAGCGCAGCGTTTTCGCATCGGGGAGGCCGGTCTGGACGGGGATTACGACCTGTTCGTGGCCCTGGACTGCTCGGTGCCCGACCGGCTGGGGGTGCTGCAGAACCTGCTCCTGCGGCCGGAACTGACGGTGGTCGGCATAGATCACCACGCCGGCGGGGAGGCGCATTTCGCCCGTTATTTTTACGTCGACCCGCAGGCGGCGGCCACCGGGGAGATCATCTTCGACCTGCTGGAATTGATGCGGCTGCCGATTACCCCGGAAATAGCCGCCTGCCTGTATACGGCCCTGGTCACCGATACGGGCTCCTTCCGTTACCAGAACACCACCCCGGCCACCCACCGGCGGGCGGCCCGGCTGATCGAACTGGGGGCCGACGCCCCCCGCCTGAACACGCTGCTGTTCAGCCGCCGGTCTCTGATCCACCTGCGCCTGCTGCAGAACGCCCTGGCCACCCTTGCCATGTCCCTGGACGGGCGGGTGGCCTGGATGCATGTGACTCTGGAGATGATGGAGAACCTGGGGGCGAAGGAGGAGCACACCGACGGGTTGATCGACTATGTGCGTTCCATCCGGGGAGTGGAAGTGGCCGTCATTTTCCGCGAGACCGCCCCCGGCCAGTTCAAGATCGGTTTCCGTTCCAAGGAGCGGGTGGATGTGCACCGGCTGGCCGCCATGTTCGGCGGCGGCGGGCACGTGCGGGCCTCCGGCGCGGTGGTGCGGGGGGAGGCGGAGCGGATCATCCCCCGGGTGATCGCGGCAGCGGAAGGAGCGGTGCGTCGGGCTTGGATGGAATAATCAATGTGCTCAAACCGCCGGGGATGACTTCCCATGACGTGGTCGCCTTTCTGCGCCGGCGCTGCGGGCAGAAAAAGGCCGGGCACACCGGCACGCTGGACCCCGGCGCCGCGGGGGTGCTGCCGGTCTGCCTGGGACGCGCCACGCGTTTGATTCAGTACCTGGAACACGACAAGTCCTACCGGGCGGAAATAATCTTCGGCTTTTGCACGGACACCGGCGACCTTTTCGGCCGCATCACCGGGCGCGGTGACGCCCGCGCGCTCACCCCGCGGCAGGTGGCCGCCGTGCTGCCCGAGTTCACCGGTGAGATCGCGCAGGTGCCGCCCATGACTTCCGCCGTGCGCCATCAGGGCCGGAAGCTGTACGAGCTGGCCCGCCGGGGCGTCGAGGTGGCCCGGGAACCGCGTCCGGTGACCATCCACCGCCTGCGCCTGGCGGGCGGGGACGGCTGGGGCACGCCCCATCCCCGGGCGCTGCTGGATGTAACCTGCTCCGCCGGCACTTACATACGTGCGTTGTGCCTGGATCTGGGCGAGCGGCTGGGCTGCCGGGCCACGATGAGCTTTTTGCTGCGCACCCGGGCGGGTGCTTTTGATTTGTCCGGCGCGGTCACCCTGGAAGAGCTGGCCGCGGCCGCCGAAACCGGCCGCCTGTCCGGGCTGCTCGTCGATCCGGCCGCCGCCCTGTCCCATCTGCCGGTCGTGCAGGTGCGGGAGGCGGCGCTGCCGTCCGTGCGGCACGGCAACTGCCTTTACCCGCCGGGAGTGGCCGGGACGGCCGGGGTGATCGGCCCGGGCGCATACGTGCGCCTGCAGGCCGGGGGGCGCCTGCTGGCCGTGGCCCGCGCCCTGCCCGACGAGAGCCGTCCCGGCTGCCTGTGCTTCCAGCCGGCGACCGTGCTCGACAATGCCTGAACCACCCGCCGGGCCGCCGGCCGCACGGCGTCGCGGCGGGAGCGGTCAAAGGAGTTTTTCCGGGTAGACGGGAGCGAAAATGCGGCGCGTTGCCGCCGGGAAGGAGCGGCCGCCCTGGCGGCGGGTCCCGCGCCGCGGCGGCCGGGTGCTCCGAAGCGGAGCGGCCGGGCGGCGTTTTTGCGGCGGGCGGCCGCCGGCGCACATTGCAACGCTGACCGGAGGGCGGGCGATCTTCCGCTCTCCGACAAATGACGACTGTTTTTGGGGGCTGGAGCAAGTGCAGGTTTACGAAACGTGGCACGGAATCAAAGAAAAATATCCCCGCCTGGCCGTGGGACTGGGCAATTTCGACGGCATTCACCTGGGACACCGCAGGTTGATTGACAATCTGGTGGAAACGGCCCGCCGGATGGAAGGAACGCCGGTCATTTTCACCTTTCACCCGCATCCGCTGGCCGTACTCCAGCCGGATCAGGCGCCGCCCCTTTTGCTCACCGGGCGGGCCAGGGAGCGCATGATGGAGCGGCTGGGGGTGGAAGTGGTGCTGCGGGTGCCCTTCACCCGGGAATTCGCCCGTCTCGAGCCCGGCGCCTTCATCGAAGAAGTGCTGGTCGGCGCGCTGGGCGTCCGGGCGGTGTGCGTGGGGTACAATTACACTTTCGGCCACCGCGGCCTGGGCACCCCGGCCATGCTGGAAGAATACGGCCGCCGCTGTGGCTTCGCGGTGCAGGTGGTGCCGCCGGTGGAAGTGGACGGGCGGCCGGTGAGCAGCACGTTAATCCGCCGGCTCCTCATGGCCGGGGACGTAAAGACGGCGCAAAGATACCTGGGCTACACCCCCTTTGTGGAGGGGGAAGTGGTCGTCGGGGAGCGGCGGGGAAACACCCTGGGCTTTCCCACGGCCAACCTGGAGCCGGAGCCGGACCTGCTGCTGCCGGCCAACGGCGTCTACGCCGTGCGCGCGCTGGTGGAGGGGGACTCTTTCCTGGGTGTGGCCAACGTGGGCGTCAAGCCCACCTTTCACGGGGAAAACCGGCGGCGCAACGTGGAAGTCCACCTGCTCGATTTCCAGGGCGATCTCTACGGCCGGTGGATGCTCGTCCGGTTTGAGCGCCGCCTGCGGGCGGAAAAGCGCTTCGCCTCCCCGGCGGAACTGGTCGCCCAGATCCGCCGGGATATCATCCGGGCGCGCAGCGCCGAATAAAGCGGGGGAACCGGGAATATATATGCATTGAAACTCCAAACAGGTCCTTCCCGGTGCGGGCGGAATTATCCGGTAAAAGTTTACTTGCGGCCGGGATTATGTTAAAATAAACACGTTAAACGTCCCGGTAAAAAGGAGACGTTGACATGGGTGTGCCCCGGTTCGACTCGCCGGAAGAAGAAATCAAAAAATGGCTCAACCACATCGCCCTGATCTGCCTGAGCGAAGACTTCCAGCAGCTCAAGCAGGAACTGGAACAGATCTACAGACAGGCGCAGGTGGAAAACTATACCCTGGCCGCTTTTGAAGACGCCCTGTACGCCTTTCTGGCCCAGGAAGAAGACGACCGGTCGCGCCGGTCGGGGACCTGCTGAGCGGCGCCATGAAAGTGATCATCACCGAGCATGCGCGCAAACGCCTGAAGGACCTGCGCCAGGACGGCATCACGGTGGCCGATATCATCAACGCCGCCACCAACATTCCCGGGCGCATTCCCACCGCCACCCGTTTCCGCGGCTTCTTCGCCCGGTCGGGGCGCGTTTTTGATCTGGTGGCCAAGGATATTCCCGGCGGTCGCCTGGTGATCACCATCATCGGGAAATAACTCCCGTGAACTGTCGGCTAGGCAATGCGTTCTCCGGCGGTTGGCTTGGCCGGCAGCGATTTACGGCAGGACGAGGAGGTGAAAATACCGTGTCCATCTCATCAGAGGCAAAACAGGCGATCATCAATGAACATAAACTGCACGAAAACGATACCGGCTCGCCGGAAGTGCAGATCGCCATTCTCACCCGGCGGATCAATGATTTGACCGAACATCTCAAGATCCACAAAAAAGACCATCATTCCCGGCGCGGTCTTTTAAAGATGGTCGGGCAGCGGCGGGCGCTGTTGAACTATCTGCGCGACCGCAATTTCGACCGTTACCGGCAGTTGATTGAAAAGCTCGGCCTGCGCAAATAGAGCGGGAAACCCCCGCTCTTTTTTACATTTACTGGATTACCGGCGCCGGCGACGGTATTTTTTAAACCCCGGGCAGGAAATACTATTCATTATGTAGAAGAAAACACAGTTGTTAATATTTACATAAATAGAGGAGGTCAGGCGTTTTTTAATGTATCAAAAGCCCATTTTAAAAAAAGAACTGCGCGTGGGCGGGCGAATGCTCAGCCTGGAAACGGGCCGGGTGGCCGGGCAGGCCGGCGGCGCCGTGCTGGTCCGCTACGGAGACACGGTGGTGCTGGTCACGGCCACCATGGCCAAAAACGTGCGCGAGGGGATTGATTTCTTCCCCCTCACGGTGGATTACGAGGAGCGCCTCTACGCCGTGGGCAAAATCCCCGGCGGCTTCATCAAGCGGGAAGGACGCCCC
>Ga0315298_1009093_pt1 | contig 12394 bp, 14 predicted proteins | sample WHS_1_MG_FD_203077 | JGI IMG/M metagenome (GOLD analysis project Ga0315298, IMG submission 203077) | Extremophilic microbial mat communities from Washburn Hot Springs, YNP, Wyoming, USA - WHS_1_MG | ecosystem: Environmental > Aquatic > Thermal springs > Hot (42-90C) | place: USA: Wyoming... | reverse complement strand
CGGCGGCAGGATTTGCTGCAACCTGTCCCAGGGCCTGATCTCCATGCCAAACACTCGGGAGAAGGCTTAACAGAACCCATTTTTAAGGAGTATGAAACAATGTTCCATGCGCCTAGGGGACCTCTTCTATGAGCCCGCAGTTCGGGCACTCCGCAAACTTTCGATTTATCAGGATCGTGGTCTGCGTCCTAGAGCCGCAAACCGGGCAGAGCATGGTCGCTTCGCCGTTGCTTTTTACTGTGACTTTGCCGTGCTTTTTCAGCATGGCCTCCACTTCCTGAAGAAGGCCGTCCGTGAGATTAGAAACCCAGGCGCGCGACGCTGGATCCCAGAGGAAGCCCAGGGATTTTAGCTCTGAGCGGATCTGGTAGGTCTTGCCAGTGATTGATATTTTATCCCCATCCACGCAGACTTCGTATTCCGGCTCCGAATTGCCTTCCAGGACTTTCCTTCGAAGCTCCTCTAGCTCCCTCTTAAGTTCTGGATAGAACTTGTAGAACCTCTCAGCGAGGAGCAAAAAGCGCCTCCACTGGTTTCCATCCCACGCGCTGAATTTGCCGGTCTGGTAGATTGGCTGCCAGAGGTGCTGCTCGAACTCGGAGCCGGGGAAAGGAGCGACGGGGTAAAGGACGGTGAAGCCGAGCTGGGTCTCGGCCGCGAGGACGAAATCACCCTTGCACAGCTCAACCTTCTCCTTCAATATTACCACCTCCGAAGTTTAGAAAAGAACCTCTACCTCGCTGTCCCGGAGGATTACAATCCCGCGGGCTGAAAGCCTGTTCAGTATCTTTTCCACGCGCTCAATCGGAACGCACGAGCGCGCCGCGATCTCTTCTTTTGTGGTGAACTTGCGGCACCTGAGCTGGTCGATCACAAGAGAAACATCCTGCACTGCTACCACCTCTTTTTGCTTTTTCTTGACTAGAAGGACGGCTCACCGATCCACGCTCATCATGCTTGAGTCAGCAGTGGACAATCAGATCATCGCCGTAGAGATAGCTTCAAAAAGCACCTCTCAGGCGGCGCGTTTTCCCGTACCGCCGAAAGGCGCGCCCTTCGGGGCCTCCGGATTCGTATCCGGCGCCCCAGAGCCACTCGTCCAGGTCCAATTTTTCACGCGTTTGCCTTCTCTGCGAACACTTCTTCTACGAATTTTGCCAGCTTGTCCGAGATCTCGCGGTCCTTGACAAGAGCGACTGCCTCTATGTTGTAAAACATCCCGGAGATCGTGAAGTTCGCGCTTCCCACCACCACAAGGTCGTCGGCGATGTAGAGCTTTGCGTGTAAACTCTGGTCCACGACGAGCAAGTTTCCTTCACCGATCGCGCTCTGAAACGTGTATTTCGCCCTGCCGGAGCCGATTCCGTATATAAACAAGCCTGCCAGGAAAACGAGGATACTTGAAACGAAGAGGCCTATGTTGAAGAAAAAATAGCAGTACGCTGAAATGCCGAGGCCGAGCAGGGCGACAAGCGCACCAACCCAGCACAGGGGGCTTGTATGCTTTACGAATTTTCCAAGCTCTGAGAGGGCAGCGATGTGCCCTGGCTCAGGCGAATCCGTGGTTATGAGCTTTACGCTCACCCCTTCTTCGTGCTTTGCGACGACGAGCTTCGCCATATCTGCTGAAAGCCATGGGGAAACTATGTAAAGCCTGCTCTTAGCCTCCTTAAGGTCGGGCAGGAAGACTTTCCCCACGCCCTTCCCAAACTTGATCTCAACCAAAAATCCCACCTCCCGGCGCCATTTACCACGCGCGGAGAGGCGAGCCCGCACTGTTTGTCCCGCCCTAGGGTCTTAAAAAGCCGACCCTTCCCGCGCCTTTGGTCGGCGCCGGAATTAGCTCCCTTCTTTGCGAAGCCTACGCTCAAAAAACCTGTTCATAAAGTAAGCAGATCCGAACACGGTGATGAAGTAGGAGAAATAGATAACTGCAAATTTCAGCAGGGCGATCAGTTTTTCGATTGTGAGCTCCGCTATTGCGTACATACGGTACTCACGCAGAAACTTTCGGTTTATAAGCTGTGTGAAACATTGTTTCATCGCTAGACTTCGACCTCGCACTCGTCGCAGAAGTGCTCGTCCTGCTGCCTGGCTCTGACGTAAGCTTCAACGTCTTTTTTCGTGGTCTTCCTGAACTTGTTGTATCCACACATTATGCAGCAGTCCCTTTCGTACCAGTTGAAACCATACCCACAGCGTAGGCACGTTTTGAAGTCCTGAGGTTTGCTTATGATATACCCAATAGTCTTGTGCAAGAGCATCACCTCCTTTTCGGAAAACTAGCTTTGTATATCAAATTTGAGAATTTTGTATATCAAATCCCGCTCTTTTGTATATCAAAATTGAACCTCGCCTAACCGTAAATTTCCGTTTCTCTCGTCTGCTTTTTTGTTGCTTCTACTCGCTTTTTTATCATTGATTTTTTAATTAAGGCTTGATCCGCCTTTTCAAGCGCCGCCATTCTCACAAAATCACTTATCGTTCTATGTTCTGTCTCAGCAGCTTCCTGAATGAGTCTTTTTTCAAAAGAATCTAGACGAACGAAAACCCCCTCTTTTCTTAGTGGCCAGATCCCGATTATAATATCCGTGAACTCGCGAATTTTCGCGCCCGCTAGGGTTTGCCTGATCTCTTTTGCGAGTTCCCTCCATTCTTTGTCTGCGATTCCGCCGGCTACAGCATCTATTTCCAGTCGAGAAATAGACAACATTCCGCCGAATTCAACTCGGATGTGCTCCCTTTCCCTTGATATTTTCAAATGCGGTTCAACAGAAAGGTAGTCAGCGATCTTGAGATTTCGCTCAGTTGCCTTTAAAGTAAACGACGCCATCTTCACCATCCCTATGATTTTTGTATATCAAATTTGAGGTTTTTGTATATCAAAACTTTGATTTTTGTATATCAAAATTTAGCTCATCTGCCAAGCTTCGAGAACGAACTGCATTCCAATCCGCCCATGGCGCATCAATTGGATGTGGCAAACCGCCTATTTTTATGCCGGTTGAGCGGAGCTTGTCCGCGACTTCAAATAGAGCTTTGCGAATACCCGTTCCATGCTCATTTGTGAGTCCGTATGAGGGCAAAAGCACCGCGCTGAGTGCTTTCCCCATTTTCATCGCCTTCATAACGAAATTCTCCAGGGTTAAGATATCGGCTCTATCTAAATCGCCGACGAATAAAACTCTGTAGTTTGAGTATCTCACCAGCCACCAGCGAGAGTGAGTCCCGAAGAGCTGCTCCTTGAGAAATCGACCAAGAGTTTTTGGTCCGAAGTGTGTAAAAACTAATTTTTTGGTCTTGAAAAAATTGTCAACGTAAACTATATTTTTTGCTCTCCCGAATTGCTCAGGAACTTTAATGCCTTCAGGTACCAGCACGGTATCAAGTTCTGAAAAATTGGCACCCCAATGATCCAAGTGCTCGTGACTAACTACTGCAATATTTTGATTAAGCAGTTGCTTTGAGCTGAGATAAAACTTCCAAGTATCCCATTGTATGCTCGCTAAAATGCTTTCTAATATCACAAAAATCACCCCCAAACTTTTGTATTCGCTGACTCTGCCGGTTGTAAAGCGGCGCGCCAGAAAAAGCAAAAGAAAAGAGCGCGCCGGTGAAAAGGAACGCTCACTAAATCAAGAAAAAGCGTCGCTGTACAACGCGCCCGCCGCCGGCCCGGCGAGCGCGAGGAATGCTGAATTTTTTAGGTAAATTCTTTCAGCCCAATGCCATTTTGTGCGTGTATTTGACCATGCCCCTCTCGAACGCGGCCTGCCACATCCGCAGGTATCCGAGGCGCCTCTCTAGGTTAACGCATTCGATCCTGCCGTCCTTGGTCTTCTTGAAGTGCTCCGGCCCCTTGATGGTTTCGCCGCAGACAGCGCAAACGAGGACATCCTTGATGACATCCACTTTCCCGAACTCATGCATCGCGACGAGCCTGTGCTTTTCAAGCAGGTGCTGCGCCTCCTTGCACCTCACATGGAGGGCGACGTTTTTTGCTGTAATCACTCCGCCGCAGTATTTGCAGAAGATCGCGTATTTCTGGTTTATGTCCTTAGAAACAACGATGTCTTCGGCGTGTATCTGCTTCACGATCTTGTTGAGGACTGCCGACGCCGTCACCTTGCGCCAGATCTTGTCCAGAGCGCGCCTCTGTTTCTCAAGTTCTTTTTCTCTCTGCTCTTCCTCCTCTTTTTTGATCCGCTCCTCAGCGGCCTTGAGAGCTGCCCTGGCAGCCTCTATTCCCTCTTTCGGGGTGGGGTTCTCATGCACCCTGTTTGTCAATTTTTTATTTTTTCCATTATTTTCCATTCTTACACCTCCTAACGTTTTTGCGGTTTCAGGGGGCGGCCCTCCCCCTAGGCCCGTCGTGGCCTCCCCGGCGGGCGCGCCGAGGCTTAGAAAAAGGCTAAAAAGGGAAAAGGGAAAAAAGGCAAAAAATAGAAAGGAGCCAGGCTTGGAATTACAAGCCCGGCTCCTCTTCGTTGCCTTCGTCTGCGTGCCCGTTCAAGGCGTCGTAGGCGAAGGCGAACTGGAGCTCTACCAGCTCTTCAAAGGCTTTGCGTTCCAGCCCGGCTTTCTGGATCACCTTCTCATCCGGGCTGATCACCGCCTGCCAGAAGAGCTGGTAAGTCGTGTCACCCATTTTTCTACCTCCTTTTTTTCTTCCCCAGCCCCTCCCGGCGATAGCTCACGCTAAGCCGAGAGAGAGCCGGAGAAAAAGTCGGTTGAGAACTCAGCGCGTGAGGTTATCCTTCCTGCCGCGCTTCATCGGAAAAACTCAAAAACCGCCGTTTTTTGTGTCACAAAAGTAGGGTTTTTGTGTCACAAAAATGGGGATTTTGTATCACGGAATGCTTGTCTGTGTCGAATTTGTGCGTACACATCCAGCACATGTGTTGAATTTGTGCGGACATTTCCTGCACAGGTGTAGAAAAGGCATTAGCGCGTAGGGCCGCGACGGCCCGCATCAAAACAGGCGGGCTAAACGTCGCGGCTGCGCTCAGGCGTATTCGCGTTCCTCTTTCTTCGACTTCGATTTCTTTCTTTGCATCCAGAGAAAGAGTTTTTCTCCTATTGCATCCTGGATCGCTGAAATAGGTTTTGTCCTCATCTCTTTCGCATATTCTTTGAGAAGCTCATAGTGTTCTTGCGGAATACGCACATAGACGCCTTTGTTCTGATAAGGACGCACAAAAAGCCATCTGCCCTTGACATTTTTTGTTCCACCTTCGACTATCAGCTCTTTTGTGAACTCCCTTAGCTCTCTGACCCCTATGTTTAATTGACTGTTCGGAATTCCAAATCCAAAACAACCTTCAAAGATTAAATATCCCTGTTTCTCTCCGCAAAAATCGAAAAGAAAATCACGCATAGCTTCTCTGAGATGCTTGCTGTCCCATTTTCTTTGGATTTTTATCCTCATTGACCTCCCCCGTGTTGAATTTGTATATACAAATAAAGCACTTGTGTTGAATTTGTATATACAAATAAAGCACTCACGCCGAGCATATATTTTATCTCACAGCATTGATAAAGCTTCGAATACTGTTTCCTCAATGCGATTGTTCAAATCTATGTCCCAGAGCGTGGGGCAGACCTTCGGCAGAACGTAATGCGTTCCTGCGTCATGAATGGTATTGTCAGCCAAAAACCATCCTTCAGGAATGACGACAAAGTCCTCATCCGTATCTCTTGGTGGCGTTCTTACCACAACGCCGTTGCGATACCTTGGACGGTAGAGGTTAATTAGCGAATTTTGCTCTGTGCTTTCCCCAATCACAACAAAATCTGGGAATTCCACTGCGCTAGAGAAAACCGACCGTCCTTTATTGAAATGAAATGTTCTACGATAGTTCTTCCAAGGAATAACTTTTGGCTTCAAGCCGTACTGTCGGTAAATGTGCTTTACTTTCAACGCAACTGCAGTAGGCGTTATAATGTAACGAACTATTGCTGGCATATGGTCAAGGTGTGAATGTGTAATTACTTGAGTAATCGCGTCGGGAACCCGAATGCTTGTACCCCTAGAGCGAAAGATTCTGAAAGAAGTTCCTGTGCCTTCTATCCCAACCTCTCCCGCCACGACATCGGAGAAAGTGGGAACGCGGAATACGCCCTTCTCTACTCTCAATCCACCACCTCCGTTTTTCCCCATTTGGCCGGCTCCTCGCCGTTGCCACCCGCCCGCCGCGTTGAGGCAGGGTTTTTGGGCGGGGTAAAATTCAAAAAGAAAAAGAGGAATGGGGCGACGAATTCGTCTATCCCTGGATTTCGCTGCTTTCGGTTTCGTCGGTCTCTTCGGTCTCCTCGCGCTCTTCGTCCCTGTATATTATGGGTTCAGGCATGACCGCCTCAAAGACGGTTTCGATCCACCTGCGGACCTCTTCCCTTGTCTCAAAAATTTCAGATACGTAGACCCTCGGCTTGGCGCCAAAATTTCTCAAGCCGACCGGAATTCTGACAATACCTTTGTAGCCTATTCTATCATCTTCTGTCAAGTTTATCGGAAAACCGTCGTTCTCAATTATTTTCTTGCCCCGAATGACCACCGGTTCGATTATTGCAGAGGGACGGTGCCCGTTTGCCAAATATTCGCTGAAACTCACAACCCTCAACTTTACCATTTTTAACCACCTCCTTTTTGCCCCGAGTTTCTCAGAGGAACTAGAAGGCAGAGGAGCGCCTCGAGGTCTCGGGGCTTTTACCCCAAAAAGGCGGTCCTCTGCCCCGCTTCCGTTTTCAGGACGCGATCCTCGCCCTCCGCACGGAAGCCAGCGACATCGGCAGGCGTGCCAACGCTTGAAAAGAGGGAAGATAGCTCACGCTAGAGACTGTAAAACAAAAAAGCCCGATCGGCCAAAGAGACCGATCGGGCTCAAGGGTAGTCGGTCAGTAGATAGACCAGCTCGCACCCATTTTCTGTTTTAACTGACTACTTAAAAAGTTTTGTGGCAGGCCTGTGCGCCTTCCCTGAAATTCGGGTTCTTTTAGCACACAGCTTTCGCGGGGGCGGAGGGATTTGAACCCTCGTCCGAAGGGTGCGAGCCCTCCGGTCTATCCAGGCTGACCTACGCCCCCGACCTGTATCCACACCGAAAGGAAGTATTCATATGCGAAGATAATAAAACAAAAATGCCCGACCGGTCATAAGACCGATCGGGCGAGGCGTTGGTGCAGGAAGCACCGGCAGCCGTGAGTTTCAAAATTAAAGGAGAGAATGTGCTTAATAAAAGTTTTGGAGGAACGAGGCTTGGGGCGCCTGGGAATTGAACCCAGACCTCACGGCTGCCATGCTGCGGATGCTACCGTTACACTAACGCCCCGGCCCCGTCCTTTCTCCAATCAAAAACAACTTTCGCTGGTTAGTAGAAATTCTCTCTTTGAAACTGTCGCAGTTCACCGTAAGAGACAGACACTGACAAAAACTTGGGTACAACTTGGGTACAGCAACTTGGGTACGAAATGAACTTGGGTACGAACTTGGGTACAAATGAAAGATAAAACCAAGTGATTCCCAAAAAGAGACCTATGCAATAGCCGTTCTCGGCCAGCGAGGTTCCAACACCAGGTTAAATTTTCTGGTACAATTTGTGCACTTGAGGGGTATTTAAACTTTTACCCCGAAATCTCGCAGGAGATTGCGTTTCAGAGGGTTTTACTTGGGGGTACGGGTCGGATTTGAACTTGGGTACATTAAGCCAACTTGGGTACAGCTGAGAACTTGGGTACGACGAAACTTGGGTACAACTTGGGTACGATATCAACTTGGGTACGAACTTGGATATCATCAAGAGTTGTCTCTTATTTTTAGTTGCCTTAGAACTTGCCTAACTTGATCGTCCATAGTTGCAATATAGTGCTCTTCGATCTTCTTTGTGTCTTTATTCCACCTGTAAGCAAAAAGTCGATCCTTCCTTTCCCTAAACTTGTAACCTTCCTTGGCAAATTTCTTTATACGGTTTTGAACCGCATCAAAACTAAGTTTTTGTCGCTTGGTTTGCTTTTCGAATCCTTGCTTTTCTTTTGAGATTTTTGTTTTTTTCTCTTCGATTTTAACTTCTTTTTTTGTTGCGACAGTTGCTCTCTTACTCTCGGCCTCGGCCTCCTCGGACTCAAAAAGCTTCTCGGGAACAGGCTCAACCTTTTCCTCTTCCTTCTTAGGCGCGGCTTCAATCTCCTTCAGCTTCTGCTCAAGCTCAATCACCCTTGCCTGCACCCTTTCGTAATCCTTAAGCTTCCCCTCAAGCTCAGCGATCTTCGCCAGTAATTCTTTCTGGGATGAGGCCACCTCCACCTCCCTGCTCTTCTCCTCATGCTCTTTCTGCGCTTGAACCTTTTCCCTCGCCAGCCTCTCCTGCTCCCCTATAATCGCTTGCATCCTTCCCTTCCTAAACGCGTCTTCGAACCCTTTTCGCTCACTTTCCCCCCACCTCTTTGCAACCTCATCCGGCGAGGGGTAAACCTTCGTCCCCGCAGGGATCACGCCCTCCTTCTGCCTGAGGTGGTCTAGGAACCGCTTCTTCTCCTCGTCGCTCAGCTTCAAAAAAGCCTCAGCCAATTCCTCGTGCGAAGACTTTTCTTTTGGAACTTCACTGGCCTGCATAGCAACCTTTTCATTTTCCTCAGGCCCCAGAGGTGTTATGACTATGTCCTCCTCCTTGATCTCCGCTTCCTCAAGCTGCCTCTTCATGTGGGGATCTTCAGGGACTGGATCGGGGGGAACAACCCTGACCTCGACATTGCCGACCTTGCAATCCGCGAATACGTCGCCCACTATGTTCGCCCCCGCGTTCCTCAGCGCGTCCACGACCATCCTCCTCCTATCCTGGTCGGGCACGGCGAACAGGACAGCAAGCCCGGATTCTCTGGCGTGCTTGAAGTGGCCTATAACGCGGTCCATGTGGTGGTCTGGCCAAACCTCGACCTCGACCGCGAGGATCCGATTTCTGTCCCACTTCGCGGGGTCGTACTGCTGCTTCCTTTCCTGCCTCAGCCACGGCCTCCACACCACGAGGTCGGGAAGGGAGGATATCTTCACTTCCTTCTTGCGCTTCGCCCCGTCGCCCGGATCGACGTATGTTATCTCAATCTCCAGTTCTTTGCCATGTCCTGAAGTCACGATGGGGCAGCAGTCCTGCTTCCAGAACTGGAATATGAGTTTTGCGAGCATTTTTGTGTGCTCCGATCCGCCCCTCCTCGCTCCCGTCAGGTAGGGGTATAGCCAGTGCCACCCCTCGTTGTTTATGTAGTAGTAGTCCTGGTCGTTTTCCCTTATCCTTGAGACGTATCCCTTTCGATCGAGGGAGTATATCGCCTGCTCTATCCTCAGGGGATCCCCGAGCTTCGCCTTGAGCTGGTCCGGAATCACGCCCCTCCTCACCTTTTTGTGATCCGCGAGGTAGACGAGCACTAGGTGCTCTGCAGGCGTAAGCTCTGGGCTTGGGAGCTGCACCCTCTTAGTTGAGGAGGAGTAAACGTCGACCTCCCTTCCGTATTTCTCAAGGCTCGCCTTAATCACGTCTGCCTCGCTGTACGGTCCCCTCTTCGGATCTATGGTCGTGAGGACACCGCACTTTCTTACGCCGTTCACAAGCGCGCTCAGGGCGAACATGTATTTTGGGAGTCCCATTAGGTCCTGGTAAGTTAGATCCGGCTCAAAGAACTCCTGAAATCGCTCCGCAACTTCCTTTCCGCAGCTGAACACAACGTGCTGTGTGCAAAGGCCCGGCAAGATTTCCCTCAGCTCCTTGTCCTTCTGCTCCTCGCCTAGACCGTATTGGATGATAGACTGAGAAGCGATCGTCATGGCTATCTTATACTTCCTCACGGCCTGCATGTGGTCTGCTATGACCTTGGTCATGAACCTGTGCGCCTCGTCCACGTATATGTTGAAAGGCTTCCGCTCTTGCTCTGGCGTGTCCTCCCTGCTCATCGCGACCATGTACATCATGCTGAGCAGGAACGATCCTATGAAAGCAGTTATGTGGGCCGTGAGGCGCCCCTCTGGAAGGTTGATGATGATAATTTTTCCCTCGTCCATGAGCTGGCGCATGTCCACGCTGGACTCCTGTGCAGAGAGCATGGGGCGAACCATCATGTCCGTGAGCAGCCTGGATATCTTCGTCTGGACAGCAGTCGTCGCGTCCGGCGGGATGTGCTTGAACTCATACTCCCAGAAGTAGAGCACGTCCTCGTCTGTCACGTTTTCCAGGATTGACGCCCTGAAGGAAGGGTCCGACATTATCCTAGAAAAGTCCCTAAGTGTCGCGTTGTCGCCGCGTGCGTCCTTTACAGCGAGCAGAGAGTTCTTAGCTATCATCTCTAGCCTAGGACCCCAGAAGGCCTCGTATATCTTCTGGAGGGCGCCGAGGAAGACCTCTATCTCCATCCCCTTCTGCACGCCCGAAATGCTCTGGAGGAAGTTGAACTGAACCACCCTCCCGAAGTCGTAGGCAGTCGTGGGGTCAATGTAGACCACGTCCTTCCAGCGCTCCGGCGGAATGTGGGTGAGCAAGTTCCTTGCGAGGTCGCCATGGGGGTCCACGCAAGCAAAACCTATCCCGTCCCTGAGGTCCTGGAGCATCTGGTAGAGCATTAGGGTGCTCTTCCCCATGCCGGGACTTCCCACGACGATCGTGTGCCCCCTCTCGCTCTTCTTTATGCCAACGGGCACCTGGCGGCCCATCATGTCCTTCCCCATGCCGAAGATCAGGGTATCTCGAGCTTGGTGCTGCGGTTGCTGTTGCTTGACCTGGTGCTGGGGATTAATCTGCGCCGGCTTTGTATTGCCTTTTCTGAAAATTTTCGGCAGCACCATCACACCCACCCTCCCTTGCGAATCAACTCCTTCGAATCTTCGTCCAGGCCTCTGAGGGTTGCGTCGAAGCATCGCCTGTGGACGACCTTGTTCAAATTTGGGGGCGCGTAAGCCGGTTCGCCGCAGACCTCGCACTTGTGCTCGCAGATTAGCCCTGCAAGCTTTTCGTAGACGAGATCCCTGTCGCTTTTCCTATCTTCGACTACATGCGCACCCTTGACCTTCCTAACGTAATCTGGGAGGCAAATCCCATCACTCGGGGCTGGTTCGCCCCTTGAGCGCATCCACTCGTTGAAACGGGTTTCAAACGGAAAATCGATATTGAATGCAAGGATGGACTTGTTATCCTCAACGCATTGGGTGCAAACAGGGGCGACTTCCCCGCGCGCGGATGTGAAGAGCTGTGCATGTTTTTCGCAAGCCGGCTCCCTGCAGTTTATGCAGAAGCATGCCGCCGTTTCCCCGCAAATATGGCATTTTAGGCCGTGAGAGGAGAATTCCCTCTGCCGCTCTCTCCACACCTCTCGAATGCGTTTTACCGGATGCTCCCTCCAGTCGAGATAAAACCTGAGGCGTTTCCTATGCTCTTTCTCTGGGTTGAATTTGCATACGGGGTTAAAATAAAAACTGCTGTGCTGCCACTCCATAGCGATCACTCCGGCATGAGGCGTTCCTTAGGCTCGTATGTGTCTATTTTATGTCCGCCGGTTTCGTACAGAGCGCGCATGTACGCCTTCGCGTCTATCGTCCCAAGCCTCGCCTTCGCGTCTTCGTATGCGAGCTTAAGCGCCTGCCTTGTCTCGCTCAGCCAGTCCTTCGACCTTGCGTCAAGACCTTTTATGAAGTGCTCAAGCACCCTCCTGTCCTTTTTATCTTGGAGGTTCAAAGAACGCCCGTATTTCGTGGCATACAGGAAGTTGGCTGCCTCCTCCCTCGGAAGGTTGCGGAAGTCCTCCCCATACATTTGGATGAGGGATTCCCCGTCCTTTATGAGCTGTTGGCGTCCCGTTGGGTTTGTCTTCCAGTTGTTGACGCTTTTCAGGTTGGCCTGGAATGATTCTATGTGTCGCCTGAAGTTTCCCTGCAGCTCGCCTAGCTCGCCGATCCCAACCCCTTCAGTAAGCTTCTCGGACACGTAACTATCCGCAGCGGTTTTTCCCACGCCGAAGAGCCCTCTGGCGAACGAGCCCATCATGGAAGTGCTGCCCAAAGCTCCCATCGCTCCAGCTTTCGCCCCCTCCCACAAGAGCCTCGCGCGGGAAACACCTTCTGGAGCTATGTGGGCAGCCGCCCCTAGTGTACCGCCAACTGTTCCCGCGGGCAGGGCGAAGGCCTGCGAAGCTAGGCCTGCGATCGGGGCTGCGATGGCCCCCGTGATAGCGAGCCCGGCGTGCCTGAACACGCCGCCGAAGAGTGGGGCGAGGACGGTTGGAACCATCCCAACAATTAAGAGAGTTCCTAAACCCGTGAGCCATGCGACAAGGCCAGGAGGGTTGGGCTTTATGACCTCGTATGCGAACCTGAAGAAAGTCGAGACTAAAATCGTGACGAGCATGAATCCGAGCAGGGAGT
>Ga0315298_1009090_pt1 | contig 12396 bp, 12 predicted proteins | sample WHS_1_MG_FD_203077 | JGI IMG/M metagenome (GOLD analysis project Ga0315298, IMG submission 203077) | Extremophilic microbial mat communities from Washburn Hot Springs, YNP, Wyoming, USA - WHS_1_MG | ecosystem: Environmental > Aquatic > Thermal springs > Hot (42-90C) | place: USA: Wyoming... | reverse complement strand
AGTTCCCGCAACCGGCGGTCTCCGGGGAAGAATCCTGTTTGCCCTACCAGTCCTGCCATGGTTGCTCTCCCTTCCAATCGGCTCCCTACATTTTACTGGAAATGAGGAGTTTTTCGAACTTCCCTGTTTACGGTGAGCTTTCGACATCATGAGTGCCCCGTCACTGATCGGTGATCTGGCAGAAGGCGTTTTTATTCTCGGCGGGATATTCCTGCTGCTGTATAGGATTAGCGGAATTGTCAGGGATATCCAGCGTAAAAGGGCCTGGGACTCTGGATATAATTGGGGCAAAACGCACCCTTTAGCCGCTTTTCAAATGGCGATTTCGGCAGGGCAGGAAACATGCTCAAAAGGGACCCACCATTTGCCGAGCGTACTGCTCTATGCCTTTCTGGAGGGTTATCATGCCGCGCTCCATGACCAACAACAAATCATCGAAACAGGGTAGCGGAGGACAATATGCCTTCCTAGTGCTTTCCCACCCTTTTTCTAAGCGGAAGATATTTTTGCACTACAAGGGCAGAGTGGGGTCATTTACGTCGTCCTATTTCGCCGAGCGGATCCAAGATGCCAAGATATCTTCCGCGTCGTGTTGTGATGGAATTGGGAGGGTGCCATGCTGGAGAAGTACTTAATAGTGGCGTTATTGCTCATGTTCATCGCATTAGCGGGATGGACCTGGCAAGATGGTCACCGTCATTTACAGATCTTACGCAGAAATGCACTCAGAAAAAAACGGATAAGTTTGCGAAACGTACAGATTATGATTGCCAAGGTCTCTTCCGGGGAGAAGCGACTCATTTCCTCGTTTTTCGGCTATCACCGGGAACCCAGACGGATTGGACGATTAAAAAAGTTCAGTAGGAAATCTGTGGAAAAGTAGGCGTAGAGTTATGCCTATGAAATGATTTATCATAATGATATCGTGCCCATATACCATTGTCGTCAGAATATTTGATGGCGCAGATGGACATGGAGGCTGGAACTTGGCAGGCCGTTTGCTGACAGTTATCCGGTCACTGCCCCTTACTCGGATGCGCTGAGGTCCCTATGGCTGTCTTTTATCTTTCATGAACAGTATGCAGGAACGATGATACCCGAAACTGCCATTCTCTATCTTTTTGTGGCGGCCTCATTGCTGTCGGTACTGGCGAACCGCTTTCACATTCCTTACACCGTTGCACTGGTGCTGGGCGGCCTGGTGCTGGGGGCGTTACACCTGTTTCAGGCGCCCGTACTGACACACGATCTGGTATTCACCCTCTTCCTGCCTGGGCTGATTTTTGAGTCCGCCTACCATCTCTCCTCCGGCGCCCTGTGGCGTGATCGTCTCGCCATATTTGGCCTGGCGGTGCCGGGTGTGCTTATTTCCATGATCGTAACCGCCTTCGTATTTCTCTGGAGCAGTCAATATCTGCCCGATTTATCGAATGTGGTCATGCCCGTCAGTGTCGCGCTGGTATTCGGCGCCGCTGTGGCAGCCACCGACCCGATTTCTGTGGTCTCCATGTTTCGCAAACTGCAGGCGCCCGCACGGCTGACCTTTATGGTAGAGAGTGAAAGTCTGCTTAACGACGGTACGGCTATCGTCTTTTTTAGCCTTTTCCTTGCACTGGCGGAAGGCAAAACGGTATCCGCTTCGGCACTGGGCATCCAGTTTTTCGCGGTGGTCGGTGGTGGCGCGCTGGTGGGCGTGGTCATTGGCTGGCTGAGTTCCGAAATCATCAAGCGCGTCAATGATGGCATGGTCGAAATCACCATCACCATTCTCGCGGCCTATGGCAGTTTTCTCGCTGCGATGCAGCTCGACTATTCCGGCGTCATCAGTACCGTCGTCGCTGGGCTGATCTGCGGCAATTACGGGTCCAAACAAGGGATGACGGCATCCGTTAAAATGGCGGTCGACACTTTCTGGGAATATATCGGTTTTGCCCTGAATTCACTCATCTTTCTGCTCGTCGGTTTCACTATCCACTTGCCTGACCTGCTCGGTATCTGGCCCTTGATTCTGGCCGCTTATGTGGCGGTCACCATTGCCAGAGCCGCAGTCATTTACGGGATGAGCGGATTATTGAGTCGCACGCGGGCCAGGATACCTCCTGCCTGGAATTTTGTGCTGGTCTGGGGCGGCATCCGCGGGGCGCTGTCCATGGTGCTGGCCCTGAGTCTTCCTCATGACTTTCCCCATCGTTCCCTACTGATTAACCTGGTTTTTGGCGTCGTATTACTGACCATCCTGATTCAGGGACTGAGCATTTCGCCGCTGGCACGGGCGCTCAAGGTACTGGGTAACGGCCAGGCCTCCCAGGATTTTGAAATGCAGCGGATGCGCGTCGTCCTGGCGCAAATCGGCAATCACGAGATCGGGCGGCTGCGGCAGGAAGGTCTGCGGGACGAGCACGCGCTGGACCTGCTGGCCACCTATTACCAGCAGGAGCAGGAAGATGCCGAAAAAAAGCTGGCTGGCCTGGATAAACGGGACGACAAACGCGTACTTCAGGGTGATTTCTCCCGGTTATACCGGCGCCTGCTCCTTAAGGAAAAACAGAAAATTCTTGATGCCCGCGAAGAAGGCCTGCTCAGCGAGGCCAGTGGCGACCAGATGCTGGCCGACATTGACGCCAACCTGCTGGAGATAGAGTCCCAGCCAGAGGCCGTTATGGAGCGTTTATCAGCAATACGGAAGCCTGCGGAGGACGCCTCTACAGCGTGATTTCTTTCAGCCCGGCTTAGGCAGCATGCTTATGACACAACTCTTTGGCCCAATGCAGATACCATACCGGGGATAGCCCTCGCCAAAGGACGCGTATCTGTATCTGCTGAGAGCACCAGCATCAGGAGCGCATCCGCTCCCACTGGCACAAAGAGTGCCGTATGCCTGTCACAGCGAATGCTGATCTCTTGTGCCGGGCATTCGGTAAGACCAGAACCGATATGCTCCGCAAGACGCATAACGGCAGCCCCGGCGATACCAATAAGACTCTGGTCCGCTATCGTTTCTCCCTTCTGAAAAATCACCGCCCCTTCGTTGGAAATCAGCGCGGCACCTTGTATTTCTGGCGACATGGCATCTAGCTGCGCATTGAGATCGTCAAACATGTCCTGATTCAAGATGCACCTCCTTCAGAGATTCTCGGGAATAGGAAACTGAAAGTCTTTCTGGGTCAACAGGTCAGGTCCTGATTCCAGTCCATCGAACCAGTCGAGGAAAGCCGTGACCGTCTCCCGTCCTTTAAAGGATGCGCCGTGCTGCGGCACAATCCATTCGATATCCATACCCCGTACCATATTAGTCCAGAGTCTACAGACCTTCTGACCGCCCATATAACGACGGTGGAAGCCATCCATGGAGGTTGCCGCACGATGTGCCGCAAACGCCTCCGCGCCTTCGATCACCTTAGAGGCATCATGCCCACTGACCAAGTTAGCACCCAGATCTCCGGAGAACAGAATTTTGCTCACCGGATCGTAAACCTGGAAATTGCCCACCGAATGCATGTAATGCGCGGGCACGACAAAGAGTTCCTGCCCCGCCAGATTGACCCTCATGCCCTGCGGTGGAATGCCGATGACCCGCCCTGCGGTCATCCCCTTCGAGCAAAAATGCGGCAGGAAACGGGTCCATTCATTAGCGATGAGAATCTTCGCGTCGGTGATCAGCAGCCAGCCGTTGGCAGAGGCAACAATATCCGGGTCCTCATGAGAGGCAAACACATAATCGAGATGCGCCGGCAGGAAATAGCTCGCCATCTCTGCCAGCAGGTTCTTGTACGTGAGGTTACCGCCCGGGTCGAGCAGCATCCCTTCACCATTATTAACAATGAGAAACTGGTTGGCCTGAATCCCCTCGCCTTCCACCAGATCGGTGAAGGCTATGCATTTATGCGTTCCGTTGTCATACAGCAACTGGGACATTATAGACTCCTATGCAGGTGATACCGGCCTGGCGTTGAACAGACCAACAAAATTAGGATATTTAGACCATGGCATCATAGCATGTCATTATTTGTTTTAAAATTGTTACAGACTCCGCATAGTAACCCACCTGGTCCGCCCCATGGCCCCTGGACGATCCCGTAAAGCCAAGCATCTCCACCGACGAGGCTGGTATCCATCCTGGCAATTGGGAATCCTGGGGAATGAAACTGGACTGTCCGGCTTAAGTACCTAGCCTGGGCTTTGACCGTGCTTGCATAGCGGCGACGCCTCTTTTACAATGTGGGCATTCCGTTGAGCTGAATCAGCGCAGCGCGAATCAGAACGCTCCCTCCATCAGGAGGTTTGGGTACGACAGGTCTCCTGATCGTGCCTTTTTTATTTTGAACTGCCACTTTTTTCGGAGGCCGTGGGATTTATGGGTGAGATTACGAGGGCGCTCATCAGCGTTTCCGACAAGCGGGGCGTAGTAGAATTTGCCCGGCGGTTGCAGGATTTTGGGGTGGAGATACTCTCTACCGGCGGTACCGCCAAAGTCTTGACGGCCGATGGTGTCGCGGTGCAGGAAGTGGGCGACTACACTGGTTTCCCGGAACTGCTGGAAGGCCGCCTCAAAACCCTGCACCCCAAAATCCACGGCGGACTACTGGCGAAGCGCGACAACAGCAGCCACACCCGGCAGATGGTCGAGCATGGCATCCCCGCCATCGATCTCCTCTGCGTCAATCTTTATCCCTTCGCCGAGACCATCGCCAGCGCCGATTGTACTCGGGAAGAAGCCATCGAAAACATTGATATCGGCGGCCCGACCATGCTCCGTGCGGCAGCGAAGAACTGGGAGGGCGTCACCGTTCTCGTCGACCCCAATGACTATGCCGCCGTGCTGCAGGAGATGGAACAGAGTTACGGCGGCGTCGGTGCCAGCACCCGCTTCCTCTTGGCCACCAAGGTCTTCGCCCACACGGCGCGCTATGACGGTGCTATTGCCAACTATCTCTCCAGCCTCAGTCCCGATGGCAGCCGGACAACCTTCCCGCAGACCCTGTCCCTGCAATTTGAGAAAGCGCAGGATCTGCGCTACGGCGAAAATCCCCATCAGGCCGCCGCCTTCTACCGCGATGGCAGCGGCGGCGGACTGGCGGACGCCCATCAGTTGCAGGGCAAGGAATTATCTTACAACAACATCGGGGACGGCGATGCCGCCGTCGCGCTGGTGATGGAATTTGCCGAACCCGCCTGTTGCGTGGTGAAGCACGGCAATCCCTGCGGCGTGGCCGTGGGGCCGGATCTGCTCAGCGCCTATCAGCGCGCGTGGGCCGGCGATCCGGTATCCGCCTTCGGCGGCATCGTCGCCTGTAACCGGCCGCTGGATGCCCAGACCGCTGAACTCATTAGCGGTCAGTTCATCGAGATGGTACTGGCGCCCGCCATTTTGCCCGATGCCCGGCCCATTCTGGCCAAAAAGAAAAACCTGCGGGTGCTCGCCTTTGACGATGGTAGCGCCTGGCGGCGGGCAGGCTGGGATTACAAGCGCGTGCGGGGAGGTCTGTTGGTACAGGACTTTGATCAGGCCATGGAAGCGGAAGCGGACTGGAAAGTGGTCTCAGAACGCACGCCGACGGCACAGGAAACCCGTGACCTCGCCTTTGTCTGGCGGGTCGGTAAATACGTGCGTTCCAACGCCATTGTCTATGGCCGCGAAGGCCAGACCGTCGGCATCGGTGCGGGACAGATGAGTCGGGTGGATGCCGCCAGATGCGGGGTAGCCAAGGCACTGGAACTGGGCTTCGATCTGCACGGTGCGGCGCTGGCTTCGGATGCTTTCTTCCCTTTCCGCGATGGGGTCGATGCAGCGGCTGCGGCGGGCGTAAAGGCGATTATCCAACCCGGCGGCTCCATCCGTGATGAAGAAGTCATCGCCAGCGCCAATGAACACGGCATCGCCATGGTCTTCACCGGCGTGCGCCATTTCCGGCATGGTTGAGGAGAGAACGCAGATGGGCGCGAAAGTCATGGTCCTCGGCGGTGGCGGACGCGAACATGCCGTCGCCTGGAAGCTGGCCCAGTCGGCGGGGGTGGCGGAGGTCTACTGTGTGCCCGGCAATCCCGGTACGGCGACGGAGGCCAAAATCCATAATCTGGCCCTGAAGCCGACGGATACCGATCAGGTGGTCGCCGCCGCCCATGCGTTGGGCATCGCGCTGGTCGTCATTGGCCCCGAAGCCCCATTGGTAGCGGGCGTGGGTGATGCCCTGCGCCGGGCCGGCATTCCGGTCTTCGGTCCCAATGCCGCCGGAGCGATGCTGGAGGGCAGCAAAGCCCACGCCAAAGCCTTCATGGAGCGGCACGGTCTTCCTACCGCCTGTTACGGACGTTTTACCGATACCGGCACGGCGCTGGACTACCTGCGCAACCATCCGTTGCCGGTGGTGGTCAAAGCCGATGGCCTGGCCGCTGGCAAGGGGGTCGTCGTAGCCTTCGCGCGAACAGAAGCCGAAGCCGCCGTGCGTCAGTTCCTGCAATGGGGACCCATCATCATCGAAGAATTTCTTGAGGGGGAGGAAGCCAGTTTCATCGCCATTGTGGTGGACGGTCAAGTCCTGCCGCTGGCGGGGTCGCAGGACCACAAGCGTCTGCTGGACGGCGATCAGGGTCCCAATACCGGCGGCATGGGTGCCTATTCCCCCACCCCCATCCTCGACACCGCCATGAGCGAACGGGTATTGCGCGAGGTGATGCGCCCCGCGGCACAAGGGTTGATGACAGATCGCACGCCCTACTGCGGCTTTCTCTATGCCGGCCTGATGATCGGCTCCACCGGACCCAAGGTGCTGGAGTTTAACTGCCGACTGGGCGATCCCGAGACGCAGCCGCTGATGATGCGTTTGCGTTCCGACCTCTATACGCTTTTGCTGACCGCGGCCCGCGGCGATCCGCTGCCGAAGGCTCTCGACTGGGACAGTCGCGCTGCCCTCTGCGTCGTGCTGGCGGCTGCGGGTTATCCTGATCATCCGCAGGTAGGTGACCCCATTCTCGGTCTCAACAAGACGCAGGGGGATGCGGTCAAAATCTTCCATGCCGGGACTACGGCAGACGACGACACCGTCATCACGGCTGGTGGTCGGGTGCTCGGCGTCACGGCACTGGGAGAAAGCCTGGCGATTGCGCAGCAGCGGGCTTATGCCGCCGTCGCCGATATCCGCTGGCCCGGCCTGCAGTATCGGCAGGACATCGGCTACCGCGGCCTGCGGCGCGCCTGATCGCGTTTTCGGCTGATGCTGCCCCGCCATCCGCGCCGTCAAGATATTCGTCGGGGGGTAGCGCATTTACGGCGCGGTGGGGTCATCGCCTATCCTACGGAAGGGGTCTGGGGACTGGGCTGCGACCCGCGCCGCCGGCGTGCGCTGCGCCGGGTTCTGGTCCTAAAAAGGCGGCCACAACATAAAGGCGTTCTTCTGGTAGCAGGCCGGGTGGCAGAAACCCGACACTACTGGTCAGCGCAAGGAATAGACCCGACTCTGCTGGCACGGCTCTGGCCCGGAACGACACTGGTACTTCCCGCCGCACCGAAGGTCCCCTCCTGGATACGCGGACGCCATGAGGGCATTGCGGTGCGGATCAGTACCCATCCGGCTATCGTCGCGTTGTCGCGGGTCTTTGGCGGCGCCATGGTCTCCACCAGTGCCAATCCGGCAGGGCAACAACCGGCCCGTGACCTGCGCACCTTGTACCGCTATTTTGGTCATTCCCTGTGGGTACTACCAGCCCGGATGGGGGGGCAACGCCGCCCCAGCCGTATTGTCGATGCCCGCAGCGGTCGTATCTTACGGGAGTAAAAGCATGCAACAGCCATCCTTAGACGAAATGGAAACTTTCCTCCGCAACCTGCAGGATCGCATCTGCGACGCCCTGGAAGCGGCAGACGGCGCAGCGAAATTCCGCGAAGATCTTTGGGAACGGCCCGGCGGTGGCGGCGGCCGCACCCGGGTTATTGCCGACGGCGCTTTGCTGGAAAAAGGCGGGGTCAACTTCTCAAAAGTCCATGGCGACCAGCTTCCCGCCTCGGCTACCGCATACCGCCCAGAACTGGCCGGACAGACCTTCACCGCCCTTGGCGTCTCACTGGTACTGCATTCCCGCAACCCCTACGTCCCCATCGTTCACATGAACTACCGATTTTTCTCGGCGGGACCAGTGTGGTGGTTCGGCGGCGGCGCCGACCTGACGCCCATCTACGGCTTTGAGGAAGACGCCCGGCATTTCCATAGCACCCTCAAAACCGCCTGTGATCGCCACGACTCGGGCTTTTATCCGCGCTTCAAAGCCTGGTGCGACGACTACTTCACCATCAGGCACCGTCAGGAAATGCGCGGTATCGGTGGTATCTTTTTCGACGATCTCAATGGCGATGGCGAGCTTCTGCAGGCCTTCTGGGAGGATATGGCCAACAGCTTCCTCGACAGCTATCTGCCCATTGCCGCCCGGCGCCGGAACCTGCCCTACGGCGAACGCGAACGGCAATTTCAACTCCTGCGCCGGGGACGCTATGTGGAATTCAACCTCGTCCATGACCGCGGCACCCTCTTCGGCTTGCAGTCCGGCGGGCGCACCGAAAGTATCCTCATGTCCCTGCCGCCCCTGGCGGCCTGGGCCTACGACTGGCAGGGCGAAGCCGGTAGCCCCGAAGCCCGCCTCAAGGAAGACTTCCTCACGCCCAGGGATTGGACATGAGCTACGGCCTGCTGCGCCCCCTGCTTTTTACGCTGGACCCGGAGCGCGCCCACACCCTGAGTATCGCTGCGCTGGAAGCGCTGGGGCGCATGCCACAGAGCATGGCCTACCTGACAAAGCGCTATAGCGTCACCGATCCGCGTCTGGCGCAGGACTTTTGGGGCCTGCATTTTCCCAACCCCGTCGGTCTCGCTGCCGGCTATGACAAGGACGCCCGCGCCGCCGCCGCCCTCCCTGCCCTCGGCTTCGGCTTCATCGAAATCGGCACCGTGACCCCGCGCCCGCAGCCGGGTAACCCGCGCCCCCGTGTCTTTCGTTATCCGGCACAGCAGGCGGTCATCAACCGCATGGGTTTCCCCGGTGAAGGGGCTGCGGCAGTTGCCCGAAGATTGGCGGCATTACCTGGCCATCCGGTGCCTATCGGCATCAATCTCGGCAAAAACAAGGACACCCCGCTGGAGCGGGCGCAGGACGACTATGTCGCCGCGCTGGAGTTGCTCTTTCACTATGGCGACTATCTCTGCATCAATGTCAGCTCACCCAACACGCCGGGACTGCGATTATTGCAGGGGGAGGAGGCCTTACGGGGGCTGCTCAGTGCCGTTGCTGCGGCCAACCAACGTCTGGCCGTGCAGCATCAGCGCCCCCCTCTGCCTCTGCTCCTGAAGCTTGCTCCAGATCTGGATAATGATGACCTCAACGCTATCGGTGGTCTGGCCTTAGGCACGGAACCTCTGGTGGATGGTTTTATCGCCACCAATACCACTGTAGAACGCCCGTCCTCCCAGCCCGGACTCTCCGAAAGCGGAGGCCTGAGCGGTGCGCCATTGCTGGAGCAATCCAATGCCGTCATCGCGCAACTCTATCGTGCGACCCAGGGACAGGTACCCATCATTGGCGTCGGCGGTATCCTCAGTGCGGCAGACGCCTATGCCAAAGTCCGGGCGGGAGCCAGTCTATTGCAGGTCTATAGCGGGCTGATTTTTCGAGGACCGGAACTGGTGCGGGAGATTCTGGAAGCCCTGCCGGAACTGTGGTTAAAGGATGGTTATCCTGATCTTGCGCACGCGCGGGGTAGTGCCGCCTGATATCCTCTCCGCCACAGCGTCCGAACGGTTCTTATGGAGATTTTCCGCTTGTTGGAAATCCCTGGACATGTTAACCAATTAAAAACAAGTTTCATGAGCCATCAATGAATAACACCTATTATTCAGGCCAGTTATTCGCATTATCCAAAGAGTATTTTCCATGATGCATAAAATCCATATCATCGGCTTCATAATGCGCATTGCAGGCCTCCTGGTTATTTTCGGATCACTGGCGGGCTGTGCTGCCGTCTCTGATACCGCATCGGCGACCGGGGATATGGTCAGTGCCGGGGCGTCCCTGATCCCCTGAGCAACTCGCGGATTTCCACCGCAAGCGTTTGCTTCCTGTAGAGACGCAGGCTTTCCGGGTCTGCACAAACTGGCCATGATGACCTCGTGCAATATGCGGAATGGGTTACCACTGGTGAGATAAAAATAGCAAAAATCCGGTGACCGTAAGGCCACCGGATAGAGGATTTTTAGAAACCCGCCGCTAACCCGCGGATACCAATCAGACTTTAGAACTTGGCCGCCACGCTGGCACCGACAAAAGCCGGTGCACTCGCCTGCGCGGTAATGAAGTTTCCGCCATATTTTGCACTCCGCAACTGTTCATATTCATACGGAATGTAGTTGGTGTTGAAAATGTTATCCACATACAAGTCAACAGTAACTTTTTTCACCCCCATATCACCTGGCCGCCACGCATAACCCAGATTAAGATTGGTGATATTGTAGGGATGCAGGGAAATGCCTGCAGGCGCTCCCTTATTGGTATTGATGTACTGGGAACCGACAACATGGTCGGTAATCCGTGCACTGAATCCGGCATAGTGATAACCCAGACCAAAGTTGAGGTTGTACATGGGAACATCACCGACGTATTCCCCACTACTGACGGATGCACCATCGGCGGCATCAAAGTTCGACGTATATTTAGCATCGGTCAGACTATAGTTGATGAACGCATTCATATTGTAGGGTAATTTAGCGTCCACCGAAGCAGTGACCCCCTGATACAGGGCACTGCCAACATTATACTGGAAGGTCTGTCCCGTCTGGTTATCATAGAAATAACCGAATTTATTGCTGAACATCCGGCGAAAATAGGCCAATGACGTTTTGATATCACCGAAGTTATAGCGGATACCCGTATCGATGCTATCCACGTACTCCGGTTTGACCAACATTGGCCCAGGCGTTGGTGTAGAGCCTATAACCGCATAATACGCACTGATATTAGGTACCTTATAGACCCGGCCATAATGGAAGTACAAATCCGCATTTTTGGTGGCGAGGAAGCTCACCCCAAAAGACGGCTCCCAGTAGTTAAAGGTGTTACTGACGCTACCCCCGTAATTGTAATAATATCCTTCAACATCGTTACATGTCGTATCGACCAGGTAATACTTGGCACCCGGAGTGAGGATCAGACGATGATTGAACAAAGTAATACGATCCTGTAGATAGACATCCCCATAATTACGGGTATCATGCTCATCCCATGCGTCATTGTAACCATTGATCATCGGAACTGCTGGCTGACCATACCAGTACTCTGCCGAATGATCCTTACTGAACATATACAGTCCACCGAGTGTGACGGTATTCCTCGGCAAGAGGAAGGTCAGCGACGGCATCAAGCCTGCATTACCGAAATTGTCGACATAGCGCTGATACTGTGTACCATTATAGCTATTTCCGAATAATGCCGTCGGATTATAAGTATTACTTGGTCGGCCCGTCTTGCTGGGATTGGCATAGCTTTTTAGTGCTGTTGGCAACGGATAACCATCATACCCAGCTTTATAGGCCGCGTTGGCATAGGCCGTGCGGTCGTTGTTGTTCTGGGTTATAAAAAACTTGGCTTTGGCCAGAATATACTGATTCAGAATGGATTTCCAGCCCAAGATAGTGGTGTACGAACTTGTAGTGGTATGATCATTCCAGATGTTGGGAGCCCACTGAAAGCTTCGGCCGTATTTTTGTAACAAAGGCAAGGGTACCGTGGATGGTTGTTGAGCAATCTCATGATTGTAGATCGTAATCAGTGAGATCTGGGACATGCCGTGGTTGTAAGGCTGTACCGCCGCAAAGTAGTAGTTGTTGTTGGTGGAGAAAACATGGTTGATAAAGCTGTGGAAAGGACTGTAATAGTAGTTGGCGTACAGTTTGGTTCCCGTATACGGCAAAACGCCCGAGTTGACACTAAACCCACCGGCGGCACTGTCACCGACGCCACCGGAGTAAAGTCCGCCACTACCCGAAACCTCGGCGTAGAATTTTGAAGTGGGCATACGTGGCTTATAATTCAGCGTCGCACCCAACGCATTGATGCCTGTCTCAGAAGGTGTGTTGGCACCGCTGTACACCGAGACTCCCGAAAATTGACCCATGCCAATGGGCGTGAGAGCGTGGTCGTCACCCTGACCGTTCGTGCCGCCACGGAAGGTGTTAATCAGAGGTACACCGTCCAGATTTACGCCAATCTGATCGCTGTTGAAACCCTGGTAGGTAAAGGGCACTTCGAATAACAAAAATTGTTCAGTTTGAGATAGAGGTATTCCCCCACTCTCGCCATTCTCAGGCGATTTTTACAAATTATCCCTACTTTATCTGTGTATTTCCAGTATTTTTAGCC
>Ga0315298_1009089_pt1 | contig 12400 bp, 7 predicted proteins | sample WHS_1_MG_FD_203077 | JGI IMG/M metagenome (GOLD analysis project Ga0315298, IMG submission 203077) | Extremophilic microbial mat communities from Washburn Hot Springs, YNP, Wyoming, USA - WHS_1_MG | ecosystem: Environmental > Aquatic > Thermal springs > Hot (42-90C) | place: USA: Wyoming... | reverse complement strand
AGCCGTGGCCAATCGGGCGCGCGAACCAGAAGACCCGGATGGCTTCTACCAGCGCCTGCTCACGCAGTGCTGGCGGGAAGCGCATCGTGTCTTAAAACCGAGCGGCATCCTGGCCTTCACCTTTCACCACAGTGAGGACGAGCCGTGGGTGGCGGTGCTGGAATCCCTGTTTGATGCGGGCTACTACCTCGAAGCGACCTACCCCATCCGCTCTGACGAAACCAAGGGCGAAGGCGAGTTCGGGTCCAAGACCATCGAGTACGACATCATCCACGTCTGCCGCAAGCGCACCGAAGAACCCAAGCCAGTGAGCTGGGGCAGGATGCGCCGCGAGGTGATGGCCGACGTGCGCCAGTTGCAGGCGATGCTGGAGAACCACGCCAAGGAAGGTCTGCCCGCCGCCGACATCCAGGTGATTCGGCGCGGCAAGGCGCTGGAATACTTCTCGCGCCACTACGGCAAGGTGTATGTGGACGAAGGCCGCACGATTTCCGTGCGCGATGCGCTGGTGGGTATCAACCAGCTCATCGACGAGGACGCCGACAAGGGCAAGGAAGCGCCGCCGGTCAACGCCGAGCCGATCACGCGCCAGTTCCTGCGCACCTTCGGGAACGCGCCTGAGCTTAAGCGCGACCAGCTGCAGAAGTTTCTCAAAGGCTCGATCACCACGCCGGACGAGTTCGTGCAACGTGGCTGGTGCGTGGAGAAGAACAAGGTATTCACCCGCACCGACGCGCTGGACTTCGCACGCGAGTGGACGGGCAAGCATCGCCGCAAGCTGACCTCCGATTTGGATCAGGCGTTGGTGCTGATCGGCGCGTGCTTCGACGGCAGTGGCATCAATGCCTCGGACACGCTGAAGAACGAGAACTTCAAGCCGCACGTCGCGCTGAAAGCCCTGTTGGAATGGCTGCACCGCAACGGCCCGGATCAGGCCACCCGCAACGCGGCCTCGCGTGCGGTGTCGATCTACACCGCCTGGCATGCCAGCCAGGCACCCAAGCCACAGCAAGGTTCGCTGTTCGATGACGATGGGGAGTACGAGCAATGATCTATTTCACCGACGCGCAGCTCGAAGCCATGATGGCCGATCTGGAATCCGACCGTGCCGAGCGCAAACAATCCTTCCAGGGTGATGCCCCGCAGAAAATACGCGAGGCGGTGTGCGCGTTCGCCAACGATCTGGCCGGGCACGGTGAGCCGGGGGTGGTGCTCATCGGCGTGCACGACAACGGCACGCCAATGCCCGGTTTTGTTTTGACCGACGAACTGCTGCGCAGCCTTGCGGACATCAAGACCGACGGCAACATCGTGCCGCCGCCGACACTGCTGGTGGAAAAGCGGTGTCTCAGAGGTGGAGAGGTTGCGGCGATCTCTGTCTGGCCGTGTGACACCCCACCCGTTCGGTACAAGGGGCGAATCCATGTGCGCTGGGGGCCGCGGCGTGGTCTGGCCACGGCGCAGGACGAGCGCATCCTCAATGAGCGTCGCCGCCACCGCGACCGGCCTTTCGATGTGCAGCCCGTGCATGAGTCATCGACGAACGAGCTGGATCGTTTGCGCTTCGAGCAGGAGTACCTGCCGTCCTTGGTAGCGCGTGATGTGCTCGATGCCAATGAGCGCAGTTACGAGCAAAAATTGGCGGCAACAAAAATGGTGTTGAGTGATAGCGAGCCGACGCCGACGGTGCTGGGTCTGCTTGTGATTGGCAAATCTCCTGCGGACTGGATTCCGGGCGCGTACACGCAGTTCTTGCGGTTTGCAGGCAATGATTTGACTGCGCCTGTTGCCGATGAAGAAGCCATCTACGGTACGGTTGCAGATCAAATTCGCCGGCTGGAAGAAAAGCTTGCCGTGCACAACACACGCCGCGTGCGCTTTTCCGACCTTGCTGTTGAAGCGCGCGAGGAGGCCTATCCATTGGACGCCTTGCGGCAATTGGTTCGCAACGCCCAGATGCATCGCAGCTATGAGGCAACGAACACGCCGGTTCGTGTGTATTGGTTTGACGACCGCATTGAAATCCATAACCCCGGCGGCCCGTTTGGCAGCGTGACGCCGGAGAACTTCGGCCAGCCAGGCATTACCGACTATCGCAATCCGAATCTGGCTGAAGCCTTGCGCGCGCTCGGGTATGTGCAGCGTTTTGGGGCGGGTATTGCGATTGCCCGGAAGCAGCTGGGGCAACGCCTGAGGTTTGAGGTTCAACCGGGCGTGGTGGCGGCCATCATCGAAGGGGCGTCGACATGACAGCAAACATCGCGTTCTTCAACAACAAGGGTGGTGTGGGAAAAACATCGCTCGTTTATCACTGTGCCTGGATGTTTGCGGAACAGGGCTTTCGGGTACTCGCGGCCGATCTTGATCCGCAGTCCAATCTTTCGATCATGGCGCTGGATGAAGAACGGCTGGAAGCATTGTGGCCGGATGGCGACCACCCGGAAACGCTTCACGGGGCCGTGGCGCCGTTATTCGGTGGCACGGGGGACGTTCGCGCGGCCCACATCGAACCGTTGGGGGAACGATTGGGATTGCTGGTGGGCGATCTGGCGCTATCCCGGATTGAAGACGACCTTTCCACCGAATGGCCGCGCTGTCTGGAAGGGCGGGAGCGTGCGTTTCGCGTCACGACGGCCTTTTGGCGCGTGATCGAGGCAGCGGCTGAGAGACACAAGGCTGATGTGGTGCTGCTTGATGTTGGCCCGAATCTGGGCGCGATCAACCGCTCCGCACTCGTGGCGTCCAGCCATGTCGTGGTTCCTGTGGCGCCTGATCTGTTTTCGCTTCAGGGGCTCAAGAATCTGGGGCCGACGTTACGTCAATGGCGGGATACCTGGAACCAGGCGCTTGCAAAGGTCCCGGCAGCCTTGAAACCGATGCCGCAAGGCGAGATGACGCCTATTGGTTACGTATTGATGCAGCATGCCGAGCGCCTTGGACGGCCTACGAAGGCGTACTCCAAATGGAATGCCCGCCTGCCGGACGCGTATCGCGAGAGTGTTTTGGGGCAGTCCACAACCATAGGTGGTCCTGCTGATACCAACCAGATTCATCGAATCAAGCATTACCGCAGCCTGATGCCCATGGCGATGGAGGCACGCAAACCGATGTTCAGCCTGACAAACGCTGACGGGGCCATCGGTGCGCACCAGGGCAATGTGCGGCAGTGCCACGACGATTTCGTATCCCTGGTTCAGTCAATCGTGACCCGTGCGGGTCTGAGATCGGAGGCTCGCTGATGCGTCAACTGCGCGACCCGGTCTGGCAGGTGCGAGGTACCAGCTGGGTGTGGGACGAAGAGGCCCGCAACCAGATCTGCACGGCCAGCGAGGTGTGGAGCCTGCGCCAGTTCCTCCGTGCGCAAGGAAACTGGCCGGACGACCTACCCAGCAATGGCGGCAGGACGCTGGTCGTGGCCGGGCTAGATGGCAGCCTAGACCTGCTGACCCCAGGCGATGCCGATGCGTGGCTGGGCGATGCGATCAAGCCGGCCATCCTGTCGTTTCAGGACGAATGGGGCGGCGATGGCGCGCTGGTCTTCTGGCTGCCCGGCGGCCACAGCCGCGTCAGGGCGAATACCGCCACCGATGAGGTGGGTTGGCTGTGCCACGCGCCCCACGGGCATCAGATCGACCTCGGTCGCATCTTGTGGGGCCAAGCCAACGAGTACCCGCAGGAGATTCTGCTGCGCGACGGCGGCAGGCCCGCTGGCCTTTTCCATCTGCGAATCACTTAGGAGGCCACGATGAAAACCTTGCGCAAGGTCAAAATCGAAGGCTTCAAATCCATCGAGAGCGCCGAACTGAACTTGGGCGACCTCAACGTGGTCATCGGTGCAAACGGGTCCGGCAAGTCGAACCTGATCGGGGCATTCCGCCTGCTGGAGCGTGTGCTCTCCCACAACCTTCAGCTCTATGTCGCCAGCGAACCGGATCGGTTTCTATTCCACGGACGCAAGAAGACACCAGCGCTGTCCCTGGATTTCGCGTTCGACCGGAACTCCTACGGCTTCAAGCTCAAGGCGGCGCAAGACTCGCTGATCTTCGAGTACGAGCGAGTGGAATACAGCGGCTATTGGAATTACGGCGAACCCATCGCCGTGGGCCATAAGGAAAGCAAGCTGGAAGAAGCTGCACAGTCGTACCGCAACAAGATTCCGAAGTACGTGTTCCCGAAGGTACGGAATCTTGTCGTCTATCACTTCCACGATACGTCCGACACGTCGCCCGCCAAGCAGACGGCGGACGTTGACGACAACCGTTTCTTCCGTCCCAACGCGGCAAATCTGCCCGCGTACTTGTACTGGTTGCAGGAAAAGCATCCGGTGCAGTTCCGCCACATCGAGGAGCACATCCGGCTTGTCGCACCATTTTTCGAGAGCTTCGTACTGGCCCCAAGCAAGCTCAACGAGAAAAAGATCAAGCTGGAATGGCGACAGAAGGGTTCGGAGGCGTACTTCGATGCTTATTCGCTGTCTGACGGAACGTTGCGTTTCATTTGCCTTGCCACGCTGCTGCTGCAACCGAATCCGCCCGCGCTGATTTTGCTCGACGAACCGGAGCTGGGTTTGCATCCCTTCGCCATCCGCATTCTGGCCGAAATGCTGGAAGCGACGTCAAAGCGCGTGCAGGTGCTGCTGGCGACGCAATCGGTGACGCTTCTCAACCACTTCGCGCCGGAGGATGTGATCGTTGCCGAGAACGATGGCCTGAAGACGACCTTCAATCGTCTGGATGCAGAGAAGCTGAAGGGTTGGTTGGACGAATTCAGCATCGGTGAACTATGGGAGAAGAATGTCCTCGGAGGCCGCCCATGACGCGGCTTTTGATGCTGGTGGAAGGCCAGTCCGAGGAAGTTTTCGTGAAGCACACGCTCGCGCCCCATCTGGCGCAGCATGGTGTGTATGTGCAGCCACCTATCGTGCTCTGGACGAAGCGTTTGCCCAGCGGCGGCGGGTTTCGTGGCGGCGTATCGAACTGGAACCAGATTCTCAGGAGCTTGCGGCCCCTGATCCACGACGGCGATGCGTGGGTGAGCACGCTGCTCGATTTTTACGGGTTGCCGGAGGATTTCCCCGGCTTACAGGAGGCGCTGGGCGTGGGAGCCGCACACGAGAACGTCGCGGCGCTGCAAGTTCGGTTTGCGGCGGAACTGAACCATGACCGGTTCATTCCATTTCTTGCACTGCATGAGTTTGAAGCGTGGTTGTTCAGCGCGCCTGACGCCGTCGAGACGCATTTCGGCAAGGCGCACCTTGCCGACAGCTTGCGCGCTGCCGTGCAGGATGCGGGCGCGCCGGAACTGATCAACCACGGCGCGACCACGCATCCGAAGGCGCGGCTGCACAATTTGGTGGGAGGCTACAAGGAAACGTCGGATGGCCCGACACTGCTGGAGAAGATCGGGATCGCGACGATTCGTGCGGCTTGCCCGCATTTCGACGGCTGGTTGAAGCGCTTGGAAGCCTTGGGTGGTGGAGCGGCATGACGGACGTTGAAGCCCTGTTTCAGCCCGGTGAGCGCATCACCCACCACGAGTACGGCCAGGGGGTCGTCCTCGACCCGGCGCGCGATGGGTACCTGCGCGTGTTCTTCAGTGTCGGTGAACGCCGTGTACCCGTCGCTTCCTTGCGACGCGAACTCACGCGCACCGAGCGCATCCTGCGCGCCGTGGATGGCGGCGCGAAGCGGTCGCGCAAGGCATGGCTGTCCTACGAGGCACACGCGCTGCCGGTGATGGAAAGCGCCTCGGCGCTGACTTCGGCCAAGATCGATCTGCTGCCGCATCAGGTGGTGCTGACCCACCGCATCGCCACAGGCTCACCCCGGCGCTACCTGATCGCCGACGAGGTGGGCTTGGGCAAGACCATCGAAACCGCGCTGATCTTGCGAGAGCTGGCCAGCCGGGGCGAATTGACCCGCGCCTTGATGGTGGTGCCTGCGGGCCTCGTGAACAACTGGCACCGCGAGCTGAATGAAGTGTTCAACCTCGACTTCGAGGTGTTCGGCTCCGAAGGCGACATCACCGACCGCAAGACCAATGCCTTCGCCAAGCACGACCGGCTGATCGCGAGCATCGACACGCTGAAGCGCCCGGCGCGCATCAAGCGTCTGCTGGACGCGCCGCGCTGGGATCTGGTGGTGTTCGACGAAGCGCATCACCTCACGGCCTACAAGACCGGCGGCAAGGTGCGCAAGACCGAGAACTACAAGCTGGCCGAGGCGCTGAAGGATCACTCGCGCGATCTCCTGCTGTTGTCAGCCACACCGCACCAGGGCAACCACTTCCAGTTCTGGATGCTGGTGCAACTGCTGAACCCGACGCTGTTCCGCAGCCCCGAGGAGATGGTGGAGGAGCGGCACCGGCTCAATACCGTGATGTTCCGCCGCACCAAGGCCGATGCCTGCCAGCCGGATGGCTCGCCGTTGTTCGCGCGGCGCTGGGTTCACACCGAATCCTTCGTGATGAACCAAGCCGAGCGGCTGTTTTACGAGAAGCTGCGCGAGTATCTGGAGGACGGCTTCGACCTCGCGCGCCGCCAAGGCAACCAGGGGCGTGCGCTGGGCTTTCTGATGGCGATCTTCCAGAAGATCGCGGCGTCGAGCTTCGCGGCCGTCCGCCGCACGCTCAAGCGCCGCCTGCTGATGCTGACGCTGCACGAAGCGTTTCTGCGCGACAAGGAACTGGACATCGAAGGCCGTGAGCGCCTGACCGAGGAGGCGCGCGAGCTGATCCACGAGGAGTTCGGCCTGTCGCGCGACAGCATCGGTCGCAGCGAGGTGGATCGCGTGCTGGCCGATCTGAAGTACCGGCTGGTCAAGAAGCTGGACGAAGAGGCGCTGGAGATGGCCTCTGACCCCTACGGCAGCGAGTATTCGGCCACGCACGCGGAAGAAGCCGCGTCGGCGGTGGTGGATCTGCATCTGCCGGAGGAGCGTCTGCGCATCGGCGACCTGCTGCGGGTGTTCCCGGCAGAGCGCGAAACCAAGATGCAAAAGCTGCTCGACGGCTTGGGCACGCTGTGGCGGCAGAACCCCAACGAGAAGATCGTGATCTTCGCCACCTACCTCGGCACGGTGGACATGATCGCCCGCGAGATCGAGCAGACCTTCCCCGGTCAGGGCGTTGCCGTGTTGCGCGGTGGCGACCACGGCGCGAAAGTGGCGGCAGAGCGGCGTTTCCGCCTGAAGGACGGCCCGCGCGTGCTAGTCTGCACGGCGGCCGGGCGCGAAGGTATCAACCTGCAGTTCGCGCGCGTCTTGTTCAACTTCGACCTGCCGTGGAATCCGATGGACATGGAGCAGCGCATCGGGCGCATCCATCGCTACGGCCAGAGCCATACCGCCCAGGTCTACAACCTCGTGCTGTCGGACACCATCGAAGGCCGCATCTTCCTGCTGCTCGACGAGAAGCTCACCGAGATCGCGCGCACCGTCGGCAAGGTGGATGACCAGGGCAACGTGGCGGAAGACCTGCGCGCACAGATTCTGGGGCAGTTGTCGGAACGATTGAACTACGACCGGTTGTACCAAGAGGCGCTATCCGATCCGGAGCTGAAACGCACGCAGGTGGAACTGGAGACGGCGCTGTCGAACTCCCGAGAAGCGCGGCAGGTGGTGTTCGACCTGTTCCAAGACCTCGACGGATTCAGCCTCGACGACTACAAGCCCTTCTCGGACGTGTCGTCCAGCCTGGATCGGTTGGTGCGCTTCCTCTCGGCGGCGGTCGCGGATCGCCAACAGAAACTGGTCAAAGTGGACGATGCGACCTACGACCTCGTCACCGTCGAAGGCACGCGCCGCGCCCGCTTCACCCTGAGCCGCGAAGCCGCGACCAGTCAGGACGATCTGCAACTGATGGGCTTGGATCACCCCTTGGTGCAGGACGAGTTGGGCCGCTGGCGCAGCGTGCCGCCGGAGGAAGTCGGCATCGCCGTGTCCGGCGACGTGGACGAGCCGGTGCTGCTGTCGCTGTGGATGGTCGAGGCATCGGCTGGCAAGGGCGAACGCCGCGTGGTGGTGCAGCCCATCGCCGTCAAGCAGGACGGCACGCGCGTTCCGGCGGTCGAGCGCCTGTGCGAGAAGTACCTGCAAGCACCGCCCGCCACACCGATGTTTCGGCCCGAGCAGCGGAGCGATCTGTTCACCCACGCCGTTGAACCGACCCTGCAGCGGGAACTGAAGCACAAGGGGGCCGCGAATGGCCATGGCAGCTATTCGGCGGAGCTGATCGGGTACGTCGAGATCGTGGCGCAGAGCGCCTGAGGTCGCAACGCGGCACGTAGAAAAGAGAAGGCAAGGACATTCAGCGCGACTTGCTGTTGTCATGCATACGCTGCGCTGCGTTCTGTCGTGTTGCGACTTCTCTTTGCAAGCGAGACCTAGCCGCTTGAAGTTCGCCTTTCGCTTGAGCCTGCACACTTGCGTTGTGAGACTTTGCTTGCATGGTGTAGCCCTGCGTCATTGCCTGGTTTTTCTGCGTCTTCTCTGACGCCTGCGCCTGCGCTTTTTGCTGCGCCGCATCTTTCTGTGTTTCCTCTTTTTTTACCTGCTGCTGCGGCGCTTCTGATGCTTGCGCGCCGGGATGCGGTTGGCCGTTTTGCTGTGCTTGCGTGCCGGGCTGCTGTGCTTGCGCGCTGGGCTGTTGAGCTTGCGCGCCGGGGGCGGCGCTGGGTTGCTGTGCTTGCTGCTGAGGCTGTGCTTGCTGCTGAGGCTGTGCTTTGTCTGCTTGCCGATTCTCGCCTTTGCTTTCGCTTTGCCTCTCACCTTTGCTTTCGCCTTTATCGCCTTTGTCATGCGTTTGTCGGGGCGCTGTCGGCTGTGGCGGCTGGGGCGGCTGCGGTGTTGTGGGTAGTGTTTTGCCGAGCAGGCCGGGGCCTTGCATGCCCGATGATGGCGGCAGGCTCGCAGGGTGTTGGTCGGTTGGTTGGGCCTGCTCGGGGGTTGGGGTTTGGGCATGCCCCGCGCGAGAGCCTGTCTCATCTGTATCTGTCGCCGTTGCCGTGTCTGCCGTGGTGGTCGTGTCGCTGGCAGACCCGCCGCCGCTTGTGCTGTGCTGAGTCGCTGGCGGGTCCATCGTCATCATGTTTGAGAAAGCGGGGTGATCCGGCTGCTTGCTCTGCGCGGGCGCGCTGTGCTGCGCTGGCGCGGACTGCAAGAGTGCTGACAGATCGTCCTTGTCTTTGCCGGGCGCCGGTCGTTGTGGCGGGGGCGCGCTGGCGCGGGCATGGTCGGGCGCATCGATTCCCGCGCTGCGTTCCTTTGCTTGCGCAACGGTTGCGGCGCTGCGCTGCAATGGTTCGGGGGCGCGGTGTTGAACGGTTGCATTGCTGTGATGCAACGGTTCTGCGGTCTTTAATGGAACTGTTGCGGTGCTGTGATGCAACGGTTCTGCGGTTTTGGATGAAACTGTTGCGATGCCCTGCGTCAACGGTTCGGGTGCGCGGTCTGGAACGGTTCTCGCTTGTTCGTGCAACTGTTCGTGCTTCGCTGTCTCGTCGTGTGCAGCCTCACGCGCCGGGGGCGGCGCTGGGTTAACTACATCATGCATGATGTAGTTATGGCTGTCGTGTGGCAACTGTTCTGCGGCGCTGCTTGGAACGGTTCGCTCTTGTGCGGGTAACGGTTCGGGTGCGCGGTCTGGAACGGTTCGCGCTTGTGCGGGCAACTGTTCAGTGTGATGGGGTTGAACGGTTCCCGACATGACTGCGAACTGTTCTCGCTCGCGCTGTCTTGCGCGCAATGATTCGATCACTGCGAGAAAAGGGTCGCCATCGCCTAGCAGGCGCGGGCCTGCCTTCGGTTTGTCTTGCGCGGCCTGCGCTTGCGCGCGGCGCCTGTCTACAGCTTGCTTATATGCCTCGCGTGCGCGCTGAAATAAGCCCGGCTTCTCTGTCTTCTGTTCTCGCTTCATGCGTTCTGCCGCGAGCTTGTCAGCGTGGGCGCGGACTTCCGCCGCGATGCGGTCGGCGTGCGCGGTGCGCTCTGCAGCAATCTTGTCAGCGTGCGCGCGTGCTTCGGCGGCGATGCGGTCAGCGTGCGCGGTGCGCTCGGTATCTTGCTCTGTCATGATCAGCCTTTTTCTACATGGTTATTCCGGTTGTTCGCACTCGCTCGCGAACATGAGTCTTTTCTTCTCGTTGCTTCTCCGATTGTTTGGATTCAGTTGCAGGCGCAATGAGCTTTGAAAGGTCATCGCGCTTGTCTGCAATGTCTAGTGCAGAAGTCTTCTGCAACACCGCGCCCGCTTGTTTGTGCGCTTTGTCGCTGTCTTGGGTGTAGAGCGTTGCGTCTTGCCTAGCTCTAGTGATGTTGACGTATGTTTCGCGGTTGCCGTGCCGGCCCGCTTCTGTGTTGTGATGAATGAAAACTTGATTGACTGTCTGCCCTTGGGCCGAGTGACTTGTCGATACATAAGCATGCTCGGCTTTGATCTGTGCCGCTCGCGGCACAGCAATATCGGCGGCGTTTTTGCCCTCGCCGATTCTCAAATGCAAGTGTGTGTCAGTGACTTTTGAGACTTCCGCAGTCTGCCCGTTCCGAACTTTTGCATTCGGGTTCAGCGCGTGGTTTTCAGTGAACTTGATGCGATCGCCTGCGCTGAATTCGCGGGTCTCGCGGCTGTACGCTTGCATCGGTGTTTGTGCCGGGTTGATCGTGTGCTCTTTGCGCTGAGAATCGCGAACAGTCAGAGTGTTAGTGCGACTGTCTGTGCGCACGATTTCAAGCTGCGAGCCCTTCTGCAGAGGGCCGATTTCCTTGCCGATCTGGATAATCTGCCCGGCTTGATAGCTCTCTGCCCGCCGCGCTTCTGGCTTCGTCATCGAGACTTTGCGCAATGTGTTCATTTCCGCGCCGTCTTTCAGTGCGCCTTGCGCTTTGAGCTCTGAGCGAATTGCTTGATTCAGCGCTTTGCGGTCGTCGTTCGTCGCGGTCAGAACAAGTGTCTTAGCGCGCTGTTCAGTTGGTAGCGCGGCATAGTCTTTCGCCAGTCTGTCAATCACCGCTTTGTTGTCTTCGCGCGCGGCCTCACGTTTTGCCTCGCGCGGTGCGTTTTGTTTGAGTGCCGCGCGTGCAGGGGCGATTTCAACAGTCTTGATCTTCGAGAGCGCTTCGCTTTGCTGATTGCTGAGAATCGAAGCGACTGCGCTTTTCATGTGATCTGTCGTCTGCCTTCGAATGCTCGCCGCGCCGAGTGCTGCGGTCGGCATGTGCTGCTGCGCTTGCTCGAATGCACGTCCCGCTTCGACGCTCTGATGCTGCTTGCTGTCACCCAAAAACACAGTGCGCGCACCCGCCTGCTGGCTTGTTTGTATCGCTTTATTGAACTCTGATTGCCCTGCTTGCCCTGCTTCGTCCATGATCCTTAGCTCTTTACGGGGCGCGGCGATGTGATCAGGCTTGATGTTCTGCTCTGCAAGCTCTTTGCGCTGCTCGATCAAGTGTGCTGCGGTCGTCGTCGAACGTATGCCGCTCTCATGCTCCATGTTTGCCGCCTGCTCGCTTCCGTTGCTGTGCCCAACAACAGCCCAGCCCTTTGATTCAGCGGCTTCTCGGACAAATTCAAGCATCGTCGTTTTGCCTGTGCCTGCCAGACCCTGCACGCCCTGGAAACGGTCATCGCCGCACAAAATCATGCGGGCGGCTGCGCGCTGCTCGTCGCTTAACGGAAAGCCTTTTTTCTGCTCGAACGTAGATAACGATTGATCAAACTCGCTGTGCGAAAGAATGTGCTCATGCGCGCTCTTGCCGCTTTCCAGCGCTTGAGAGGCATAGTCCACTGCCTGCCTCGCGTTGTGGGTGGTGTGCCTGCTGCCGTCGCTGATGATCTCGCCAGCCTTTTGCTGCTGTGCAATCTCTTTTTCAATCGATTGCTGTGTTGCTTTTCCTTGCGCAAACCGCGCGGCGTGCTGGTGAAGTTCAGATGTCTTAAAAACGGCTTCGCGTTCGGTCAAGTGTTTTTTTGCTGCGTCCACCGCAGTGCGTGCTGCGTCCTGCGAGTCAGTTGCTTTTGCTTCGATCTTGTCAAACAGCGTGCGCTGCGCTGGTTGCACGCCCAGCGCTTGCGCTTGCGCTTGCCACTTCTCGATGTGCGCCGCGCGAGTCTCGGGCAGGTCTTTGCTTTGTCGCGTTGCGAGCGCTGCAATACCGCGCGTCTCGGCGCTGCTGCTGTCTCTCGTCAACCCACGCGCGACTAGTGCAGCTTCGATTTCTTTGCTGCGAGTCGAGAAGTCTTGCAGTTGGTCTCGTGTGTAGTCCGCAAGCTCAACCCGGCCCGCGCTATCGTGCTGCACTTGATAACCGGCTTTTTGTAGCTCTGCGCTGAGTGTGTTGTGGTAGATGGCATCAGCAGCGGCGCGATACTCGAACAGCTTTTCATTACTCAAGCTGTACGCTTTGCC
>Ga0315298_1009087_pt1 | contig 12401 bp, 9 predicted proteins | sample WHS_1_MG_FD_203077 | JGI IMG/M metagenome (GOLD analysis project Ga0315298, IMG submission 203077) | Extremophilic microbial mat communities from Washburn Hot Springs, YNP, Wyoming, USA - WHS_1_MG | ecosystem: Environmental > Aquatic > Thermal springs > Hot (42-90C) | place: USA: Wyoming... | reverse complement strand
ATTCAAATGTTTTCTTCACGGGCAAGTTGATGGGCGAACCTTATTGGTCTTACCATCACTTTCACCTATAGCATATGGCACCGATGTAAATTCCAATCCTAGCTCTACGTTCCTATCCCCTTTTCTAAGGGATAAGGACGTCCTAAACATGACCCCTTATGCTGTCGAACCAGGTGAAGGGCTTCAGAAGTTCCCTAAATTGGGAGACATCCATTGAATATGCTTAAAAATGTTATTACCATAGGCTAAATTTGTGAAAGCGAAGATCTATAACGAACATGAAAAGAAGCTGGTTGTAGCTTCATTAGTGCAGTTCCTTTATTATAAGAAGGTCCTGTCCTTCCAAGAATCCTCTGCCCTTTTAAAGAAGATACAGTGCAACAAGGCTGAAAAGATGTTAGACCTGATCTACGAGAATAAGGCTTTCAGGGAAGAAATTCTGATCAATAGAAGGTATAGGAAGTATTGGTTAGACGATACTGCGTGGAGAATAAAGATGCGAAGGGAGGTCGTGTTCTTAATGGAAATCGCATGTTTCGCAGCTGCTTTTTTCGCCTCTAAACTTGGCGAAGAATCTGACATAGACTTAATATATGTAAATACGAACATGTCTGACACATTAAGTATTTTAACGTCGATTTACTCGGACGTCAACTGTTTCAACATAGACCACAGCTTTGACGCTACTGTTCCAGAGAACATGCTAGTCCCGGTCATATTGGGTTTTGAGACGAATCTAGAGATCATGCGCAAAAATGAAGTGCCCTATCTCGGTGTGAACCTCCTTTACAAGGTCGGTGAAATAAAGAGGAAGATGTCTATGGTCTATTCTAATTATGTTAAGATGGTCAAAGGTAGGAAGTCAGGGAAGTGCTTCCTAAATGACTATGAGACAACGATCATAAAACGTTTTCTCGATAACAAAGATTTGTTCTCTCTTGAGGAGTGGCGTAAAGTTTGCTTAAATAGTGTTTCCTCCTTACGTAAAGACTTCGAGAAAACGTTTGGTGGGCTCAAGCTGAATGTTAATATTTCTGATCAAAATCTGCCTTCTACGTTATCGACATCCATCTCTTGGTTTCTAGGAAGGAAAGACCTTGAAGAGACGGTTGAAGTCATCACCAAAGTTCCAATTGTTCAGGAAGACCCTTCTGGCGGTCCTCAAATGTACGGGTAAGCTTCTAGCTAATGATCTTTATTGCGAGTATTTTGTCGTCTATTTCTTCTTTCTTCCAGTCTCCATCTAACCTTTCCACTGTTTCAACTTTTTCTGTTCTAACTAAGAACTTCAACTCCTCCCCTTTCTCCCGTACAGTTTCAATGATTTCGATGTCGTCACTCCACAGGATAACGGATTTGACTATTTGAGTCGGGTTCAGGCCGATTTCCTTTCTGTACGCTTGGATTCTTCTAGCTACATCTCTAATCGTTCCTTCTTTGATTAAGTCATCTTCCCTGGAAGTCTTCATCAACACAGTGATGTCATCGCTTTCGAGTAGGTCGTAGCCTTCTTGAGGCTCGATCAGAAATTGGAAGTCTTCATCTTGCAACGTGAATCCCATGTCTTCTATTTTCACTTCAAGTTTCTTCTTAGCGATGAGCTCCTTAGCTAAACCGTCCCGATCCGCTTTTTCAAGGAAGTTAAGAAGTTTTGGTAGGTCTTTTCTTAGCTTTTTGCCGAGCGTCTGCATATTTGGTTTAATGTTGTACTTTGTTGGCGCAGAAGCCAGGTCACTCACTATTGTGAGCTGTTTTGTGTTTATTAGGTCCTTTAATACCCCGATCTCTTGTTCTGTAAAATCTTCTCTTTTTGAGATTACGAAGACTGTTTCCCTTACAGGCCATCTCCTTTTAAGCCTAGCCTTCATCCTCAACGCGTTAGCTGCAGACACCATCCTATCAATTGTAGCAAACTTCTTATCAATTTTGTCGTTGACAAGTTCTTTTTCTACTTCTGGAAAGTTCTCTAAAAGGATCGAATCCTTCCTATCTTCAAAGCATTCCAGATACAGTCCTTCTGTGATAAATGGGCAAATGGGGTGTAAAAGGATGTCTGCTCTTTTCAGGCAATAGGCGAGCACGCTGTATATTGTGAGCCTCCTATCTAATGTGCTGGGGTCATCTGACCAAAGCTCCCTCCTGATCGCTGGGACGTACTTCTGGCTTATCTCTTCTATTATGAACTTCTCTAGTATTCTAGCAGCTTCGTTGAATTCGGATTTACTGTAGGCCTTGACAGTTTCAACTATTGCTATTTGAGTTCTTGAGAGTATCCACCAATCTAAGAAGCTTGGTTTCCCCGATCTCATGGCCCATTTTAGATTATGCTTCTTATCGTCAAAACTGTCTAAAGCGCTATTCTGTTGAAGGTAGACGTGTAGATGGTAAAGTGTGTTTAGAACTTGGAAAGGTCTCCCAAGTATCTCATCGGGTTTGAACACGAGGGTGGCTATCGGTGACACCTTCCATGCGAAGTAAAATCTTATCGCGTCAACAGGGTATTGCGATAGGGTCTTGTTTCCGTCTATTATGTTGCCTAGACTCTTGGACATCTTCGCCTCATCTGGTCCTAGGATGTGTCCTTGAAAGAGGAAGGCCTTGTAACATGACTTGGGCGCTTTGTTAAAGATCACACTTAGGATTAAAAGGCTGTACGCCCAACCCCGTGTTTGATCGATGCCCTCTGTTAAAAACTCGACGGGTACATACTTGCGATATTCTTCGTCTGTGAAAGCTGCGTACTGCGATGCTCCAGAATTATGCCATGTGTCTAGTACAAAGCTTTCTCTGAAGGCTTTCCCGCCACATTTCCTGCATCTTATCGTTATCCTGTCAATCCATGGTCTATGAAGTTCGAAGTTAGGTCCGTCTGGGAGCTCAAGAGCGTTTTCGACGATTTCCTTTCTACTGAAGAGCGCGTTCTTTTCACCGCATTTACTGCAGGTCCATATAGGTAGTGGTGTACCCCACACCCTCTCCCTTGAAATGCACCAAGGCTTCATTTCACGGATTATGTTCAAGAACCTGTTTTTTGGGGCTTCGAAAAAGTATTGCACCCCTTCCGCTGCCTTCAGCGCTTTATCACCTATCTTATCTACCCAATAGAAGTACTCCCTTCTAGCGAGCCATACTAGGCGATGATGTGACCTCCAACAGGTTGGGTATTCATGTATTATCTTCGATGCTCGAACAACAAGACCTTTCCTTTGAAGGTCTTCGATGACCACAGGATCTGCGTCTCTTGCGAACATTCCAGCGTACTTCCCTGCATCTTGGGTGAAACGTACTGACTCATCAAATGGATTAAAGATCGGCAACCCCTCCCTTTGTGCAATGTCGAAATCTATCTCGCCATTTGCTGGTGCCATGTGGACAAGCCCGGAGCCTGTGCTTATATCCACTGATCGGTCAAGAACTATGGTGTGAGTTTTGAACTTCTCATCAAGTTCTGCCTGTTTCGGTACCTCCTCGGCTAATGGGTAGTAGTACCTTTTACCTTTAAGGTCGATGCCAAGTACTTCTCCCTCGACTCTATAGTCCTCTATTCCGAGTTCCTTCATCAGGTCTGTGACTCTGTTAGATGCGATAACCCACTCCTCATCCCCTACTCCCACTATAGAATACTTTGCGTCAGGGTTAGCCCCTACCATGATATCAGTGATAAGAGTAAATGGCATAGTAGTCCACAAAATAATATACCTGTTCCTATGGTCTCTTAGTTTGGCTTTATAGTAAAGCGAAGGGTCCTCTAACAACTCGTATTCTGAACTTACCTCACTATGGCTTAAAGCTGTTTGGCAGTGTGGGCAATAGCCTACCACTCTATAGCTTTCCCCTAGCAAACCCTCCTCCCATGCAGCCTTCAAAATCTGCCACTCCCTCTCGATATACTCGTCGTGGTAGGTCCAATAGTCTTTCTCATGGTCCATCATAAGGCCAAGTAACCTGTCTGAAGAGATCCAGGAAGCGTGGTAGGTCTTTATCATTTCTTTAGCCTTTTCAACCAGTTTTTCCATGCCGATCTTGACTAGTTCATGCTTTTCCCCAGTTATTCCTAGTTCTTTTGCTGCTTGAAGTTCAACTGGAAGTCCTTGAGTATCCCATCCACCTCTAAAAATCACTTTCTTTCCGGAAAGTGTCGCGTAACGGAACCAAAGGTCTTTATAGAATCTTCCTCTGACATGGCCTATATGTGGTTCCCCATTTAATGTAGGTGGTCCCTCAACATAGCCTACGACCTCTCTTTGATCTTCTCTTTCCTCGACCCTCCTCCTGATATCGTTCTGATCCCAGTAGGCTCTAACTCTTTCCTCAAGTTCCTTTGGCCTATAGCTAGGTTCTAGCATATTTGACTACCCTTTCCTGATACGATTCCACGCGTCAAATGTTAAAGTTAACGAGTTATTGAATTTTTAGTTTTTACAATTTTTAGTGGGTTTTTCAGCAAAGTAAATAAAAGGTTTTCGTAGAGAATATGTGGGTAAATTGGAGCTTACTTTCATCGCAGACATCCACAGCAACTTGGAGGCCCTCGAAGTAGTGCTTGAGAAGGTTAAGGGTGGACCGATATACTGTTTAGGGGACCTGGTTGGATATGGCGCTAACCCAAACGAAGTAATTGACATAGTACGTTCAAAGGGGATCAAATGCATCCTTGGAAATCACGATTACGCGGTGTGCACTGGTGATACATCTTATTTTAACCCAAGAGCTGTAAACGCTATTTTATGGACTAGAAGGGTCGTGACAAAAGAAAACTCTGAGTTTCTATTGTCCCTCCCTAGGATACTACGCTTAAAGAAGGAAAATCGGAAGATACTGTTGGCGCATGCGACACCAGAGAACCCAATTTTTGGTGACTACATCCACCCTGAGACTGATCCGTTCAAATTTCTATCGTATGCTACAGAATACGAAGAAGACATAATGGGGCTTGGCCACCTACATGTCCCATACGCATATCACAAGCTCGATAAGGTGATCTTCAACCCAGGGAGCGTTGGCCAACCTAGAGATGGGAACCCTCTAGCACGTTATTGCACAATCAATTTAGAGTCTTTAAAAGTAAAATTCTTTGAACTCGATTACGACCGAGAACTTTCTGCTCGGAAGATCGTACAGGCCGGCCTTCCAACGATCTTTGCCACTAGATTATTCAAGGGGATATAGGTAAAGTTTATTACACGTTTTCTGAATGAATTTGGATTATGGCTATAGGTGTTATAGGTCTTGGAAATTTAGGTGGCTCTATTGTCAAAGGGTTAATTAAATCAGGCTATCCTCCTGACCAAATCTACGTATACGATCAAGACGAAAGTAAACACAAGGCTTTCATGGACATGGGTGCTCACCCTTCAGTTTCAAGTGGTGCTTTACTGTTCTTAACAGAAGTAATATTCGTATGTGTTAAGCCATCGGATTTCGAGAAAGCTGCTAGAAACTTCAGTTTCGTAGAGGACAGTAAGGCTTTGGTCTCATTTGTTGGCGGTGTGAAACTAGAGAGCTTGACCGCTAAGGTGCATGGGAAGAACGTCTTTAGAGCCATGCCCAACATATCAAGCGAAGTCTGTGAGTCGGTGATCGCTCTTACTTCCCCTAAGACTGCGGATGCGAACATGAAGAAGAAGGTTATCGAGCTGCTGTCTAAGATAGGTGATGTATACGAAGTTGAAGATAGCCAGATAGATGCTTTTACATCTCTATCTGGCAGTGGCGTGGCCTTTGCCACTGAATTGATTAAAGCCTTCTACGAAGCAGGTTTGCTCCTCGGGTTAAGCCACGATAATGCGAAGAAGGTCGCGGTAAAGGTCTTTCTAGGCGCTTCAAAGCTTCTCTCCCAATACGACTTCGAAGAGATAAGTAAAAGGGTGACCACGCCTGGTGGAACTACTATTGAAGGTCTTTACGTTCTAGAGAAGACTGGGGTAAGGGGTGCAATAATCGAAGCAATTAAGGCGGGTGCTGAGAAGGCTTCAAAGTTGACCTCTTAAATCTCCCTTACTTGACCCGAACCATGGATAATGTACTTGGTTGTCGTAATCTCTTTAAGCCCCATCGGCCCTCTCGCATGGAGCTTTTGTGTACTAACCCCTACCTCTGCCCCTAGGCCGAACTCTCCCCCGTCTGTAAACCTTGTTGAGGCATTTACATAGACGCATGCAGCGTCGACATTTAACTTGAAGTAATCGGCGTCTTGCAAGTTCTTTGTTATTATCGCTTCAGAATGTTTTGTGCCGTATTTGTTTATGTGGTCAACAGCCTCCTCGACAGATTCGACAACTTTGATAGCTAACGTTAAATCCAAATATTCTTCGTACCAATCTTTTTCTGACGCCTTAACTACGCTTTTTGAGATGGCCATCGCCCTCTGGTCACCCTTCACTAGCACGTTGTGCCTTCCCATTTCTTCTACCAGCATCGGTATATACTTGTCAGCTATCTTCCCGTGTACGAGCACCTTTCTCACCGCGTTACAAACAGCTGGTCTCTGAACCTTCGCGTTTACTATAATCCTATTAGCCATATCCAAATCCGCGTCCCAATTGACGAAGATATGGTTATTACCTGCACCAGTCTCTATCACGGGAACCGTCGCCCTTTCCCTAACATGCCTTATGAACGACGCGCTACCTCTTGGTATTATGACATCGATATAGTCGCTTAGCTTAAGCATTTCGTTTACGACTGCTCTTTCCTTTGACGCTATAATTTGGATCGAGTCCTCCGGGATGACCCCCTTCAAAGAAGACCTCATGACTTCAACGATTTTGACGTTCGAGTTTATCGCCTCCGATCCCCCCCTAAGGACGCATGAATTCCCAGCTCTAAGTGCTAATCCCGCGATGTCGACCGTGACGTTGGGCCTTGCTTCGTAGACCGCCCCGATCACACCAATAGGGACTCTCATCTTCAAGATTTCAAGTCCATGTTTCGTCTTCCACCCCTCGACAACTTCCCCTATAGGGTCAGGTAGGGAAGCGACCTTCAAAAGCCCATCAGCGCATTCCTTTAACCTCTTCTCGTTAAGTAGGAGCCTGTCTACAAGAGGCGAACCAGGATTAAATGCGCTAAATTCTTCGACATCTTTCTTGTTCGCCTCTAAGATCTCTTTCGAATGCTCTATCAACCCTTTTGACATCGAACGTAAGGCGTTCTTCCTTGTATCATCAGAGGACCTAGCTAGAGCGTAGGATGCCTTTTTAGCTGCCTTTGCTTTTTCTATTAGTTCAGACATTTAGTTTGCTATGCTATTCTATCAGATAAAAACTTTGCTTCAAATGCCCTTATTGTAACGGTCGCCAATGGATACTTATTCTACATAGACTAAGATCAGGTCCATCAGGTTTGTGCCTGTGTTTCTGGCGTAGACTGCATCTCCTGTCTGCTTGAAGACAAAGGATGAATTATGCTCATTCTGCTCCTGTGTGACGTTTATGCCAAGTCTTCTTGCCCGTGGTACGAGCGTTCCGTCTACGATCGCACCAGCAATATCAGTTGGGCCATCTGTGCCATCTGTAGCGATAGATGCGATGACAATTCTACTACCTTCTGATATATACTGTGCTGCTGAGAGGGCAAGTTCTTGGTTTCTTCCACCCTCTCCCGACCTGCCCACTATTGTCACCGTGGTCTCTCCACCAAATATAAGTAGACATGGGCGTCTAAAAGGCCTATTGAAATTAGCTATCTCATTCGCGATAGATGCGACTACTGCCCCCACGTGCTTAGCCTCCCCCCTTAGGCTAGTAGATAGTACAAAGGCGTTTATCCCCATTTTAGAAGCTATCTTTTGTGCCGATTCACATAATCTAATGTTATCGGCGATCACTAGATTATGGACCTTTAGACAGTTATTCATGTAGTCTAATGGCGTTGGGGATTCCTCCGAAGGAGGTGCTGTCTCCAAATATTTTCTTATGGACTCAGGCACCTTATCCAACAAGTCGAAATCTACCAGGACCCGCACCGCGTCGGAGAACTTTGATGAATCAGGTACTGTGGGCCCCCAAGGTTTTCCTTCAACTTCATCTACAGCGATGAGGCCAATTGTTGTCGCTCCCTTAGCAAACATGGGGACCTTTCCCCTTCCAAGCTGAGATAGGTGATTTCTTACGATGTTCATCTGCTCGACTGTCATCCCAGAATTCATTAGGAGCCTATGCATCGCTATATGGTCTTCGAGAGAGATCCCTCTAGGCGGTTTAGAGGTCAACGCGGTCCATCCCCCGCTTACGCAGACCAGCAGAAGGTCGTCCTTCCCAACTTTGTTAAGCACCCTTAAAACTTCTTCAGCCGCCTTCACACTATCAGAGCTGGGTATTGGATGCCCTCCATGCACGATTAGGAGGTGTTTAGTTTGAGTGGTATAACCCTCTTTCTCAACCACTACGCCTCCAGCTATTCTCCCATCTAATACTTCTTCAAGGGCTCGGGTCATCGAGCTCGAGTTCTTTCCTCCTCCGATTACGTAGACGTTCTTGAAGCCATTAAGATCTAGTTCAAGGTCCTTTATCTTCAAGATGTCATTGGTTAGTTTTGTTACTTCTTTGACGATATTATAGTAGTTAACTTGATTTAAGGTCTCCTCTACCAACTCTAGTACGATCCTTCTCCCCTTCTTGTTTCCCCTTGATGTAAGCTCATCTATATTCTCTATAATCATGTTCTTAGCCTTGAACATCTTTTATCGAAGGATATAGATAAGATTTGGCTGAAGATTCGAAAGAAATAGGAGCTGGCCATGGAAATCTGAGGTTATAGGGGAGCCCTGTAGTTCCGACCAGCATACCTAGAGGTGACTCCCAGCTCTTCCTCGATTCTGATCAGTTGGTTGAACTGCGCCACTCTCTCACTCCTCGTCGGAGCCCCGTTCTTTATCTGCCCCGCGTTGATCGCTACCGCCAATTCCGCAAGCCAAGGGTCCTCTGTCTGTGCTGATCTCTCGGAGACCAAAACGCTATAGCTGTTTCTCATCGCATAGGATGTTGTCTCTAAGGCTTCTGTCAAGGTTCCTATCTGGTTTACCTTCAAAAGAACCGTGTTAGCTGCGCGCACTTCTACCCCCTTAGCCAGCCTTTTTATGTTTGAAACGAAAAGGTCGTCGCCAACGATCTGAATATTTAAGCTTCTAGTTATTTCAGCGAAGCCTTCAAAATCGTCTTCGTGGAATGGGTCTTCTATCGACCTTAAAGGGTATCTCTTTACAAGGTCCTCGTATATCTCCATCAACTGTTCCCTTGTGATGTCCTTTTTTCTGTACCTATATTTGCCTATACTCGCATCGTACATATGTGTCGCAGCGGCATCTAGGGCTAGCACGAAATCGCCTTCATACCCGTCTTCTCTGATAGCCTTCAATATCATCTCATACGCTTCTTCAGGGTCGTCTACTCCAGGAGGAGAGAAAGAGCCCTCATCCCCGGTGTTCAGAGAATACTTACTATACCTTTTCTCTAACATTTTACCCAACGTGTGGTAGACCTCTGACCCCATCTGGATAGCCTCTGAAAAGGTCTTCGCACCTATCGGCATCGCATTAAACTCTTGGAAGTCGAAGTCAGTTGCTGCAAGCTTTCCACCACAGATGTACAGGAACATCGGTACAGGAAGCACGAAAGAGTTCGAGCCTCCGATATAGCGGTATAGGGAGAGTGACAGGCTGTTTGCTGCTGCTTTCGCGACAGCTAAGGATGTTGCCACCATCGCGTTACCGCCAAGTTTTGACTTGAACTCGGTGCCATCGTATTCGATCATCTTATAGTCGATGTCACGTTGGCGTCTGACATCCATTCCAATTAGAAGTGGTGATATGACCTCGTTTACAACTCTGACAGCTCCCTGCACGCCGAGTCCTTTGTAACGTTTTCCGCCATCCCTTAACTCGAACGCTTCATACATGCCTCTTGAGCGACCCGCCGGGGTGTCTGCTCTTCCTAAAACGTCTGCCTCTGTTATAACGTCAACTTCAACAGTTGGGTCTCCTCTGCAATCTAAAATTTCTCTAGCTTTCACGCTCTTGATTTGAAACCTCTTCTCCAATGATGTATCTCGTTTAAGGCTTGGCTTTAAGCTAATATAAGTTTTCTCATAATGAGAGAAAGGTTTTAAATTTTTATTTCTCCTATAAAATTTTACAATCAAAATTAAAGATCTAAGATGTTAAAAGACTTATAACCATCCAACTTTCAATTCCTAGAAGAGGTGAATGGTTTCTGGGGGAAAGGAGCCTTCCCAAGGTTTTGGGCGTAGACCGTTTCTACATGACCGCTGAGGCACTAGAAAAATTCCGGAACGCAGGCGACTTCATATGGGCTGACTGTAGGAATGAATATGAATTGATACAGAAAATTAGAGAAAACAATCCAAGAATAATAATATCAGAATACTTTCAGATAAGTGAGAAGGCGATGGCTACTTCTGAAAGCCTTAGGGGGGTTGTGGCCTGGGGTGTCGGATATGATCATGTCGATGTGGAAGCTGCTTCTAAGCGGGGTATATATGTTGCCAACACACGTGGCTCTAACGCGGAATCGGTAGCCGAGCATGCGTTCTCTCTAATTCTAGCCTTGTCAAGGAGGATTGTTGTTCTGGATAACTTTGTTAAAACTGGTAGGTGGTCTACAAGAGAGGAGTCAGGAATACCTTCTAGTTGGTTTCCAGTAGACCTTTATGGTAAGATATTAGGGATTATTGGATTCGGTGCCATAGGCAGCCGTGTAGCAAGAATTGCCTCGGGGTTTGGCATGCGTATCATTGTGTTTGATCCCTATTTGACCACTCAGGATCCGAGGTTGAATGGCATTCAACTAGTTGGCCTAAAGCAACTGCTTAAAGAATCGGATTTTGTGACCGTACATGTCTCTTTGAATAAGGAGACAAGGGGTATGATTGGTGAAAAAGAGTTGAATCTAATGAAGCATACGGCCTATCTGATTAATACGTCAAGAGGGCCTGTAGTAGACGAAGGCGCTCTAGTGGCAGCCATTACCAAAGGTAAGATTGCTGGAGCTGGGTTAGATGTCTTTGAAAATGAGCCGATCGAGCCTGATAACCCTCTTCTAGGGTTCGACAACGTCGTCCTCTCACCACACATTGCTGGTGGTTCCGTGGAAGCTTTAAACGCTACAGCGTTAACTGTCAGCGAGGAAGCTATTCGAATATTAAATGGTCAGGTTCCCAAGAACCTTGTCAACAAGTCAGAACTTGAAAAAAATGGCTACCTTGTTGGTAACAGTCTAAAATGAGTCACATGCATTATGTTTGATAAAAAAAACTTATAAACTAATATATTGCTTAACTGATGATACATATTATGTGAAGTTTTCATGGATTGCTTTATATAAAAATTCAGAACCTGTCTTAATTTATTGTTTTAAATAAGGTGCTATTTAGTGTTCTTTTTTGAAACTGGTGTTATCCTCGTTCCAACATCCTTTCCAGCTAGTATGTCCTTTATTATGCCGTATTTTGTGCCATTTGCGATGACGACTTCAATCCCTGTTTCAGCAACTATCTTAGCTGCTTGGAGTTTAGTTTTCATGCCGCCTCTGCCAAGCTTTCCTTTTCCCTGAGCGAACCTCATTATATCGCTATTTAGGACTTCTATCCTTTTAACTAGCCTCTTTGATCCGTCTTCGGACACTTCAAAATATCCATCTACATCGCTTAACATTATTAAGAGGTGACTTCTTAGCTTTGAAGCTATTATAGCAGAAAGCCTGTCGTTATCTCCAAACCTCACATCGTCTGGGACATAGGGGTTCACAGGTAGAAGTTCCTTCACAGAAACCGCATCATTCTCATTAATTATTGGGATAACACCGCGTTTTAGCAGGGCGTTCAAGGTCCTCCAGACATTTTTGTAGGCGATCTGGTTTGCTAGATCCTCTTCGGTGAAGAGTATCTGGGCAGTGATAACCCCTTTTTCTTTGAAATATTTCTCGTAAAGGCTCATGAGGTATGGTTGCCCAATTGACGCACAGACCTGCTTATCTGTTAAACTTAGTTTATGAGGTGTTGTGTTTAACCCTAGGATTGTGATGCCTGACAGGATGGCGCCTGAGGAAACCAAAATAAATGATTGTTCCTTTCCATGTAATTCTGATATCTGATATGCGATGTTCTTTATTGCCTTTTCGCTGATTCCCCCATCTTCTGAGAGGACCGATGTGCCGATCTTCACTACTACGATGCGCCTTCCTTTTCTCATCTCGGTGAGCTTTCCAGTATTTACTATTAAACTTTATTTTACAAATGTTCACGTTGGATGAATTTATCCCGCTATTTGCTTTTTGGTAATATGTTCTTTGGGTCTATTATCAATAACTTGTCTGATGAATATTTTCTAATCTTTTTTGGGGTTAAATTGTTGTATTTACTGTGATCTGTTGCAGTGATCACTA
>Ga0315298_1009085_pt1 | contig 12403 bp, 8 predicted proteins | sample WHS_1_MG_FD_203077 | JGI IMG/M metagenome (GOLD analysis project Ga0315298, IMG submission 203077) | Extremophilic microbial mat communities from Washburn Hot Springs, YNP, Wyoming, USA - WHS_1_MG | ecosystem: Environmental > Aquatic > Thermal springs > Hot (42-90C) | place: USA: Wyoming... | reverse complement strand
ATATCGGATTACTAAAATTATAGCATAAAATGCTTATTTTTGAAATGATGTTTGAGATAAAATTAAATTAAACGAATAAAAAATACTTGCTATTTTTTCTTGGTAGATGCTTTCTTTTTCGGATTGGCTTTTTTAGGTTTTGCTGACGGAGATAAATTAGCTAATTTTATCTTTTTATTAATTCGTGAAGGCGACCACAAAGGTTCAAAAGTTAATTCAATATTAACTTTTTTAAAACCCAAAAGTTTAACCTGTTCTTCAACATTTGACAGCATAAAAGAATTAAAAGGGCAAAAAGGACTCGTTAAAGTCATTACTATTTTTACTTCGTCGCTATTATCATTAATAACAATGTCATAGATTAAACCTAAATCAACAATATTAATACCTAATTCGGGATCAAAAACTGTTTTTAGGGTGTCTTCGACATCTTTTTTGCTAATAATTTTCTTATTGTTTTTAATCATATTGAATAACACTCTTTCGAAAACCAGTACCAGCAGGAATTAAACGACCAATAATTACATTTTCTTTTAATCCTCTTAAGTAATCTACTCTTCCTTCAAGTGAAGCTTTTACTAAAACTCGAGTAGTTTCTTGAAATGATGCTGGAGCTAAAACACTAGAAGAAGTTAACGCAACTGATTTAATACCAAGAACGATTTCTTCAACTTTAGGAGCTTTCTTTCCTTCTTTTTCTAAATCATTACTAATTTTTTGATAAAGTTCTTTTTCAATAATTTCTCCTGGTACAAATTCTGAATCATTTGGTTCAATAACTTTTACTCGAGAGAACATTTGTCTAATAATAATTTCTAAATGTTTATCGTTAATTTTATCACCACCAGCATCGTTATAAACTTTTTTAATTTCGGTAAGAATATATTTCTGACAAGCTTGCTTTCCTAAAAGTTTTAATATTTTTCTTAAATTAAGACTACCCTCACAAAGTTGATCACCTTTTTTCACTTTATCCCCTACCTTAACCCATAAAGTATTAATTTTGGGAATTTTATATTCAATAACATCTGAGGCTTTCTTATCTTTTTTCTTCTTAGTTTCATTATTGGATTCAGATTCAATTCTAATACGAACAATATTATAGTGAGTTTGTTTTTCAATATCAATTACTTCACCATCTACTTCACTAATCAGAGCTTCTCCTTTTGGAGTTCGAGCTTCAACTAATTCTTCTACTCTTGGTAAACCTCGAGTAATATCCAAAGCTTGAGCGACACCACCAGTATGAAAAGTTCTTAATGTTAATTGAGTTCCTGGTTCACCAATAGATTGAGCAGCAACAATACCCACTGCCTCTCCTAAATCAATTGGTTTTAACCAAGCCAAATCCATGCCATAACATTTTTGACACACACCATAGGGAGTATTACAAGTTAAAGGAGATCTAACAACAACAGCATCGCATTCTTCAGCAATTTTCTTAGATAATTCTAAAGTAATTAATTCGTTGCGACGAGCAACAATTTCTCCTTTAGTATTAATTGCGTCTTGAGCTAAATAACGACCATAAATTTTTTCTTCAAATTTCTCCCCTGCTTCTTCAGCTTCTTTCTTAGAAATCGTTACCCCTTCTTTAGTGCCACAATCTTCTTCTCGAATAATAACTTCTTGGCTAACATCCACTAATCTTCTTGTTAAATAACCAGCTTTAGAAGTCTTTAAAGCTGTATCAGCTAAACCCTTTCTACCACCATGAGAAGCAGCAAAATATTCCAAAACATCAAACCCTTCTTGGTGAGAATGCAAAATTGGTAAATCAATAATGCGACCAGCTGGATTAACTACTAATCCTTTCATACCCATAATCTGAGTAGCAATATCCCACCCTCCACGAGCGCCAGAATTGAAAATAATAGCTACTGAATCTAATGGCGATAAAGCTTTCGGTACAAATTCACTAACTTTACTAATGGCTAAACGCCATTCTTCTTCTGTTAAAACTTTCTTTTCATTCGAAGTTAAAAGACCTTCTTCATATTGAGAATTAATTTCTTGAACTTTTTTATTAGTTTCCTCAATTATTTGCTTTTTCTCCTGAGGAATTTTTAAATCAGATAAGCCCCAAGTAATACCAGATAAAGTGGCGTAATAAAAACCTAAATCCTTAATTTTATCTAAAATTTCGGAACAATAATTAAAATCTTTATAGCGATATACTAAATCCCGAGTTATTTTTTTTAAATCCTTATTAACTAATTGTTTATTAATAAAGGGAAAATCATCAGGTAAAACTTGATTAAAAATTATTCTTCCTGCAGTAGTAGTAACTAATGTTCCTGGTTCTTCTTTATCAGTAGTAATTTTATTAAGACGAACTTTAATTTTTTCTTGATAGGTTATTTTGTGATTATCGATAGCTAATAAAACTTCATTAATGTTACTAAATACTTTATATTCCTCTTCTTTACGAGAATCATTAACATCCATCGTAAGCCAATAAATACCTAAAGCCATCTCGTGACGAGGTTGCATTACTGGATCACCATCAACTGGTTTTAACAAACCCAAACTAGCGAGCATACGACTTTCTGATTCTCGTTGTGCTTCTTCTGTTAAAGGTAAATGAACTGCCATTTGATCACCATCGAAATCAGCATTAAATGGTGGACAAACTAAAGCAGGAATTTGAATTGCCAAACCTTCAATTAAGCGAGGTTGAAAAGCTTCAATGCTTAAACGATGTAAAGTAGGAGCACGATTAAGTAAAACGTATTTACCTTTAACGACATTTTCTAATATTTCCCAAACAATATCTGGTCCTTCTTCAATTAATTTATTAGCTGCTCGAGGATTAAATACAATTTCTCGTTTAATTAATTCACTAATTACAAACGGTTTAAATAATTCTAAAGCCATCTTTTTAGGCAAACCACATTCGTGAATATGTAAATCAGGACCAACAACAATCACAGAACGACCAGAATAATCAACTCTTTTACCTAACAAATTCTGACGAAAACGACCCTGTTTTCCTTGTAAAATATCTGACAAAGAACGTAGAGGTCGATTTTGAGCCGTTTGCATTGGTGAATTACCAGAAGTTTTTCTAATTGAATTATCAATTAAAGCATCAACTGCTTCTTGGAGCATTCTCTTTTCATTTTTAATAATTACTTCTGGAGCTTTTAATTCTAATAATTTCTTCAAACGATTATTACGATTAATCACACGACGATACAAATCATTTAAATCAGAAGAAGCAAAGCGACCACCATCTAATTGAACCATTGGTCTTAAATCTGGTGGCAAAACAGGTAAAACTGTTAAAAACATCCATTCCGGACGAACTTTAGATTTAATTAAAGATTTTACTAATTTTAAGCGATTTAATAATTTTTTATCAACTTGAGCACCTTGTCTTGTTTTTTTAATTTCTTCTTCTATTTTTATCTTTTCTTTTTCTAAATCCATTTCTTCTAATAATTTCCTTAAAGGTTCGCTTCCTGTTTGAGCAACAAAAATGTGAGCATAATCTTTAGCCAATTGTAAATATTCTATTTCTGATAAAATAGTTTTTACTTTTAAATTTCCTAATTCCAATTTTGTTTTCTTGTAAGATTCTTCTAACTCCTCTCTTTGGTCTTTTGGCCAATTGTTTAATTTGTTTCTAAATTCTCTTTCTAAATCTTCTAAAACTTTCTTTTTTGCTTCTTCATCAACTGAAGTAATAATATAACTATTATAATAAATAACTTTTTCTAAAGCTGGCAAAGGAATATCTAATATTAAACTGATACGAGAAGGAACACTTCTTAAATACCAAATATGGGCAACTGGTGCTGCTAAAGTAATGTGCCCCATCCTTTCACGACGAACTGAAGAACGAGTTACTTCAACGCCACAACGGTCACAAACAATTCCCTTATAACGGGCTGTTTTGTATTTACCGCAAGCGCATTCATAATCTTTAACTGGACCGAAAATCTGTTCAGAAAATAAGCCCTCTTTTTCTGGCTTTTGAGTTCGATAATTGATTGTTTCTGCCCTAGTAACCTCTCCATAAGACCAACTTAAAATATCTTCTGGAGATGCTAACCTAATTGCTAAAGCATCGAAGTCATTAATTTTTATTTCTTTATTTTCTTTTGGTGCCATAGAATAAAATTTTAAAAATTTATTCGTTAAAAATTAATCTTTTTTAGTTTCTTCTAATTGAATATTTTCATTAGTCTTTACTCCTAATAAATCCACTCTTAATCCTAAAGCTTGCAATTCTTTCAAAATAACATTAAAAGCAGCTGGAATATTAGGACTTTTAATTTTTTCTCCTCTAATAATCGCTTCATAAGTAGCAGCACGACCAATGATATCATCTGACTTAATAGTAATCATTTCTTGTAAAGTATAAGCAGCACCATAACCTTCTAATGCCCAGACCTCCATTTCTCCGAATCTCTGACCACCATGATGAGCTTTACCGCCTAATGGCTGCTGAGTGACTAAAGAATAAGGGCCAATAGAACGCATATGAACTTTATCCTCTACCATATGCTCTAATTTCAAAACATACATTACTCCAACAGAAACTGGTTGTTTAAATGGCTCACCGGTTTTACCGTCATAAACAGTTAATTTGCCATCTTCTGGTAAACCGGCTGCTTTTAATTCATTTTTAATATCTTCTTCTCGAGCACCATCTAAAGCCGGAGTAATGGCTTGATAATTTAAAACTTTACAAGCCAAACCTAAGGCACTTTCAAAAATTTGTCCCAAATTCATTCTTTTACCAACACCCAAAGGATTTAAAACAATATCAACTGGAGTACCATCTTCTAAATAAGGCATATCTTCTTCAGGAAGAATTACTGAAATAACACCTTTGTTACCGTGACGACCAGCTAATTTATCACCAACTCTTAATCTTCTTAATTCAGCGATTTCAACGCTAATTCTTTTAATAATACCGGGTTCTAATTTATCATTATTTTCACGACTTAATACTTTGGTTCTAATAACTCGACCCTGACGTGAAGGTTCGAGAGTTAAAGAAGTATCTTTAACATCTTTTACTTCTTCTCCAAAAATAGCCTGTAATAATCTTTCTTCAGGAGTTAATTCAGCTTTTCCCTTGGGAGTGATTTTACCAACTAAAATATCGCCTGGTTTTACTTCAGCACCAATTCTAATAATTCCTTCTTCATCTAAATCCTTTAATTTTTCTTCAGAAACATTAGGAATATCTTTAGTAGTAACTTCAGGCCCTAATTTTGTTTCTAAAACATCACAAGTAAATTCTTCCAAATAAACTGAAGTAAAGTAATCATTTTTCAGCACTCTCTCTGAAATAACTATGGCGTCCTCGTAATTGAATCCGTAAAAAGGAATAAAAGCAACAACTAAATTTTGACCTAAAGCTAATTGACCATTATCACTAATAGAACCATCAGCTAACAAATCATTTTTCTTTACTTTTTGGCCTTTAGTAACTACTGGTCTTTGATGAAGGCAACTATTTTTATTACTTCTTTCAAAAATTGTTAAATTGTATTCTTTTATTTTATTATCATTAGTTTTAATAACAATCTTAGAACTATCAACAAAAATAACTTCTCCCTCAACATCACTTAATAAACAATGTCCTGATTCTAAAGCAATTTTCTTTTCCATACCAGTTGCCACAAGCGGCGCCCTTGGCCTTACACAAGGAACTGCTTGCCTTTGCATATTAGCACCCATTAAAGCACGATTTGATTCATCGTGTTCTAAGAAAGGAATTAAACTTACAGCGGCAGAAATTGTTTGCTGACAAGAAACATCCATTAAATCAACCTCATCACGATGGACCATTGTTGGTTCACCATTTACCCTAGCGCCAACAAATTCATCTTTAATACGGTAATTTTCATCTAAATCAATTCCTCCGTGAGCAATTTTATGTTTTAACTCCTCAAAAGCATCTAACCAAACAATTTCTTTGGTTACTTGACCATTTTTAACTTTTACATAAGGAGTTTCAATAAAACCAAACTCGTTTAATTGAGCGTATAATGCTAAAGAAAGTACCAAACCAATATTTTGACCTTCAGGAGTTTGAATTGGACATAAGCGACCATAATGACTCGGGTGAACATCACGAACCTCTAAACCAGCTCTTTCTCTTACTAAACCGCCAGGACCAGTAGTAGTAATTTTTCTTTTATGCTCTAATTCAGAAAGCATGTTCATTTGTTCCATGAACTGACATAAAGGAGAAGTGTTAAAGAATTCTCTTAAACTGTTAATTAATTGTCTGGGATTAATTAATTGAGCTGGAGTTAAAGTAGAAGGGTCATATGTTGCCATTCGATCTTGAATTGTTCTTCTCATCCTCATGACACCAACACGAAAACGTTCGGTTAATAATTCACCGACTGCTCTAATTCTTCGATTACCCAAGTGATCAATATCATCATCAACAGCATTAGGGTCTAAATTTAAATTAATTATTTCTTTGATGACATTAACTAAATCATCTTTAGTTAAAAATCTTTGAGTGATAGGAATATTAAGATTTAATCTTTGATTTATTTTATGGCGTCCAACTTTACCTAAATCATAACGATCGCGGCGGAAGAACATATTATCAATTAAATCTTTACTATTATCATAAGTTGCTAATTCTCCTGGTCTTAAACGTCGATAAATTTCAATATACCCCTCTTCTTGAGTAGTAGAATCATCGTGCTCTAAAGTAGCATTAATATATTCCATTAAGGAATCATCATTAAAGCTATTAAAGAAATCTCTAATTTGGTCATTATTTTCAAACCCAAAAATCTTTAAAAGAGCAGTAGCAGCTACTTTTCTTTTTTTATCAATTTTTACCCAAATAGCTTTTTCCATGTCAGTTTCAAATTCTAACCACGAACCATGGGTTGGTAATAATTTAGCACCAAATAATTTATTACCTCGGAAATTTACTGATTGAAAATAAACACCTGGGGAACGATTAATCTGAGAAATAACAACTTTTTCAACTCCATTAATAATAAAAGTACCCCTTGGTGTCATTAAAGGTACTTCGCCAAAATATACCTCAGCCTCTTTTTCGGTATTTAATCTTTTATTTTTTAATCTTAATTTTACTCTTAAAGAAGCTTCGTAATTTAATTCCTTTAGTTTAGCTTCTTTTTCAGTAATTTTCGGTTCATCCAAATAATAATCTAAAAATTCTAATTCTAATTCTTTACCAGTATAATCTCTAACTGGAGATAATTCTTCAAAAACATCTTTAATTCCTGTTTTCAAAAACCACTCGTATGATTGAGTCTGGAATTTTATTAAAGGAGGTGGCTCTAAAAAATTCCACTGATGACGAGCGAAATTTTTAGTAACTAATTTTTTAGACATTTTAGAGTTATTAAAATTTTATTCCTTTTTAATTTTAAAATAAAAGTGAGAAAAACAAAGACTAAAAAATAACAAAAAATAAATAAGTAATCACAATAAAAATTAACGCATAAAAACCCCTTTCGCCCCCAAGGGTTAAATTTACTTATTCGCGTTAATAATATTTAATAACACTCTTTAACAATGTTTAAAGCTTTAAGAATAGCTTGTGCTATTCTGATTGAGGTAATGCTTTTTTCTTGAGATATATCTAAAGAAAAACTCTCGATTTGCGATATCCTTATTTTATTCTTTTTTAAAAATTTGTCAAGTAAAATAACTAAATCCTCCCCTTTTTGGGAAGTAATAGCATATTTCTTGTTTTTTACTTTAAAAGAAAGTGTGAGCATAATATAATAAATTTTCAATTATCAATTTTCAATTTTCAATCAATTTTCAATTATTTAATTTTCAATTAAATAAATAACTTTTAACTTTTGACTTTTAAATTGTAATTTTGACTTTTGACTTTTGAATTTTGATTTTATATTAAGAGATTGCTTCGCTTCGCTCGCAATGACAGTAAGATTTTTAATTCATGATTCATGATTCTTAATTCTAATTTATTGCTTGTGTCTTATGAGGTGTTTTTCGCGCCATTCTTGAATTTTTTTATGATCGCCAGATAATAATACTTTTGGCACACGCCAAGCCATTTTTTTATTTTTGGGCTCAGGATAAAATACCTCTGGTCTTGTATATTGCGGGTATTCGTAATATAAAACTCCTTGGGAAATTTTCTTTTTATCATCCTTAGCATCAGGATGAAGATAAAAAGATTCCTCTTTTAATGAATCTTCATTAATTACTCCGGGAATTAATCTAGTAATTGCGTCAATTACTACCATTGCTGGTAATTCTCCGCCAGTTAAAATATAATCTCCAATCGATATCTCTTCATCGATTAATTTTTTAACTCTTGCATCAACACCTTCATAATGAGGGCAAATAAAAATTATTTCTTCATATTTTTTTAACCTTTCTGCATCTTGCTGAGTAAATTTTTTCCCACTAACGGAAAAAAGAATAATACGTCTTTTTTTGTTTTTATTCTTGGTTAGAGCTTTTAAAGCTTTAAATATTGGTTCAATCATAAAAACCATACCTGCTCCCCCGCCATAAGGACGGTCGTCTACTGTTTGATGGCGATCATTAGTCCACTTTCTCAAATTAAAAATTTGTATTTTGATTATTTTTTTTGAAAGAGCTCGTTTAATAATAGAAATATTAAAATAACTATTAAAAGCCTCGGGAAAAATTGTAATAATTTTAAAATTAATCATAGGGAAATAAAAAACCGCGATATTTTTATCATACCGCGGTTTTTATATTTTTTCAATGAATTAAAGGATTAAAGATTTAATCCTTCAGTTATCTGATCAGCTACTTGATCAGCAGAGCGAGTATTGTGAGAACCACTAGGCTCTTCAATCTTTAAATTAATGCGAGCGCGATTTTTTGCTCCCACAACTCTTAATATAGTTCTCAATGCTTTTGCCATCACCCCTTGACGGCCAATAATTTGAGCCATATCTTGAGGATCGACTTTTAATGAGAGAAGAACTCCCATTTCGTCGATTTTTCTCTCGATTTGAACAGCCTCAGGATGATTGACAATGCTTTTTACAATGGTCTCGAGAACTAATTGATCAGTTGGTTTTTCTGGCATAATTGAGTATTAAGGTTATCTTGCAACTCAAGTAGCTGTCGACCCTTTCAGCTACCGTAACTAATATTATTATAACTCATTTAAAATTTTATTTCAATATTTTGTCAGAATCCTCTAATTTAATAGATAAAAGTTGAGAAGAATTATTTTCAGATAAAGTTACTCCATAAAGAATTTGAGCAGCAGCCATTGTCATGCGATTATGAGTAATAGCAATAAATTGAGTATCGCGGCAAAGTTCTTTTAATATTTGAGCAAAACGACGAGAATTATCTTCATCTAAAGCAGCATCAATTTCATCAACAATAACTAATGGCGGACGCGATTGATTAATGATAGCAAATAATAAGGCTAAAGCAACTAAAGTTTTTTCACCGCCGGATAAAATTTCAATACTTTTTAAATTAGTTTTAGGAATATCAATCTTAATATCTACTCCCCAATAAGTTTCATCTAATGGTTGATTATCGTTTGCTTCTTTTTCTTTCTCTTCTTCATTTTCTTCATTTCCTTCATTTTCTGAAGTTTTATTTCTTTTAATCTGTTCTAATTTAGCAAAACCGCCGTTAAACATTAAACGAAAATAACGATTAAAATCATGATTAATACTTGCTAATGCTTGATTAAAACTATTTTCAATATCTTTTGTCAGCTCTTTAATTAAAATCTTTAAATCATTAATGCTTTTACTTAAATCCTCTATTTGTTGAGATAAAAATTCATAGCGATTATTAACTTCTTGGTATTCATTAATTACATTTTGGTCTTCAACACCAATTTCGGCTAATTCTCTACGTAGACGGAAAATTTGTCTTTCAAGATCATTAATTTCATTATCTAGAACTACTAAATCTTTATTCTGCTCATAATAACTTACTATTTCTTCAAAATTATAATTTGCCTCACTAATTCGACGTTTAATATCATTTAATTTCAGGTTGTATTTCTCGTTGGCTAATTCTTCTTTTTGAATTAACTTTAAGATTTCTTCCTTTTTATTACGAAGTCCTGTTATTTCATCATATTGGGAACGAAAATTAGTATTACTCTGCCTTAAATTAGCTTCATTTTGCTTTAATAATTCATTTTTTGCCTTCAATTGTGCCTCTAAATTATTTAATTTACTCTGCAATTCTTCTATTACTTTGTTATTAACTTCCTTTTTATGAGGTATTAATAACTCATCGATATCTTTAATCAATTTTTCTATTTCATTATGAATTTCAGTAATTTCGGTATAGGATAATAATTTCTTAAGAGTTGCCTGAACATTAATAATAGCATTTTTAAAATCATTAAGAGAGTAATTTATCTCTGTGTTTACCTCCTGACGAGTTAATTCTCTTAATAATTCCGACCTCTCATCCTGCAAATTAATTATTTCTTGGGTAATATTTTGGATAGTTAATTCCAATTCTTTATTTTGATCTTCCTTAACAGAAATTAAATTATTTTCTTTCTCTTTAATTAGGGCATTCAATTTATTTAATTCGTTTGATAATTGTTCTAAATTTTGAGGTTCGTATTTTTCTTCAGTATATAATTGATGAAGTAAGGAAATAAAATATTTCTTCTCATTATCTTTTAATTCTTGTTCTAAAGCTTCTCGTTTTTCCCAACGAGCAACCTGTCTTTTTAAGAAACGAAGACGAGGTAAAATTTCTTTTTCTAATGCTAAAGTTTTATCAAGGTTAATGATAGTTTCCTCTAATTTTCTTTTTGCTTCTTCTTTTTTAAGTTCTAAATTTTTTAAACCTAAAACCTCCTCAAGCATCATTCTTCTTTCTTGAGGAGAAACCAAAAAAACATTTTCAACTGCGCCCTGATTAATAATAGAAAAACCCTTCAATCCGATTTTAGCACTAGCAGTTAAATCAATAATATCTTTTAAACGACAGGGTTTATGATTAATAAAATATTCATTATTTCCTTCTTTATCAATTCTCCTTAAAATACTAATTTCAGTAAAATCGCTATTAAAAAGTTTCTTTTGATTATCAAAAATTAATTCCACTTCACAAAAAGAAGCACTCCCTTCTTGGCTATTGCCAGCAAAAATTAAATCCTGGCCTTTATCAACTCTAATATTTTTAAAACTCTGCTCTCCTAGAGCCCACCTAATCGCATCAATAATATTAGATTTTCCCGAGCCATTAGGACCAACAATACCAGTAATAACTGCTGGAAAATCAATTACATTTTTTCCTTTAAAAGATTTGAAGTTTTTTAAAATTACCTGCTTTAAAAACATAGAAATACTAGCTAATCATTATTTTTAAACCAACCCTTTTTAATTAACGCCTGCTTGGCAGCTTCTAATTCAGCTTCTTGTTTAGAATGGCCAGTACTTTTAGCTATTAATTCTTCACCGATAAAAACACCCACTTCAAATTGTTTATCATGATCTGGACCCCACGCATTTAAAGTTTTATAAACTGGGGTAATACCATAAATTTCCTGGCTTCTTTCCTGAAATAAACTTTTTGCATCTTTATAGCTAGCTTTTTTAATAATCTCTTCTGTTTTGGGTAAAATATATTTTTCAACAAAAATTTTGGCTTGATTCAAGCCACTATCTAAATATAAAGCACCAATAATCGCTTCAATGGCATTAGCTAACAAATAAGATCGACTCTTTTTTAAGTCTTTCGCTTCTCCTTTGGAAGTAAAAAGAAATTGCTCTAAATTTAATTGATGAGCAACATCTAATAAAGAATCGGCATTAACTAAAGCAGCCCGAACACTTGTTAATTGTCCTTCTTGAAAGTCGGGGTAATTTTTAAACAAATATTCAGCGGTAATAAAGCCTAAAATGGAATCACCCAAAAATTCTAATCGCTCATTATGGTTCGTAGGCCAATTTTTATTTTCATTTAAAAAAGAACGATGGGTTAAAGCCTCTATTAATAGATTTTGATCCTTAAATTGATAATTTAATAATTTTTCTAAATTACTAATGTCTTTCATTATAGAATACTAAGAATTATTTTGTTCCTTTTCATTAGAATTATTATTTTGGTTTTGGGATTTATTTTTTTCTAATTCTTCTAATTGACGATAAATTGTTCCCAAAACACCATTAACAAATTTTCTTGAAGAATCACCGCCAAATACTTTGGCTAATTCAACAGCTTCATTAATTGCTACTTTAGGGGGAACTTCATTTTTATTACCAAAAACTAATTCATAAATCCCAATTCTTAATACATTACGATCAACATTATTAATCTGTTCAATTGGCCATTCAGGAGCGCTTTTTTCAATTAATTTATTAATTTTATCCCAATATTTTAAAATGCCATCTAATAATTTTTTGGGATATTCTTTATCAGGCAAACCTTCTCC